>Ga0074198_1001748_pt1 | contig 13292 bp, 12 predicted proteins | sample EPASupsiteSAE323_FD_64527 | JGI IMG/M metagenome (GOLD analysis project Ga0074198, IMG submission 64527) | Bioremediated contaminated groundwater from EPA Superfund site, New Mexico - Sample SAE3-23 | ecosystem: Environmental > Aquatic > Deep subsurface > Groundwater > Contaminated ...
GGAGAATGGCGGTGATATTTATTTAGCTACTACTATCCCCCGCCGCGTTGCCCTTAGCGCTGGCACCTCCCCTCTTTCTAATAAGTTAGCCCTAGAAATACCACCAAACTTATCGCCACTAGGTATCTGCACCTCCTCTGGTACTGTTGGACATTCACTCAGTTTTGGCAAAGCCGATGCCGTGACTATTGTAGCAAAAAATGTTGCTCTTGCTGACACCTATGCAACGGCGGTCGGTAACATGGTAAAAGCGGCAACTGATATTGACAAAGCGTTAGCCTATGCCGCTACTCAAAAAGATATCGTAGGGCTTGTTATTATCATGGGCGATCGTATTGGTTTTCAAGGCAATATTAGCCTCGTAAAGGCATAGGCTTTTTTAGATTGGAGGACAAACTGTTAATGTTGCTTTAATAAATTGTATCTGCTATCATATAATTTGTAACAAAATTACAAAAATATATGATAAAAATGAGGGAAGAGCATGGGCCCAGATCACACCTTAGATGAGCAAGCGCCCAAACATCAGCGACGTATTCGCTATAAAGGCACTCACCCTAAGAATTTTAAAGAGAAATACAAGGAACTACAACCAGAGCAATATGCTGATGCTGTGGCAAAGATTATTCAAAAGGGCAATACTCCTGCTGGTATGCATATTTCAATTTGCGTTAAAGAAATATTGGAATTCCTACAAATTACACCCGGACAAACGGGATTAGATGCCACACTAGGTTATGGCGGCCATACGTTAGAGATGCTTAAATGTTTAAATTCAAAGGGGCGCTTGTATTCAATTGATGTAGATCCGATTGAATTACCGCGCACCAAAGATCGTTTAGAGCGTTTGGGTTATGGCTCTGAAATTTTAGAAATCAAGCAAATGAACTTTTCCCAAATAGATCAACTCCCTCCCGAATCAGGGCTATTTAACTTTGCATTAGCAGATTTGGGTGTTTCTTCTATGCAAATCGACAACCCTGAAAGAGGGTTTACATTTAAGTTTGAAGGGCCATTAGACTTACGGCTTAATCCAACAATAGGTTACTCTGCAGCAAGTCTTCTAAAAAAAATAACACTTGATGACTTACAAGATATGTTGATAGAAAATGCTGACGAGCCTCATGCCGGAGCCATCGCTCGCGCCATTGTTTCCAATATCAAAAAGGGCATTCCTATCTCGACAACAACTGATCTTCAAAACATCATCAAAGGTGCGCTGAAATTTGTTCCACAAATCACTAAAGATGAGATAAAAAAATCCTGTCAACGTTCTTTTCAAGCACTAAGAATTGATGTCAATAAAGAGTTTGAAGTGTTAGACGAATTTTTAGAAAAACTTCCTCATGTCCTGGCGACCGGGGGGCGCGTTGCCATACTTACCTTTCATTCCGGAGAAGATCGTCGCGTTAAAAAATCTTTTAAACACTTTTTTCGGGAAGGTGTTTATCGTGAAATAGCACCCGATCCCATTCGCCCATCATCAGAAGAATGTCATATCAATAGTCGTGCGCGTTCAGCTAAATTGCGTTGGGCAATCAAATCATAAGCTTGTCTTTCCTTTATATAGTTGCCGTAAAAAAGTCCTAAACCCTCGCATTATGCAAAGGTTCAGGACTTTTTTCGCTATTACGTATGTTATCGGGTATAACGACGAAATTTGATTATACTAGATTCTAACGAACTCTACGGTTCGTTTATTGATAATATTAAAAAATTACTTTAAACTTAATTTCGGAGGTGATGTTAATGAATTGCGATAAAATCGGCAAGTTAATATATAATGTGCGAAAAGAAAAAGATATGACGCAAAAGCAATTAGCTGATTTAATGAACATTAGTGACAAAACAATCAGTAAATGGGAGCGCGGCCTCGGATGTCCAGACGTATCATTACTCCCAGAACTATCACAAATACTTGGCGTCAATATTGAAGAAATCCTATCCGGTAAAATTGCGTTAAATCAAAGCATTGGAGGAAATATGAAAAAACTTAAATTTTATGTCTGCCCGCAATGTAACAATCTCATGACAGCAACAGGAGATTCCAATATTTCATGTTGTGGAAAGAGATTGGAAGCATTAGTTCCAGCAAAAGCAAACGAGAACCATTTACTAACTATAGAACCTGTAGAAGATGAACTGTATGTTTCATCTTCCCACGAAATGAAAAAAGAGCATTATGTATCTTTTGTTGCTTATGTCATGGGAGACAGAGTTTTTATTGTAAAGCAATATCCGGAATGGAATATGCAATTTCGCTTTCATAAGTTAGGGCATGGCAAACTATATTTTCATTGTTCAAATCATGGGCTATTTTATCAATTGATTTAAGATTAGATATGCCACCCCCTCTGACTCTCCCTACTGGTGAGGTGGTACAATTGATGAAAAGAGTAATCTAGACCAGCTCAATAAATCCTTTGGTTAAGCAGACTTCGATTGATAGTTTTCTGATAATCCCATCAAACTTAATATCAATACTTGAGGAAGTAATCGCAAGAATTTTGCCTCTCCCAAATGACTGGTGATTTATTACACTGCCTATTTTTAATTGATTTGCATTTTGGATGGCATTTGCGTTATAGGTTACCATGGGGCTGACTTTTTCCCTTGGTTTTACAGTAAGCTTAGAAATTACTACTGGGGGATTGATTATATTTCTTACCGCAGCTACAAATCGGGACTCCGACACCTTTTCATGATCTCGTTTATCATAGGTGATTAACTCGAGATGAGTCTTTGCCCGGGTCATTCCAACATAAAATAAGCGGACAGCTTCCTCCATGGGTTCAGGTTTTCCCCCTTGTTTCTGTTCCATATCACCACGGGAAGGAAGAATGCCTTCCAGCAAATCTATCATATACACATGATCAAACTCTAGCCCTTTCGCACTATGAAAGGTAGATAATGTAACCTGGCTGTCTTTGTTATTCTTGGAAGATTTAATCACCCTTTCAAGATATTTTAGTCGACTAGCAAACTCCTCCATACTACTTAGCCCGGCAGCTACTTCTTCCAGTGTGTTTAGTATGCCAAGTAAGTATTCCTTGCGGAACCCTAAACGTTCACACATTCTCTCTAAGGCTTTTTCGTATCCGAGCTTACGGCGAATGGTGTATATGGCGGCAAGAGGAGCCATATCTTTCATAAGTCCTATCGTTTCTTTGCATTCTTCTATCTGTTTTAACTGATAATCTTGTAGCGGAGCATATTGTAGCAAATTATCAAAAACCGATTCATTATTATTAATGTTTTTAACCGCTTCCATCTGTTGCTTGGTAATATAGCCATTCACTTTGGTAAATATCTTTTCAAAAATATCTACTCGTTTATCCGTATAAGTCAAACGCATAAAATTCAATATATCCTCAACCACCCAGTGGGAAAAGAAACGTTTATCTTCATCTTTGATATAAAAAGGGATGCCCCCACGTTCTAGTTCATTTATCAGGATGATTGACGATGAATTATTTCTGTATAATACCGCAGTCTTACAAGAATTATCTAGTTTCTTTAGGTGTTCGATTAAATATTTAGCTTGGGCTTTATAGTCGGTAAGACTACGAATGATGATAGGTTTGTGCGCTGGATTATGGGTAAACATATTCTTATTATAGCGATGTTTATTACGTTTTATAAAGGTATTAGCAGTATCAACAATATCCTTGGAGGAGCGGTAATTCTGTTCCATGAATAAAATGGTAGCCCTCGGATATACAGTTTTCAAATTAAGTAAATAGGAGGGTTCAGCACCCCGCCAACTGTAAATAGACTGATCATCATCGGCAACAACACATAGTTGTCCATGTTTACGAACCATTTTTTCAATGATATAGTGCTGAACCAGTGAGGTATCCTGACTTTCGTCGGTCAGGATATAGTCATAAAGTTGTTGATATCTAGCAAGAAGTTGTCGATCCTCCTCGAAGGCCTGATTGGCATAAAGCAGCATATCATCATAGTCCAATAAAAGCGTATCAGAACTCGACTTAAACTCTTCATATTTTTTCATAATTTCTGCGGCCGCTGGTATATTACAATCAATCTCCGACCATTTTTCCTGGGAAATAAGTTTGTTTTTAATAAAGCTAATATATGTTGTCAGCTCATCCATCTGATCTTCCGTAATATTTTCCTGGGTAACATTTTTAAATATTTCCCGCAGAATACGTCTTTTATCTTGATTTTGACTACCTTCAATCAGTTGGTAATTAAGCTTATTGTTTCGAAAGTGCTCTCGCACTACTTCAAAAGCTAGGCTATGTATCGTAGAAAAATCAACTAGAGCAAGAGTAGGAAAAAAGCGTTTGAATCTCGTCTTCATTTCTTCTGCCGCTGCCCGACTGAAGGTTACTGCCTTAATTCTGGCTGGATGAATACCTTTTACCTCTAAAAGATAGCCAATTTTCATTATTATCGTGGTTGTTTTTCCCGACCCGGGTGATGCCAAAAGCAAAAGCGCTCCACCAGTATTCACTACGGCTTGCCGCTGAACTTCGTTCAATACAACGCCTCGCTCTTTTTGCTTCCCCCAAAAGATATCTTCTTTTGTATGCATGTGAAAATATCCTTTCTATTTTATTTAAATCAGTTTCTTAACTATAATACCATAATGTCACTACTAACATATAAATTTGGAGACTTAAATTTTATAATTGACAGATGATAAGAAGTGAAATAATATAGTTTTGTAACATGAATACCATTTTAGTTTTTTCGGTACATTCTTATTGAGGTGATATCTTTGCGAAACCGGATTATCATGGCCGCGGTCGAGGAAATTAATCTACGTGGCTTCAAATTTACCATGAGCGACCTTACAAGACGACTTCATATCAGTAAAACATCATTATATGAGTATTTCCCTTCGAAAAACGAACTTATTACTGTCATTGTCGATAGTGTTTTAAATGACTTTACTGAGCAAGAAGAAAAAATCTATAATTCTAAGCTAACGATTATCGAAAAGTTTAAAGGTGCACTAACCATTTCGCCACAAACTTTTGAACCCTTCCATAACAGGGTTTATGATGATCTTCGCCTGACTTATCCTGGGGAATGGCAAAAAGTCGCTGACTGTCGTAAAAAGCGGATGGATCGTTTAACGACTCTACTCCTTCATGGCATGGAAGGTGGCTCGATACGTTCTGTAAATATTGCAGTCATTCAGCAAATGCTAATTAGCACACTAAATGACTTAGTAAATTACAATTTTCTCGTTGAAAATAACCTTACATATTCCGATGCTGTGACTGCTTTACTAGATGTAGTCATAAATGGATTGTCAACTCAAACTAAATAACAACCTGAAAGCAAGCTTATTCCTATAAAATGATTTCATTCTCAAATCGCGCGTTACTTCCGCGCGATTTAAACACCCTTTTTTGTACTCAATTGTACCGTTTCGGTATTTATCGGTACAAAATATCTATTACACAAAGGAGAGCAACTTATGTTTAATACATTCCGTCCTAGAATGCCGTTTAAATTAGCTGCTGGTGATATCAAATGAAGCTACTGGACATTATAATCGATGAAATGCAATCACTTTTTCGCGGTAAATGCTCCATTTTTTTATTACTATTAGGGATACCCATCGCCTACAGCCTTGTGTTTGGCTGTGCCTATAGTAATGGCGTCATAAAGTATGTACCTACCGTAATCTATGACCAAGACCAGACTGTAGCCAGTAGATCTTTAACCCAAGCATATATTGATTCAGAACGTTTTAACGTGATTCGTCAGGTAACGACCCAAGAAGAAATGGAACAAGCCTTGCAGGATAATAATGCTCTTGTAGCAATCACCATTCCGCTCAAATTCTCACAGAGTATTAAACTAGGAGAATCTTCTGCGGTTTTAGTAACAACAAATTCCACCAATGTTATGTTTGCCAATGCCGTCATCTCCGCTAATAATGAAATTGGGCAAACTTTTTCAGCAGCAATCAGTCAAAAACTCTTAGAAAGTAGCAATCAACTGCCTGCAGCAGCGTTAAAAGCAGCTGTCCCCGTCAGAATGGGCGTTAGAATTATCAATAATCCCACTACATCCTACACGAACTTTATGTTAGCCGGTTTAGGGGCTAACGGCCTACAGATTGGTATTCTACTAGTGGCAGGAACGGTTTTGGTAAAAGAATACTCTAACCTTGCTCGTTGGCATAACACTTCTTCAGCTGCTATTATCATCGGCAAACTATTGCCCCACTGGTGGTCGGCCACTGCAATTTTCCTTTTCTTTATCGGTGTTATCACTATCGTGTTTGGAGTACCCTTTCGCAGCAATATAGCCAGTGTATTCTTCCTAGGATCGGCATTTACATTTATCGTTACAAACATTAGTTTCTTTTTTTCAGTTATCGCTAAGGATGAAGTCAGTGCCTTGCAAGCACCGTTGCTGTATATCATGCCCGGTCTATTATTCAGTGGACTGAGTTGGCCTTCTATCGCCATGAATCAATTCGCCCAGATTTTTTCTGCGCTACTGCCCCTTACATATTTAGCTGATACCTTACGTGAGTTATTGTTAAGCGGTTACTCGCCTATTTTGTTGAAGAATATCCTCATCATGTATAGTGTTGGAAGTATTTTTTGCTTAGCTTCCATTTTCATATTTTCCCGTCGCCGCAATCCAAAAACAGCACGACAAAGGGGGCAATAATATGAATTTATGGCGTATATGCAAACTAGAACTACACCAAATATTTATTAAAGATAGACGCCGAGCTATCTTTTTATTCGGCGCTTCCTTGGCCTACTTGCTGTTATTTGGGTTACTTTACTCCACCCATGTCCTAAAGGAAGTCCCACTGGTTATTTATGATGAAGACCAAACACAATTCAGCCGTTCTCTCATACAAGCCTTCGATGATTGCGAGAAATTTAAAATCATTGGTTATGTAGCAAGTGAAGAAGAAATGGAAAATGACTTACGGCAAAAAAATGCCTATGCGGCTATTCACATTCCTAATAATTTTAACAAAAATGCAAAATTACTTGCCTCTTCACCAGTGTTACTCATTGCCGATGGTTCTAATATTCTAATTACCAATACTGTAACCACTGCCGCCCAAGAAATAATTGCTACTTTTGCAAAAGGCACTGGCGTCAAACTTAGCGAGGCAGCAGGACAGCTACCAGCGCTGGCTAGACATAAAATCGACCCTGTACACTTTCGCCTGCGAGTACTCAACAACCCCACCCAAAGCTATCTATATTTCTTTGCTATAGGCTTAGCACTAGCTGCCTTTCAGCAGGGTGTTTTCCTATCTGCAGGGGCAAGCCTATTAGCATATCCAAATCCAAGTCACCTAAAACGCACCAACATTCTCATTGCTGAAGCTGGGAAGCTATTGCCCTACTGGACCTTAGGTACACTAGCCTTTCTCTTGACACTTTTTGCATCTGTAAGCTTGTTTTCCATTCCCTGTAAAGCAGCAATGACTAGTTTCTTATTATTGTCTGCCGCCTTTATCTATGCAGCAATTGGTATCAGCGCTCTCATTGCCTCCCTGTGCAATAATGAACTTTATTTTACCCGAGTATCAATCGCCTATACGGTGCCAGCTTTTGTACTTTCTGGCTATACCTGGCCTCAACAGTCTATGGATACTTTTAGTCAATTTTTATCCTACACTTTTCCCTTGTCCTATTTTTCTAGTACGATTCGCGAACTGATGCTCGCAGGATATTCTCCCTCTCTCTACCTTAATAGCTTTATTTTATTGTTGATGGGTACAACATTCTTGGGGATAGCCGCATTCATTTTCAAACGCCGGCTCAAATTACGCTTCGCAAGAAATCACCACAGAACGTCGACCTCAAATTATCCAAACAACGTTATGACGCAGAAGTAGCTTATACAACTACCCACAAATCCCCGCTATTTCGGGCTATTTTTTTACTATCAACGCCATACATTCAACTGTGTTATTTACATTCTTATAACACATAAATAACCTTTATATGGCTTGGTTGGGACACACCACCTGTCCCTTCTCCACTTCCCAATTTGAACATCTCACATCGTCCCCTGTTATCTTTCCGTGAAGCCAACTAAGAAAACGCTGGGTTCTCTATTCGTCGAATCGAGCGAGCAACAAGGACATTACGATGAATAGGATTTTCCCGATTATTAATAAATCCACGCATACTCATTATGCTTCGTGCGACAACCGCATCTTAAATAGGAACTTCAATATACGTATTATTATATCCCATAACACTTAACCGTTTGATCCTATCATCCTGTTCGATTTTTATCGTCTCCGGTGCTTTGCTATCATCACGCAAACGAATTTTTACACGCCCATCATCATATACCAGCGCCATAATATCGATGGTTTTTTAGGATTTTTCTCCGTTTCTACAATCTCCATAGCTGTTGGGTAAATCAATTTCAAAACCATGATTCCGGCCGCAAGCTTTGGCAAGGCATCTACCTTAACAAAAAATGTCATACTCGTAACACCAATCAGAAGTGGCGCCGAAATAAACATAACACGAATATACCGGGCGAGCAATGATTCCATATCGCCATCAGGTTACTTCTTTTTTTCTAGTTAGACAAAATATTCTACTTTCGCCTGAGGAAAGAATTTGGCAAGTTCTATTGTCATATAGTTCTTCATTTGATTCATTTCTTGCTCTTGATAAATATATTTACCATACCCAAATTGCCCGTACTTATATTTCCGATCCCCTTCCTCTAATGGCAATGTAGTTTCAGGAAACAAATCAAGAATGTTACTTTTAGCACGTTTAGTGAACCGGTGAGATATCAGCTCAAAAGTCAAATCTTTTCTAGCCTCTTGAGGTAATTGTTCATACAAAGCTTCTAGTAAATTATGATAATCTTGTTCCCAAGTATCATAATAGAAAATGGGTGCAATGATAAACCCCAGGGGATAACCTGCACGTGCTACTTTTCCAGCGGCAATCACTCTTTCAGCCATCGATGGTGTAGCATGCTCATATTTTTCAATGATAGTGGCAGAATTTACGCTGAAGCGGAATCTGGTATGTCCATTATGCACAGCACCTAACAAAGAATCTACCTTATCATGTTTGGTCACAAAGCGAAATCTCCCTAAAGGCTGGGCACCAAAATACTCAATTGTTTTATGTAATACCCCTGTAAGATATTCTGTCGGAATAGGATCAGAAGTAGCGGCTCCCTCAAAAGAAGTTACTTCCGGTACCCGCTTTTGGATATAGTGAAATGCCTGACTCAGTATATCATCAATATTTACATAAACCCTCAGATATGGCTTCTTACCAAGGGTCGTAGCCAAATAGCAATATTCACACATACTAGGGCAACTTGTTGTCAACGGCAATTGATAATGAGCTGACGGCTTACATCCCGCAAATTCTTTGCTCTTCCTAACACCAACCACTAAAGTGCGCTTGGCCTCACCAAAAGCCTCCTGATGAGTTTTCCCCAAAATACCAGTCACCCGATTGTGGGAACCTGTGAAATCGATAGGTATATTCATTTTCTGGAAACGATCATATAACTTTTGTCCTAAAGGATACTCCAAAGCCTGTTGTTCAAAAATGACTCTTTTAGGTACAAACTGACTAATCATATAACCCACCCCACTAACATATTCGATCAACTGATTGTTCCTGCTTAGTGTACACAAAATAAGCAAAGTCCTATTCAATGATTTTGCAAACAGTCGAAAGACCATCGCCAGACGTACACGCCAATTGTCCTGGCTAGGAGAAAATAAATATTACTTCCCATCTCAAAATGTCTTATCCTTATGGATCAGTTGACTCCTTCCCACCAGTGTACTGAACACTGTTCCTGATTTCCAATTTCTATCTGATCCCCGATCATTGGAGTAAGAAGTTTGTAGTTCCTACCCTGACTCGCCTCGGTGATGCGTTTAAGCGGCTCATCCCATGGATGGTTGGCAATTGCAAATTTCCCTGAATGCCCTGGCAATAGTGCCTTGGCTTTTAGATCTTCGCCAGCTTTCGCAACTTCTTCGGGCATCATATGAATATAGGTCCAACTTTTGTCATATTGACCGTTCTCCATAATGACAAGGTCAAAACCGTTAAACATATCACCTATTTTCTTGAAATGAGGTCCGTATCCACTGTCACCGCTGTAGAATATATGACGCTCAGGAGTTTCTATCGCAAATCCTATCCACAGAGTTTTGTTTTTGGTTAATAAGCGGCCAGAAAAATGACGGGCTGGCAATATGTGAATGACAAAATCCTTTTCTAACTCTATTGTGGAAAGCCAGTCCGCCTCATGTATCTGCTTATGATCAAATCCCCACTGCTCAAAATACGCTCCAACTCCTAAACCGGTGATGACATTCTTGATTTTAGGTTTCAAGGCAGTAATCGTAGGATAATCAAGATGATCCCAGTGATCGTGGGAAATAAGTAAATAATCGATTTCCGGAATATCTTCCGGGGTGTAAATATTTGTTCCCCAAAAAGACTTGTTCACAAAAGGCACTGGTGATGCATAAGAGCTCAATACTGGATCGATCAGAATTCTTTTACCTCCGAGCTGCATAAAGTAGGAAGAGTGGCCAAGCCAAATAACTATATCTTTACCTCTATCCAAGACCATCAGGTCTGTCTTGATTGTAGGAATGGGGTCTGTCGGCACCAATCGTTTCTTTTTGGTAAAAAAATATTCCCATAGTGAGGCAAATATACCTCCTTCGGAGTTCAGAGGTGTATCAATCAAATTCTGAAACTGCCCATCAACATAATTAGGTGATCGGCTGAGCTTCTGAAAGGTTGTTCCGTTAGGCGCTCTTCCAAACATGGGATGTTTCAAATATATAACTATACCAACAGATAACAAAGCAATGCATATTAACAATGCTAACAGGATTTCCTTCACCATCATCACATACAGTTCTCCTTACTATTTCATTAAATTCTCAGGTTAATCACGCATCTTCATTTTGGGGTGGGACTGGACTTGAGATACAAGTAAAATACAGCGGGTGTCATCTATCTTATGCAATATATTAAAACTCGAGCGGTATTCTATTCGTATCAAATGACTGCCTAATCCTCTCACACTTATTATGTACACTCTGCCAAATAGTATTTAATCATTGAGACAATAAGAAAAAAACAGAAAAACACAGGGACAGATGCAGTGTTTCAAAACACCATTCCTATCCCTGTGTTTTTTGACTTATTCATGGTGTTTCTCGAAATGTCTCCGATAACCACGCCAGTATCCCTAGCAGCAATACAATATTCATAATTGAGAAGGCTCTCTAAAAAATCATCTCTCCTGGTTTATAGCCGTCAGGCAATTCTTCTTCACTTAAAAATTTGAATTTGTCATCACGCAGTATTGGTAAAAATACTTTGTATGGCATCCCGGAAAACTCACCGGCATAATTACTAGCTCCGAACCACTTACCCTCTTTGCTGCTCAAATTTAAATCTCTAGCAAATTTTGTATTGTTTGAGCAATCATGTACTACTAAATCCCACTTTTCTTCATCGGCTACTTTCATGAATTTCAAAGTTAATTCCCGACTCCAAATTGGAGATATATAGCCATGTCTGGAAATATACATATTCTCCCCTTGATAATTATCTATGTTATTCTCATTTAAATGTAATTCTGCACAATTGATAAAATCAACTTTTGTCTCTAAGATTGCTTGCTTTTTCTTAAAAAAAGCTTCAAAAAACTCAGGAGTCATTGGAGTTTCAATACCTACATTTTTAATATATTTTTTCGCTATTTTAATATTTTCAATCACTTTGTCTGAACAATTAGAGGCACCAAGGTTGAAACGTATCTCGTCAAGACCGGCTTCACCTAATGCTTTCAAGGTCTCTTCTGTAGCTAACGTGCCATTTGTATAGAGATGTTGATGAATCTGAGCATCATTAAATTTCTTTATTACCGAATAGTATTTTTCAATTTCCATGAATGGCTCTAAATAAACGTAGGAAATGCCCGTGGGTTTTTTGTGGATGGAAAGCAGTAAATCAAGATCCTTCTCATAAAATTTTGTTCCTCCAATTTCCCACATACCTTCGCCCACTGGTGGAATATCTTCTAGTTCGCCATAATTATAACAGAACTTACACTCTATATTACATTTATTGGTTTTCCGAATAGCACTAAGTCCAGTGCCTAGCAGACAAGAACGACAGCCTTTAGGGAAATTACTTTCACTTCCCACAAAAGAAGTTCTATTCTCCAAAGTTTTTGAATTTCTAATTTCCGACAGTAACGTATCATTTCTATGATCAATCGCTGCCTCAATTTGCGCGAAGGTAGCGTAAATGATTTCTTGCTGTTTTATCATAAGTTCCTCTTCTTCAGGCAATATTGAAAAAAATTCAAACCATATCAATGCATCTTTCTTTGAAATTTTCATAACGTGTCCTCCTCCAATTAATTCGTTAGTGTAAAATTCTTTACACTGTTTTTTAGATTTTCTCTTTATATATCAAGGGTTGCAGAGTTTTTTATACAAAAAAACAATGACCCCCTTGGGGGGCATAATTGAGTTCACTTACAACACAAAACGATCTATGTCATTGTTGAACCAAATTATATCATTTTTATTCTTATATAATCAATATGGTTCTGGTGCAAAAACTTCACCAAGTTAAAAATCACTCATTTTTTTAACCGAATATCAAGCTACAATACCCATAATGTTATTGAAGAACCGAACCTCAGAAAGAGCACATTGAATTTCTTCAACCTGCCCTTTTCTGATCATATGCATTATCTCAATTCCGCAAATTGTCTTTTCTGCGCTTCCAGAAGTCTCATTATAAATTAACTCATACGAATATGGATATTTTTCTAAGATGGCTTTTAAGTTTTTCATTTAAAAATCAGCCCTTTCCAACATAATAATCCAACCAACCAAAGTCCAAGCATTTTGTAAATCAATTATTATCTTTCCTTATATTACCACAATCCGCACTAAATTCTTCACAATTACGCATATTAAATATCACCCTAGCAAAAAAATAATGAACCAACCATCAATCAGCCGCTTTCTTATCAACCACTGGCTACTACCTTTTTCCACCAGAATATTACCCACCTAAACCACCGAACATACGTAGGGTGTCGTTTTCCAAATTTCACTGTACTTTTTCGCAAAATACCCCATTAGTTTCGTGTATTTGGTAAGCGTCAAATTTTCCATCACCTGTAATTCAATAGCCCGGACATGCTAATATAATAGAAAATGAAAAAAGATGGATTTCTCAAGATACAATTTACACCGTATCTTAAAAAAATCCATCTCG
>Ga0074198_1001750_pt1 | contig 13288 bp, 11 predicted proteins | sample EPASupsiteSAE323_FD_64527 | JGI IMG/M metagenome (GOLD analysis project Ga0074198, IMG submission 64527) | Bioremediated contaminated groundwater from EPA Superfund site, New Mexico - Sample SAE3-23 | ecosystem: Environmental > Aquatic > Deep subsurface > Groundwater > Contaminated ...
TGATGCCCATCGAGGGAATCTTCGCCCGCGTCCTGGAATCCGGCTGGGTAAGAAACGGCGACCCCGTAGAAATAGTCTAGGGAACGATTCAACACAGATGCACACAGATGGCCTTCGGCCTCACAGATGAACACAGATTATATTTAATGAAATAATATTAAGTTCGTACTTTAATAAAAAGCCCCGGTTCCTATGAATATAGGTTCCGGGGTCTTGTTTCTAGGTCTATAAATATGGGTGATTGGCCATGTGAATCTTAGTGTTAGGTACGACTGTAGGCCTTACCTGCTCGGAAAAATCCGTGTTCATCTGTGGTGAATCTGTGTCCATCTGTGTTGAATTCGTAACCCCGTAACCCCTACCTGATCTTGAATTGTTCGACCAGGGCCTGCAGTTCTTCGGCGCGGGATTCCATTTTGCCGGATATTTCGGCGATTTCCATAGCGGAATTAGCCGCTTGTTCGCTACCCTGGGCAATTTCCTGCGCTCCGGTGGTTGACTGCATGACAATGGAGGCGGTTGAAGCCAGAGCCCGATTGATCTCATCCATGGAATCGCTGATCTGTTTAACATCCCGACGCACATGTTCGGACAGGTTGACTATTATATTGCTGTCTTCTCGGTATTGCTGACCCACACTGGACATATACTCGTAATCGGGCAATATGCGCTTAGCTATGTAATCCAGCATGGACTTGGTGTTGTCAACCAGATTTCCAATGGCTTCGTGTACCTGACTGGTCAAGTTCTGGATATCTCCTACTGTTGCCGCCGAGTCTTCGGCCAGTTGGCGCACCTCTTCCGCTACCACGGCAAATCCTCGTCCTTGTTCACCGGCCCGGGCTGCTTCGATAGCGGCGTTTAGAGCCAGAAGATTGGTTTGAGCGGCAATCCCCGCGATATTTTGGGCCAGGTTGGAGATTTCTTCAACCACTTTGGCTCGTTCAATGGCTTCTTCGATTCGGGGCTGCATATCAGCGTAAAGATGACGAGCGGATTGTGCTGCCTTATTAGCGCCATTTTGTACCGTTAATGCCCTTTGGTCGATTTCATCAGCCTTTTGGCGATCCTTGTCTGCTTCGTTATTGACCATATTAAGCGCGGCGCCGATTTCCTGGCCGGAGGCGGTGACCTCCTCGGTGGAGGCGGAAATATCCTGCATGCCCGAGGCAATCTGCTGAGTGGAAGCGGAAACCTCTTCCATAGCCGAGGCGATATTAGTGGAGGCTTCGGCCAGCTGGCGGCTAAAATCGGTAACCTCTTGGGATGTATTGTTTATATTGCCGATGGTAACCCGCAGACGTTCGGTCATCTGCTGAAATGCTTGACCCAGCGATCCCATTTCATCCTTGCGGCTCAAGAAAGCCGGCTCAACATCTTGCGAAAAATCGCCGTTGGCAACAGTGGAGGCGTGACTGACCACAAATTTAAGAGCGCGGGTGAGATGGCTGGCCGTATATATGCTGGCACCCAGACCTATCAGGGCAGCCAGTGCGATGATTATTATCATCCCGCGGCTTGCTGCGGTGGAGGTTTCCTTACCAGCATCGTTGATGCCTTTCGCCTGAACCTGGTTGAATTTTATCAGTTGGTTCATACTGCTTTCGGCAGCCTCGCGGCTGTCTTTCAAATCACCCAGGGCGAAAGCGCGCATGACAGCCGGAGCGCTCTTTTCCGCCAGCATTTGCTTCAGGGTATCGATATTCTTATGATATATCGTAATGTCATTTACCAATTGTTTATATAACCTCATATCTTCCGCGGTAAGCAGGCTCTCATCTTTCCCATAATCGTAGAGAACCTTTTCGATTATCGCGAAATTGGTGTCGATATCCCCATAAGCGTCTTTAACCTCAGCCGGGGACCAAGCCGCCGCTACTCGCCAGGTGTCGCCCCGAATGGCTTCCAGGCTCTTGTTGCCATCAGCAAGTTGTTCTATGGGGAGGAGGTTGTTTTCATAGACCCAGTTCATCTTGTCAACGATCTGATTCATGTTCCGGTAGCCAACCCATCCTACCAGAATAATCAGGATGGTCATTAGGAAAAATACACCGAGTAGCTTGTTGGTTGTCTTCAAGTTGGAATACCGCATGGAACTTACCTCCAAAAATAATAGTAGGAAAAGAGCATCCGGGATATGAGAGAGTGATATTATCAACACGGAAAAAGTATCTTAGAAATCGGGGGTAACTGGACAGAAAACCTAAAACTATAGCTATTCTTTAACTAAGATGTTGGTTTTTGTGGCATGAAGCTCTGTGCTGAAAACCTAGTATTTAGTATATAGATAAATACTAGCAATATATTCTAGCTTGTACAAGCACAATTATATAAAGAATACCGCGTTATAAATGCAAAAAAAGCCGGCTGTCACAAAGGCAGCCGGCTTCATTGACTCTGTTTTGCCAGGGGCTATTCGGTGGGGATTCTCATGCCATAGAACGAGCGCCATACGAAGAACAGAGCAACCAGCAGGAAGGCTCCGCCTACCATAGGGGCAATGCTTCTGAATGCTTCCGATATAGCGATTTCCATGGCCAGCAGACCAAACAGGGTGGTGAACTTAATGATCGGGTTCAAGGCAACAGAAGAGGTGTCCTTGAAGGGGTCGCCCACGGTGTCGCCCACCACGGTGGCTTCATGCAAGGGGGTACCCTTTTCCTGCAGGTCAACTTCAACCACCTTTTTGGCGTTATCCCAGCAGCCGCCGGCATTGGCCATAAAGACCGCTTGAAACAGACCGAATACGGCAATCGAGATCAAGTATGAAATGAACAGGGCAACGGACTGTTCACCCTTTACAGGAGCAGACAGACAAGAGAAGGCCAGGGTAAAGGAGAATATGGCGATAAAGATATTGAACATACCCTCCTGGGCATACTGGGTACAGATCTTGACCACTTCTTTGGATTTCTCGGTGGCTGCTTTCTGGCTGGCGTTTTCATCCAGCTGGATATTCTTTTTGATATATTCCACCGCCCGATAGGCGCCGGTGGTAACCGCCTGGGTGGATGCGCCGGTAAACCAGTAGATTACCGAACCGCCGGCGATCAAACCGAAGATGGTATAGGGATTCAAGAGGGTCAGAATCTGTTCGGGCTGAACTCCCAGTACGTTTTTGATGACCAGGATCAGCGAGAAGATCATAGTGGTGGCACCGACTACTGCGGTACCGATTAGAACCGGTTTGGCCGTGGCCTTGAAGGTATTGCCCGCGCCATCCTGCGCTTCCAGGTAGTGCTTGGCCTTGTCAAAGTCCGGCTTAAACCCGAAGTCCTTCTGAATCTGTTTTTCGATATTGGGAACCGTCTCAATCAGAGACAATTCATAAATCGACTGGGCATTGTCGGTAACCGGGCCGTAGCTGTCAACCGCGATAGTAACCGGTCCCATGCCCAGCATACCAAAGGCCACCAGACCGAAGGCGAAGATCGAGGGATAGATCATGATAGTGGACAGTCCGAAGCCGCTGGCATAGAAAGCGGCAAACATCAAGGCAAAGAAGACCATGCCAATCCAGAAGGCGCTGAAGTTGCCAGCGACCAATCCGGAGAGGATGTTCAGAGAAGGTCCGCCCTCACGGGAGGCCTTGACCACTTCCGCCACATGCAGGGAATTAGGGCTGGTAAATATCTTGGTAAACTCGGGAATAATCGCCGCGCCCAGCGTACCCAGGCTGATAATCGTGGCCAGTACCAGCCACAGCTTGGAGAGTTCCGCGGGTATTCCGCTGGCGCCCGGTCCCAGCATATAATAGCTGACGGCAAAGGTTACCGCGATGGAAAGGATAGAGGTAATCCAGACCAGGCTGGTCAGGGGCTTTTCAAAATCGAAGTCATCGACCTTGCCGTATCTGGCCTGGCTGATAGCTCTATTGATCCAGAAGGAACCAATTGAGGTCAGAATCATAAGTATGCGCATTACAAAAATCCAGGTTAGGAGAATACCGGTCAAAGCCGGCTGAACCGCCAGAACAATGAAGGATATCAAGGCTACGCCAGTTACACCGTAGGTCTCAAAACCATCAGCGGTGGGGCCTACACTGTCGCCGGCATTGTCACCGGTACAGTCAGCAATAACACCAGGATTGCGGGGATCATCTTCCTTGATGCCGAAAACAATCTTCATCAAATCGGAACCGATGTCGGCGATCTTGGTGAAGATACCGCCGGCGATACGCAGGGCACTGGCGCCCAGTGATTCACCAACGGCAAATCCGATGAAGCTGGCGCCGGCCAGATCGCGCGGTACAAAGAGCAGGATAATCAGCATCATAATCAGCTCAACGCAAACCAGCAATACACCGATGCTCATACCGGCGTCCAGCGCGATATTCAAAAGCTTCAGGGGTTTTCTCTCCAGAGCGGAGAAGGCGGTGCGGCTGTTGGCCAGGGTATTCATGCGGATGCCGTACCAGGCAACACTGTAAGAACCCAGAATACCGATAACGGTCCAGCTCAGGATCAGCAACACGCCTTTGGTTGGCGTATCTTGCAGGAATCCGAAATAGAAGGCGATACAAAAACCAATAAAAGCAAACAGGATGCAGAGCAGTTTTCCTTGCTGCAACAGATATGTTTTACAGGTCTCATAGATGGTAGCGGCTACGTCCAGCATGGACTGGTGAGCTTCTAATTTGCTTACCTTTATAAATTGGTATAAACCGAAGAGCATGCCCAAAGCGCAGACAATCAGGCCCATATATAACAGATGATTCTGCCCTGGAGTCAGATTGGGTATCTTCAGGTCGGCTTCACTGGCGGCGGCCAGGGCCGGGGTCAGCAAGAGGGCCATCAGAGCGAATAGGCCGCTGTATATGAATCTGGCCCAATTCTTTACTGGTGTCATTAAACCAATCACTTCCTTAAATTATTATTGAACGATTCTCTAAGTAATCCCCCGCTGGTGGTCCATCTTCCGGGGCGGGATAAAAGACTCCGTTGCCGTTTTTACCCTCTCCCTGGGGATGGGCAGCTTACCGGCGGAGAATTATTTGGTAAAACCAACACAAAATACAATTGTCATATAACAAGTATTGTATGCTTTTTTGCCCTATTCATTCAGCCTCCTTTAGCACAGAAATAGACAGGCCCTCCTAAACATTTAAATTTAACAGAACCTGAACTCATGACAACCTTTTATAAAGTGATGTAAAAACATATTATACGTATACAAAAGAAATGGGAAATCGCATACTTCTCTGAAATCGAGACTATTTTTGTGAAAATGAATATATAAAACACAAATACGTTTGACAGGCCTTTACAGCAGCTTTATTGAAGCAGGGCTTGACTTGTCAGCTAGCTTATGTAAAGCTAAAATCGCAGTAGATTCGAGTTGTTATGATAGTTCTTCTTCCTATCCTTTGATCATTTCTATGAAATGATGGAGGATGCGGGCCGTCAATCCCCAAATAACCTCACCTTCCCAGATGTAGAAGTACTGCGGCAATATTCCTTGTCGGAACGGATAATTCTTGCCCTGGGGTATCAGATCGAGCGGAAAATTATCCGGAAAGGTAACCGACAAACTCATTTGATGCCGTAAGGGTTCATGTTCCATCAGATAACTTAACGGTACACAAAAGACCTTTTCCACTTCATCCGGGTTAGGTTTTATGGATTCCGCGTTATGGAGCATAGCCAGGAAGGGTATGATCAATATACCAAAGGGACTGACCATAATATCCAGGTCGGCCAAAAGCTCTATATCATCATGCACCATCCCTAATTCTTCACAGGTCTCGCGGATGGCGGTATTTCTAGCCCCCCCGTCTTCCGGCTCGCACCTGCCGCCCGGGAAACAGATCTCGCCGGGTTGGTTGGACAGGTTCATAGATCTTTTCTCGAAAAGCACCAGAAAGTCATCATCCTGTTTAATAAGCGGCAGAATGACCGCGGTTTTGAAGTGACGGCGGTGATCAAGTATCTTGGCCTCGCGACGATGCAGGTTTTTTATCTTTTCTTCCATTAAATCCATAGATTGCACCTCAAAATCCTTGTTAATATCAAATTTACTATATCATCATCAGATAACCACTTCAAGGGAGAAGCCCGGAATCTAGTCGGTTTATATGATTGACCGGGGTTGAATCTTTGAAAGGGGAAGGGAGGATTTTAGGTTTTTACTGCGAATTATTATTTAGAAACAAAGGAATAATGAACCAGTAGCCGGCAAATTAAAAGGAGGCATATATATGGACGTGATGGTTATTCTTATCGGGCACCGGGTAGAGAGTGCGGTCAAGGTCCAGAGCGTGTTGACGGAGAATGGCGATATAATAAAAACTCGCCTGGGGATCAACCGCGAACTCAGCAATGACAATGAGGCTTCCGGGTTCATTTTTTTAGAACTTTGTGGTGAGCAAGTCCGGATTAATCAGATGTGTGCTGAATTAAACACCTTGAGTGAAGTCAAGGCCGAGTGCTTGAAAATGGAGCTGCCGGGCTGTTCATGTCAGGCTTAAGTGATTCAAGGGGACGTTTCTTCTGACTCATTTTGAAATGAATCAGGGGGACCTGTCCCCTTGTCCCATTTGTTATACTTATTGCGGGGGTGGAAGAATTGAATGATTTGTCGCATTTAATGCAGGCGATAAAAATAAAATCCATGGAAATAACCAACCGGCTGGTAATACCACCTATGGGTACCGGTTTGGCCCACCGGGATGGCAAGGTGAGCCCGGCCAATTTGGCCTACCTGGATCGCCGGGCACAGGGAGGGGCCGGACTTATTATTACTGAGATCACCTCGGTACATCCGCGGGGGACCGCCGCTCCGGGTACGCTATGCGCATTTGATGACTCCTTTATTCCCGGATTGACGCAAATGGCCGATGTGGTTCATGGCTGCGGCGGCAAGATTGCCATGCAATTGCATCACGCCGGGCGGGAGAGCTATTACCAGCTGCTGCAGGGACAGGCCCTGGGTCCCTCGGCTGTTCCCAGCTATGTTTATGGGATGAAGCCGGCGGAGATGAGTCAGGACGATATTGAAGAAGTGGTTCAGGGCTTTGGCAGTGCCGCTGTGCGAGCCCGCAAAGCCGGCTTTGATGCCGTTGAACTGCATGCCGCGCATGGTTATCTATTAATGCAGTTTCTCTCCGCTCATTCCAACCGGCGCACTGATAAATACGGGGGGGACTTGCCGCAGCGGGCCCGTTTTGTTGTGGAATGTCTGCAGGAGGTAAGAAAGCAAGTAGGGAATGACTTTCCGATTTCCCTCCGGATTTCCGGAGAGGAGATGATCAAGAACGGGTACTCCATTGATGATATGCTGAAAATTGTGCCGCAGTTTGTGGAAGCGGGGGCAGATATACTGCATGTTTCCTTTGGCACCCATGGTACTCCGGGTGGCATGACTTGCGCCCCGGTCGAATACTCGTCAGGATTCAAGATAGACCTGGCCCGTAAGGTCAAAGAGGTGGTACAAGTGCCGGTCATCGGCGTGGGCCGCTTTACCGATCCCTTCATGGCAGATCAGGTGATCGGGCGGGGGGACGCCGACATGATTGCGGTGGGCCGCCAGCACCTCAGCGATCCGGATTTTCTTACCAATGCCTTAAACGGCAAATCCGAGCGGACCCTTACCTGCCTGGCCTGCAATCAAGGCTGTATAGAGCGCTTGGCCTTTGAGCAAAAGAGTGTCCGCTGTGCCATCAATCCGGAAACCGGCCAGGAACTGATATACCCCGGAGAAAAAAGAGAAAACAAGCGCCGGGTATGGGTAATCGGCGGGGGACCGGCGGGTCTCACGGCAGCTTCCGAAGCGGCCCGCTTGGGTCATGAGGTAACCCTGTTCGAAAAGGAAGACCAGTTGGGCGGGCAGGTGCTGCTGGCAGCCCGAGCCCTTTTTAAGGAACCCTATGCACGGTTTATCGAGCAGTTGACCGCGCGGGCCCGCAGCCATGGAGCAGTGATTAAAACCAGTACAGAGGTTAAAGAGACGGCCCTGGATTCCCAGGCGGTTGATAATATTATATTGGCCACCGGCGGGGAAAACAGCAAGTGGGAAGTGGCCGGCGCCGACCTGCCGCTGGTATGCGACGCCTGGCAGATGCTTAAAGGCGAGGTAAAGGTCGGGGAGAAGATAGTAGTGATAGGTGGCGGACTTATCGGCATGGAAAGCGCCGATTATCTATACAGCAACGGAGCTAAAGAGGTAATGGTGGTGGAAGCTCAGGAGCAGTCACCGGTTTCGGTGCTGACCACGCATGGTTATATGCTGCACAAGCGCTTAAGAACCGCCGGGTTTCTGTTGGCCACCGGTACCTTGGTTAAAAAGATAGAGGCGGATGGCGTGGTGCTGCTGAGAGATGGCGAGGAAGAGCGGATACCGGCGGATCAGGTGGTGATAGCGGTGGGCACCCGGCCGGTTAATAGTCTCCGGGTTGCCGCGGAAGGCCGAGGCATTCTCTGCAGTGTAGTCGGTGATGCCGCCGCAACCCGCCGCATAATAGAGGCGGTGGAGGAGGGTGCCCGGGCCGCCTGGGAGATATCCTAGTGAAAGATTACGAAAAACGTTTGCTAAATAAGCTATTTCCGGATATATGTGTGGATACCATACAGGAGGTCCCACTGGAGGAACTGAAGGAACGGGGAATCAAAGGATTTATCATTGACCTGGACAATACCACTACCCATTGGAATAGCAATCAGCTTACTCCCGAAGTGACGGAGTGGTTTGATACTCTGAAAGCGCTGGGCCTGCAAGCCTGTTTTCTCTCAAATAACGGGGAGGAACGGGTACTGGGAGTGGCGGGCGGCTTGGCCATACCCTATGTGTTCAGAGCCCAAAAACCACGCCGGGGCGGCTACCGGCACGCCATGCAGGTTATGGGGACCACGGCTGCCGAGACGGCTGTTATCGGTGACCAGATTTATACCGATATTCTGGGCGGCAACCGCACCGGATTATTTACCATCCTGGTTAAACCCATTCATCCTCGCGAGTTCATGGGCACCAAGATATCACGCATGTTTGAAAGACCGGTGCTGTGGCGGATCCGTAAACGAGGCCTTTAAGCATCACAAATAGAAGGGGGCTGCTGGCAATGGAAATAAACGCGGAGACGAAAGTTTTAGGTTTATTGGGCAACCCGGTGGGGCATAGCCTATCCCCTTTGATGCATAATAAGACCTTTGCGCGTATGGGATTGAACTGTGTCTACCTTCCCTTTCAGGTGCTTGCGGAGCAATTGGCTGGAGCAATGGAGAGCATCCTTGCCTTGAACCTGCAGGGGGTCAACGTTACTATTCCCTTTAAAGAAGCGGTTATTCCCTATCTGGACCAGTTATCTCCCATCGCAAGGGAATGCGGTGCTGTCAATGTAATTAAGAACGAAAATGGGCGGCTGGTGGGGTACAATACCGACGGTACCGGCTTTGTGGCGGCACTGCGCGACGAGGCGATCAAGGTGGAGGGGAGCCGGGTACTCTTTATTGGGGCCGGCGGAGCCGCTCGTTCCTTGGCGGCGACTCTGGGGCAGGAAAAGGCCGCTCATCTGGATTTTTTGGATACCGACTATGACCGGGCCCGTTCGCTGACCGGGCTGATAAATGGGTTCGGCAACTGCTCCGCTCATGCCGCGCATATGAACGAGGCCAGCTTCCGCGAGACCAGTTCCCGAGCCGATATAATCATAAACTGCTCTCCAGTGGGCATGTACCCGGGGGTTGATCAGGTCCCGGTGGCCAGCTTGGATGCAGTAGATGGCAGAACCGTTTTGTGCGATATTATTTATAATCCCCTGCAAACCAGCTTGTTGAAGATGGGCCAAACTATTGGCCTGAAAACCATCAACGGACTAGCTATGTTTGTAAATCAGGGGGCACTGACCCTGGATATTCTGCTGGGAGTGAATCCGGACCGGGAATATATGAAGGCGGTTCTCGAAGAACGCTTGGGCCAAGGATAATGAAGATAACAAGAGTTTTAAATCAACGGGGATTTACCCTGGTAGAACTGATAACGGTACTGGGTTTGCTAGCAGTTGTTTTATTGATAGCGACCCCTAATCTGAGCGCTCTGCAGGAAAAGGTCAAGCTGGAGGCCGATGCCCGCCAACTGGCCTGGATTCTTCGCCAGGCCCGGCAAGATGCGGTATTTAAAGGAAAACCCCAGACTATTTTTATTAATAATGAAAGTGAAGAATATCGCTGGTACGCTGAAGGCAAAAACAAAACATATCATGTCAGTCCGGGTATTGACCTTGTAACATCGAATTGTGCGTCGTATACGTCGGACGGGCTGCCGGCTTACTCCTTCAATACCACCGGGGTGCCGGCTCATGCTGGAACCACCGTGTTGAGGAATAAACAGGGCGACAACCGTTACGTGATAGTCAGTGCAGTAATCGGGCGGGTGCGGGTATCACCAGATCCGCCGGCCAGTTGGTTAGCCAGTGAAACATATTGAATGAGGGAGGAGTACACCAGTGCTCAAGTACGTAACCGCCGGCGAGTCTCACGGCAAGGGCTTAATAGGAGTAGTCGAGGGGCTACCGGCTGGAGTGCCGATTAGCGAGGAATACATCAACCAACAGCTGCGGCGGCGGCAACAGGGCTATGGCCGGGGCGCACGCATGAAAATCGAGAGTGATCAGGCCGAGATTATTTCTGGTGTGCGCGATGGTTTGACCCTGGGCAGTCCGCTCAGCTTCATCATCTATAATCGTGATTATGAGAATTGGCAAGGTATCATGTCCCCGGGCGAGTGTGAGCGTATGGAAGAACGGGCGGTAAACCGTCCCCGTCCCGGACATGCCGACCTGGCCGGAGCCATGAAATACCACCAGCAAGATATGCGCAACATCCTGGAGAGAGCCAGTGCGCGGGAGACCGCAGCCCGGGTGGCGATGGGAGCGGTTTGTGGTCAACTCTTGCAGATATTTGACATATACATTTACAGTCAGGTGCTGGCTATCGGGGCGGTCCAGGCGGAAGGATATCAGGTGAATTCGGGCAACCGCCAGGAACTGGCTGATTTGACCGAAGCATCACCGGTGCGCTGTCCCGACCCGGCGGCGGCCTCCGCGATGATGGCTCTGATAGATCAGGCCAAGCAGGACGGGGAGTCGTTGGGAGGCTGCTTTGAGCTGGGCGCCCTGGGGGTGCCGCCCGGTCTGGGCAGTCATGTCAGTTGGGAAACCAAATTGGATGGACGCATTGCCGGAGCCTTAATGAGCATTCCGGCTATAAAGGCGGTGGAGATTGGTGAAGGATTCTTAAACGCTGGTCGTCCCGGGTCCCAGGTACATGATCAGATCTATTTGAATGAGCAGGGTATCTATCACCAATCCAACCGGGCGGGGGGATTGGAAGGCGGTATAAGCAACGGAGAGATTATTTGGGCCCGGGCTTATATGAAGCCGATCCCTACTTTGTATAAACCGCTGCAGACTGTAAATACCATGAGTTGGCAGGAAGAGAAGGCGGTAGTCGAGCGTTCCGATATCTGCGCAGTGCCGGCAGCCGCAGTGGTGGGAGAGGCTATGCTGGCTTTTATCATGGCGCAGGCGGCGCTGGAGAAATTCGGTTCGGACAACGCAGCCGAGATTCAGGAATCCTATCAAAGATATCTTGAATATCTGAGAAAGGTGTGGCAATGGCAAAAAACATCATATTAGTTGGCTTTATGGGCACTGGAAAAAGCACTGTGGGCTGGCGGTTGGCCCAAAAGCTGCACATGGAATTTATCGACATGGACAAGGAGATCGAGCGTATAACCGGCCTGACCGTCAGCGACCTGTTTCGCCGCTACGGGGAGGTTCGTTTCCGCTCGGAGGAACAAGTCCTGGCCGCCAAGCTGGCCCAGCGTGAAAATATGGTTATTGCCACGGGCGGAGGCGTAGTCTTACAGGAAGAAAACATTGATGCCCTGGGCGGAAGCGGCACCATAGTCCGCTTGGAAGCCTCACCGGAAGAAATACTGACCCGGGTCAACCGGAAAAAGGGCAGTCGACCCTTGATAAGAAGGGATATGAACGCGGAAGATATTGCCGATATATTGAAAAAGCGGGAACCCCTGTACGCATGTGCCCGGTATCGCGTTACTACCAGCGGTAAGGATGTGGAACAGGTGGTTAATGAGATTGTCGAACTCTTGAAGCGGGAAGAAAGGTGAAAGCAATGCTGGAGCTTACGGTAGATTTAGGCAAACGCAGTTATAACATAGTTATTGATAATGGAGCACTGTCATCTTGCGGCCGATTGGCCAGGTCTTTAAATAATAATCCCAAGGCCTTATTGGTGAGCAATCCTACCGTGTTCGAATTATATGGACAGGCTGTGGCCGAGGCACTCGATTTGGCCGGATTTGATATAACCGTGGCTTTAATGCCCGATGGCGAAGAGTTTAAGAACATGGACATTGCGGGTGAGGTTCTGGACGCCGCCGTTGAGGCGCGGCTGGAGCGGGGCAGTCTGGTATTCGCCCTGGGCGGAGGAGTGGTCGGCGACCTGGCCGGGTTCGTTGCCGCCATCTACCAGCGGGGAATCGATTTTATTCAGATTCCCACTACACTGCTGGCCCAGGTGGACAGCAGTGTGGGGGGCAAGGTGGCGGTCAATCATCCCCAGGGCAAAAACCTGATTGGGGCGTTTCATCAGCCACGGGCGGTGATTATTGACCCTTTGACTCTCAATACCCTGGAAGACCGCGATTATCTGAGCGGTCTGGGTGAGGTGGTTAAGTACGGAATTATCTATGATGCTAAGTTCTTTGAGTTTCTGGAGGCTAATGCGGCCGCTATCACGGGGCGGAATAACCAGGTAATTGCTTGCCTCATCTACCATTCCTGTCGGATCAAGAGTGAAATAGTAGCTGAGGACGAGCGGGAAAGCGGGGTCAGGGCCGTTTTGAATCTGGGACATACCTTTGGTCACGCAGTGGAGACCTTGGCCGGCTACGGTGCTCTTCGGCATGGCGAAGCAGTGGTAATGGGGACCCGGGCCGCCGCTCATCTGGCGGTGGAGCTGGGATATTTGTCCGAACCTGATCGTCAACGGATAAGCGGACTCTACCAACGATTGAACCTGACTCATTTATTTCCCGAGCTGGATATTGAGCAAGTTTATCAGGCCATGCTGGGGGACAAGAAGGTAAGCGGGCAGAAGCTCAGGTTGATTGTGCCGCGGGGTATAGGTCAATATGCCATAATAGACGACCCGGGTATGGAAAGTATAGCTCGGGCTATCATAAAGGCCCAGAATGATTAGTACTCTGTCAACCCTAATTGTATATCTTCTCATCGGTCAAATTACATTATAGCTGTCTTGTCGTCAATCAC
>Ga0074198_1001753_pt1 | contig 13270 bp, 9 predicted proteins | sample EPASupsiteSAE323_FD_64527 | JGI IMG/M metagenome (GOLD analysis project Ga0074198, IMG submission 64527) | Bioremediated contaminated groundwater from EPA Superfund site, New Mexico - Sample SAE3-23 | ecosystem: Environmental > Aquatic > Deep subsurface > Groundwater > Contaminated ...
AATATCTTGTGTAATAGTTGTTAGACCGAGATAATATTTTCTGCTGCGCCTAGCGATGCCAAACATAAAATCAGCACTTTCCGGATGCTTTAATAGGTATCAGGCCTCATCAATGATTAACAACCTTTTTTTCATTTCTTTTTTAACACTATTTCAGATGTAATTCAAAACAATATACATAGCAATAGGTCTCAACTCTTCCTCCAAATCTCTAATATTAAAAACTACAAACCTCTCGTTTATATTTATATTTGTTTGTTGATTAAGAAATCCCGAGTAAGTTCCTTTTGTATATTTGTATAATCTAGCAGATAAATCACTTCCTTCCTCCATAGTCTCTAATATAGCCTGCAGATCCTCCAGCAATGGCATATTATTACCGGTAGAAGATTCAACGGAAATATCTCTAGCGGCATATGTCTGAGTAATAGCCTGGTCTATAATTACCTCTTCTTTAGGTGTGAGACCACCAATTAAGATTTTGATCAATCCAATTAAAGTTAAAATATGTGTTCTAAACACTTCAGCAGCTGTCTCCCCTTCTCCTATAATAGGTAAATCAAAAGGGTTAATATGATTTTCTGATCCAACAGATATTTTGAAAAAACTTCCTCCGATAGATTGTGACAAATATTGATATTCATTTTCTGGATCAATAATTAAAACGGTTGTGTCTAACATTAAAGATCGTAGGGCTTCCAGTTTAACGGCATAACTTTTACCACTTCCAGCAGTACCAAAAACACACATGTTGGAATTCTCCATAGAGAATCTATCAAATATAACTAAGCTGTTATTATGTACATTTACCCCGTAAAGAATTCCCTTATTGTCAGTTAAATTTAAAGAAATAAAGGGAAACAATGTGGAGGCAGGACTAGAGTTTAATAAAACATTAAATCCTAACCTATCCAGCTCCAATGGTAAGGAGCTTTCGAATCCTTCAAACTGTCTAAAATTAGCTGATTTAATATAGATTAATTTGCTTTCTAATAAGCTTTGCACATTGGCCTCCATTTCATTTAAACCGATTTCGGATTTTGCCATAATTGTGATATATAAAGCTACACGAAACATTTTTTCTCTTCCTTGTACTATGGCGTCTCTTAAGCTCTCGATATCAGCCAATGATGTTTCCAATATTGGATTTCTTGGTGCTCCCCTCTCTTGTTCTAATGATATTTGAGCTCCAACATCACCTAGCTTTTTTCTTAGTTGTCTAAGAATAATAGCATTGTCTACCGGGTGATAAGAAATAGAAACATTAAACAACTGATCTAGTTCGATAATCGGAGAAAATCAATTCATGCTTAGATATCTGGGATAGGTAAGAATAAAAAGTGTACGACAATAAGTCTCTCCTAGCTTTATAGAGGCAGAATTAACAACTAAACCAGAAGGAGCAATAAGGTCTCTTAGCGATGTAACTGCTTCTTCATAGGCATTTGGCTGAGCTGTTTTTTTATTTTTTTTAAAAAAGGATAGTGGCATTTTTTTAATTTAAGAAATTATTTTATTATCAATATTATCGGGGTTATATAAATTATAATATAGCTGTACTAAATCATTAGTCGGAACTATATTTGCTTCTAATCCCATTCTATTTAAGTGGGTTAACACGGTGTCTTGTCTAATAATCAATTGTTGGTAATTTCTTTGGAATTCTTCTTCGGGCATTATTGTTTCCGAGACGAAAGCCTCTCGATTTAAATTTAATGTTTTAGAAAGCATACCTTTAACGCCAGAAAAAAATGAAGACGTTTTTATAATCATGGGGTCATAAGGAACAACCACATAAAAAGATTTCTTCATTATCGGGTAGTTTTTTACAAAATCAGATATAAAAGTAATATAGTCATCAATCTGATATTTTAACAATTCATTAGTTTCTTTTTTAGTAGTCTCTGATATTTTGGAGATATAGTCGTCAATATTTACTTTGCGAGAGGTAGAAACAACCTCTAAAGAGAATTCCAGGTTGTTTAAAAATGACTGTCAGCTATAAACCATTGATTCTTGCTCTCCGTTAGGCAACAAGGTTAAGTTTATACCTTTAACTTCGATAATAGAGCGTAATGCGCCATTTTTAAGAATAACTACGTTATTACGTATCTCGCTGATAGGTAATAATCCTTGGCTGCCCGATGTTTCTTTTGGATTTATGAAGTCTGTCATGGTAAGTATGATTAATTATTTATTCTCTCTTTATTAAGGGTTTTAGTTAGTTTAGCTATATCTACTTTTTTTTTCTGAACAATCGGAGTTTTTAGAGTTATAGTTTGATCTTTTATTCCTTCTTCTTTTAGTATCGACGATCCTCCAATGGGTTTTCTTCAAATATATGTTCTTGGTAGTCAGAGATGTCTAATTAGGGGCATTACAAGTTTATATGTTGGCATACCATCTACTTGCACGAAAGCCATAATGACAGTAATTGAACCAAGAAGAATAATAACGGCTAAAGATATCCAAGCTGCCAATAATGTATAAGCCAGATAGGTTAATCCCCCCCCTATGACCAAAATAAGAACTTGGCTAAAAGTAAGAGAGCCAACCAATCTCGATTCTTCTTCTATGTATTGTGGTACTTGAAAGCTTTGCATATAGATTATTTTAGATATTATTATTCTAGCATAATTTTGATTAAATTTCTATACCTCACTCAAGTCTACGAACTTATTGTTTTCGTTCGGCGACGTTCTACTTTTTTCATATTGGTATGGCTTAAACTCATTTTCTGATATAATATTGTATTTAACAGGTTTTTGCGGTTGTTCAGGAGATATATCCAATCTTATGTTTTTTGGATTTTGCTCAATCGATTGTCTCGTTTCTTTCATTTTCAAAATATCAGGAACACCAGTTTGGTCAATAGGGGTATTTGGCATTTCGGTTAAAAAACCATCCCCTCCTTTTGTAATAAAACCAGATGTTTTTTTCATAGCAAAGGGGGAAGCAAAATCTGGCTCCTCAATCTTTTTATCTTCTTTTATTACAGGGCTAGAGTAGGTTCGGGTGTTATAATCTTTTATTAAGATATCAATTTTAGATTTTGGTTTTTGTGATCCCGTCATAGCCGCTAATAATTTATTTGGTTTATCTTCTGCCATTAGGGGTGATGCAGATTTTGGTGTAAGTATGGTATTTGTTATTATGGGGCTAGGTTTAGCGATAGGATTAGCTTCTTTTACAATCACGGGCTCGGCAATAATATTGGCAGTATTCTTTACTTGTTTCTGGGATATATTCTTAATAACATCTAATATTTGTTGGGTATTATCTTTTGTTTGTTGTATATCCAGGGCTTTACCATCATCAATATTCCCACCGTTTACTTTCAGATCTTGTGTATGTGCATTGGCCATATTCTTAACTACATCCTGCATGTGTTTTATCCCCTCACCAAGATCGTTAAAAAATATCTCTTGCAATTTAGCAAAAGCAAATTCAATCAAATTGTCTGTTAAGTTAAACTGGTTCTTTAGATCTATCTTTAGTTGATCAGGACTAGTAATGCCCATTAATACATCAGCAGTTTCGTTAAAAAAGTTAACAGACTGCTGTTCTGATAAGCCCAACAAAATAGTTAGATTCTTTACTTTATCGTTCCTAGTATTGTCAAACATAGCCGTATAAATATCCTGGGGCATATTGTTCAAAAGATATTGTATTCTTGTTTCGGTAGTCATACAGTTGTATTTTAATGATTAGTATCCATGATTTTATTATATAAATCTGGGTTAGAAACACTTAATTCTTTAAAGGACGGGGTTTCTTCTAATGAGGCTCCTTTGACTTTTTTGTATTCTTGGTTTACTTTGTTAAATAAATCAATCTTTTTGTTTGCGTCATTTCCCAATACAGAGAATAATATATTGTTTCTAGTGCCGTCTATAGATACATTTACTTTTTCCATTCTCTCAATCAAGTCTGGCAGTGTTTGAGATAAAACAGATATGTCACTATTATTCAATACACCCATCAATGCTTCTTTTGCCATATCGGTTTCTTTAGCTAAAATAGTATTATTAGTAATTGTTCGTGGTTTGTCGTTAAGAATAGTTTGAACTTTTTCTAAGGTAGAAATTAGATTTTTTTGTGTAGAAACATTTCCAACCGCTTCATTTATCTTAGCTATGTCTGGAATATCAATTCCTAATTTACCGATAGCATCATTAAACTTTTCGGTATCGCCTTTTGTAAATTGTGGATTCTTATTTAATGCTTGTAACTCATTTAAAATAGCGAGTAAAATGTCTTTTTTATTATTTATTCCTCCGCTAGTAACAGTAGGTCCAGCAACAGAAGAAGTTCCTTGCGTTTCTGTTGCTTCTTTTTCTTTAGCCTTGTCTATTCATTTCTGTTTTTCGCCTTCATCCATAATAGACAATAATCTTCCTCCAACGGTTAAGCTCTGAGTATATCTGGCTCCTTCCTCATGCATTTTGTCATAAGTTTGTAACGGTGATAAGCCTGCATCAACCAAAGCCTGATTGTAATCTTTATAAAATCCTGGTGCATCTTGGGGTCTAGGTTTAGACCAAAAGGTCCTAGAAGTATTAGTATTAGAACTTCAGGCATCAGTAAGTGTCTCTAGCATAATCTTGTCTAAGTTTTTTTCGCCATTTTCGCCTTCCAATGTTTTGATATGAGCAAGAGTGCTAAAAATATCGAAATCTTTTAATTTTTCTGGTTTGCTGCCATACTCTTTCATGGTATCTTTTATTGAATTAACGTCAACAACCTTTTTACCATCGACAATCTTCTCTTTGAACTTTATAAATGGATAAAGCTTTTTTAGATCATCAACAGCCGTTGATTCTTTTAAGACGGGATCCTTAGAAAGATCATTTACTAGTTTAAGATATCTTGGAAGTTTATCTTTTAGGTCAGCGGGGAAATATTTAAAAGCAGCAAGGCTTTCTTTCATTTTTTTAAGACCGCCTAGTGCTTCTGCTTTATTACCAATAGCAAGAGCATTTTCTACATACTGTAATTGCCCTAAACCATTTTGTTCTCTAACTTTGCTAGCTTGTTTGTAGCCAGTATCAATAGAGCTATTAACAGTTTTCAACCCTTTTTCGCTTAACCCAGAAGCCCATTGTGCTACAAAAGGTATTTTGCTGGCAGATGCTTTATCAGTAAACGCCTGAAAAGCTTGAGATTTTTCAACTCTTTTCACTCCTTCTTTTCCAAGAAAAGAAGTACCAGCAATAACCCCAGAAGTAATAAGATTCTTTGCGGTGCTTGTAGCTTTAGTAATAGATTTAACATTTAATGAAGATGCCACCGTTAACATAGATTGTCCCAATACGATAATCATAATTCCGTACCCAAAAACTGAAGCAACATCAACACTTCCTCCTCCCGAGTCTACTATATTCCCAAGTATTTTAGATACCGCATTCATTAACTTTAAAATAAAGAACATAGCCGCACATAATAGCGGTAAATTAATAAGTAGTCCAGAAAAATTATTTCATCAAGGTTGAAAATATTTCTTTCTAGTTTGAGGCAAGATGTAACAAACAAAAGCTATCGGGGATATAATATTCAACATTCAAAGAGTTAAAATACGAGTGATAACATAAATACATAATCCAACTATTTGTCCGCAAAGAATAACGGCAATGATCATTCCCAAAACATATCCTAGCGTTTGAGAAAGAATCATACTGTCAGTTCCCTTAAAGACATTAGATATCCTCTGAATAGTTACGACTAAAATACATTCAAGGTTTTCCAGATTTCCATTATGAATAAAAAAAACTGTTAAATAATTAGAAATATCAATTAACATCCCGCAGAGAACTAAAGAAAAATTAATTAAAATAGCCACAACCACAAGATAAACTAATGCTTGGTAATTTTGAAAATCTTTTTTCCTCATTATTATATTAATGGCGACAACAAAGATAAGCAACATGATCATAATATTTGCTATATCTCTTGTAAGTTTCCAAGACTCAGAAACAAACTGATTCTTAACTGAATATCCAGCAAATAAGGTATTGTTTTCTGCTACATTATTAGGAGTTAAGAATAAAATTAAAACTCTGGTGAATCATTTAATAGCTCATTCTAGTAATCAAGTAACTAATCGAGGAATTAATGACAAGACAGTGTCTATTGGACTTGTAAACATTTGTCCGACAGTGAATTTCTTTACCGTTTCCAACGGACAGCGGCTATCGTTTGATACAGCTTTTTCTACGGGAGCGGTATTTCCGCCTCCGATATTTCAATCAAAATCATCAGAAGGTTCTCGTATACCCAGTCAGTCTATACACCCCTTTCCCGCACTTTGATTAAGCAATCCCCCAACTACGGTATCATATGTTTTTTTATCTAATTTGTTTAAAGAATCACAAGCACTCTTTAATAGCCCCATCCTAGACTCTATTTCTGCATCGGTTGGATAAACATCTGCCTTGATTTCCCCGTATCATTCTTGTAAGGTTTCATTTCTATCTTGTGGGCTTCCCATTGCTGATGTGCAATGAGCCGTATAAAAGGCCTTACAAACATCGAGTGATATAATTGCTTTATATTTTTCTCGTTGTGTTAATTCAGCTTTAGCTATATTACTAATTGGAATAAAAGATAAAAACATCGTTCCAACTAATAAAACGATTAACCATTTCTTTCAATTTTTTAATACTTTTTGTAAAACCATATTATGATATAATTATACATCTATTATATAGTATTTTCCTTAAAAAGTAAAGGGTTTTGGCGGTTTTTTATCCACAACCTAGATTTATTTAACAAATGGATTCTTAGCTCCTGAAACCTCGAAATGCAAGTGGCATCCAGTTGATTTTCCAGTTGTCCCCATTTTCCCAATAAAATCACCCTGTTTAACACTAGCTCCATTTCCAATATTAATAGTACTTAAATGGGCATATAATGTAGTAGTTCCATTTGGATGCTGAATTTTGATTGAGTTTCCGTATCCCCCATTTCAACTACCGCTTACAGCAGATATGACAATACCATCAGCAGCTGCATAAACAGGAGTTCCGCAAGAACTAGCTATATCAACAGCATTATTATTATGTAGCTGTCCTCAATTCCATCCAGTGGTTGGATAAATAAAGTATCCAGAAACAGAAGACCCTATATTGCTAACCTGGGTAGCAGAAGATGTCTTAGATATTTCAGCTACTGCCTTAGCTCCAGGTAATATAATCTTGTCCCCGATCTTAATATGTTTCTCATCTACTCCGTTATATTCTAGAATACTAGAAACAGATATTTTATACTGTGATGCTATTCTTCCCAAGGTATCTCCTTTTTTAACAACATAATAAACACCGCTAACCGGTAAGATAACTAATTCTTTTCCTGGAGTTAAAACATTCTTAGTTAAACGATTAGCAACTTTAATGGTATCAATACTAACTCCAAACTTCTCAGCAATTTTTCCCAACGTATCTCCTGCGACAATTGTGTAGGTCATTAACTGATTCTTATCGGTTGTTCCTACAATTGTTTGCTCTGATCTATTTTGAGAACCAAAAACAAACTCACTGTCTTCAACTAAATAGACATTTAAGAAATCTTCTGGTTTCTGAGCATCAACGATATTATTATAATAATCTTGGCAAGTTAAAGTAGCATCGCTAACAGTTTTCTCGCAAGCAAGATTTTCTGTTGGCATTAATTCAGAAATCAATCCTTCTGATATTTCTGAAACATCAGCAGAGGCAATTGCTGAGCTTTTTTTCAATTCTGTACTAGCTGATAGAATTAAAGACAAAAATAAAGTTAAAATAAAAATAGCTCCTAGAGTTATATATTTTTCCTTTATTTTTATCCTCGATCCCCACCCTAATCTTAAAAGAACCGTTTTGAAAGCGGTTTTTATCTTTTCTTCTAATTTCAATCAAATTCTTTGTGTTTTTTGGCAAAATTTGCTAGTATATATGTGTATCCTAAAGAATAGTTTATACATTGTAGTTATTTACTATATACTAGCTATTCTAGCATAATTTAAACTAAAATTCAAATGAAACAACTAAAAGCCCTAGGTCAGGTTTTCTTAGAAGATAAGACCTACTTACAAAGCATAATAGACGCCACAGCTATAAGACCGGAAGACCAAATATTGGAAGTTGGTCCTGGACAAGGTGTCTTAACTAACGCCCTACTAGAAAAAGGCGTTAAAGTTTTAGCTATTGAAAAAGACCCTAGAATGGTAGACTATCTTAAATTAAATATTAAAAATCCTAATTTTCAAGTAATTGAAGGAGATATTCGAGAAGTATACTCAGAAATAATCAAGGACATTCAAACCCCATTTAAGATCGCGGCTAATATCCCCTATTATCTAACTTCTTTTCTTATTAGAATAATTTTAGAAAGTAATCCTAAACCAGATAATTGCGTATTAATGATTCAACAAGAGGTTGCGGATAGACTAATCGCCAAACATAACAAAGAAAGTATCCTTTCTTTGTCTGTTAAATATTTTGGAAGCGTAGAATATATAATAAAGGTTCCCAGAACCGCATTCAAACCTCAACCCAAGGTAGATTCTGCAATAGTTAGAATCATCCCTAACAGAAAAGAAGTAGACAAAGAATTTACTGATAAATTCTTCCAAGTAGTCAAGATTGGATTCTCTCATCCCAGAAAGTTTGTCCTCTCTAATCTTAAAAATGGTGTTTCTCAAAACAAGGAAATATTTGAACAAATATTTAAAGACTTAGATATTCCGATTAAATCCCGAGCCGAAGATTTAGAAATAGAAACATGAATGAATATAACAAAAAAACTCTCGCAGTAACGCGAGAGTTTTTTATTTAACTATTTGTAGTCACGAAATCCTGGTTTTCTTGGTCCTCCACTAAATCCTCCAGGTCTTCTTTCAAACGGTCTTCTTTCTGGTCCTGATTCTCCAGGATGAGTAATGTCTTTAAGAGATAATGATATTTTCCCATTCTCTACGTTCTTAACTTTTAATTTCAGTTTATCTCCTAATTTAACTACATCTTCTACCTTTTCAACTCTGGTAGGTAATAATTCAGAGATATGTAATAATCCAGATTGATATGCTCCTAGATCAATAATAGCTCCAAAATCTTTTAACTCCATAACTGTTCCTTCAACAACTTCTCCGACTTCAAATTTCTTAACGATTCCTTCTACGATTGCTTTAGCTTTTTCGATAGATTCTTTTTCAGGTCCTGTAATATATACAGTACCATCATCGTCAAAGTTAATTTCTGTTCCCGTTTCTTCAGTTATTTTATTAATCATCTTACCTCCGCTTCCGATAACTTCTCCAATTCTTGTTGAATCAATCATAAAGGTAACTATTTTTGGCGCATATTTGGAAACCTCTTTTCTTGGTTCTGATATAGCAGAATTGATTTTGTCTAATAGGAATAATCTTGCTTCCTTTGCTTGATCCAAAGCCTCTTTTAGAATAGCAGGAGTAACTCCGTCTATTTTAACATCCATCTGTAAGGCCGTAACTCCATCTTTGGTTCCTGTAACTTTGAAATCCATATCTCCGTAATGATCTTCTGGTCCCTGAATATCAGTTAAAATAACATGTTTATCTTTACTGGATATGATACCCATAGCAATACCAGCCACGGGAGCTGTGATAGGTACCCCAGCTGTCATTAAGGATAAAGTAGATCCACAAGTAGAGGCCATAGAAGATGATCCATTAGAGGATAATACTTCGCTAACAACTCTAATTGTATAAGGAAAAACAGATTTATCTGGAACTACTTGTCTAACAGCTTTTTCTGCTAATGCTCCATGTCCTATCTCTCTTCTGTTTTGTCCTCCTCTGTTTTTATTTAATTCTCCTACTGAATATCCTGGGAAATTGTAATGATGCATGTATCTTTTTTCTTCAGAGATTTCCATACCCTGGATTGTTAATGTTTCTTTAGGCGCGCCTAAAGTAGTAACAGATAATACTTGAGTATCTCCTCTAACAAATAGAGCAGATCCGTGGGTACGAGGTAATACATCTAAAAGAATATCAATTGCACGAATTTCATTTGTTTTTCTTCCATCCGGTCTTCTGTTCTTTTCTAAAACATTGGTATGTAATAAATCGTTTGTAATATCTTCTAAACAAAGATTCATTAACTTCAATTTAGTTTCTTCAATTCCCTTAGCAATTAATTCTGCTTTAAGGGTTTTAGAAAATTCAGTTAATTGAGTATCTTTTTCTTGTTTTGTTTTAGTAGCATCAAATAAGATATTCTCTAGTCTATCCCCTATTGTATTTTTAACTTCAGTAATTAAAGTCTCATCCATTTCCTGTAAAGCTAAATTCATTTTTGGTTTGGAATATTCTTTAACTACACTTTCTTGAAATTCACATAAAGCTGTAATTTCTTTCTGTCCTAATTCAAAAGCTTGTACTACAATATCTTCTGGAATCTGTTTTCCTTCAGCTTCGATCATATTTATCTTTTCTTTTGTTCCCGAAACCATTAGATCTAGATCTAATGTAGTTCTTTCGATATAATTAGGATTCAATTTAAATCCTCCATCTTTGCTTCATCCAATTCTGATAGCTGAAACTGGTCCTCCTCATGGAATATTAGAGGTCATTAATACTAATGAAGCAGCTAATACTCCAATAATATCTGGATCGTTAGCTTCATCAATAGATAGACAAGTAATAATTACCTGGATATCTCTACGTATTTTATCATTAAATAATGGTCGCAATGTACGATCAATTAACCTTCCCGTTAAAACGGCATTCTCTGTTGGACGAGATTCTCTTCTTACGAATCTAGATCCATAGATCTTTCCTGCTGCGTAATATTTTTCCTCATAATCCACTGTTAGTGGCATAAAATCAGAATCAAGCTTATCTTCCTTACCAGCTACAACAGTAGCCAGAACCAAGGTATCCCCTAATTGGGCTAACAATGATCCATTAGCCATCTTAGCCATCTCGGAGAATTTAACTTTTAAATCAACTCCATTTACTTTTGTATCAAATTCTTTAAAATTCATATAATTTAAATTTAGTTTTTTATTTAATATTAATTAAAGATATATAAAATATATATTTATCTTTTTGGTTATCATGACGATGTAATGACGAAAAAATACCTTTAATCTTAAATATATTTTTTCGTCACTCATTTCATTATTAAAATCATAATAACCTATTTTTTGTTCGACTTTATTCTTGGCTTTCTAAAACTTCCTTTTTTGTTATTCTGTATAGGTATTAGGTATAAGTTTGGGTGTTCTGAAATATCTACAAAATCATCTACAATTTCTTTTAATTTTCCATTAGTAGTTTGTCCTAACCCAACAACCTCAACTTGTTTCCCCAGTGCTTGTAAATATTGAACTAAAGGAATGAAATCTCCATCCCCAGAACACAATACAATAGTATCTAGAGTAGAACACATTTTGATAGCATCAACTGCTATTCCTACATCCCAGTCTGCTTTTTTAGTCCCATCTGGATATATTTGTAAATCTTTGATTTTCATATCTACTCCTAATCTAGTTAGCATATCAAAAAAAGAACTCTCACCAGACTCTTCTGCCTTTGCGGCATATCCGATAGCTCGGATTAATTGTCTGTTCTCGAGAGCTCTTTCGATAACATTTAAAAAATTAATTCTGGCGTTATAAAAATTCTTGGCTGAATGATATAGATTTGGTATATCAATAAATATTCCTACTCTTTGATGTTTATGCTTATTAGCCATGATAACCTTAAATCTTAATATTTTTAATCAAAGAATTATATCTCTTTGGGAATTTCTTTTCTAAATAGATTAAAATCTTTTTTCTTTTAGCAATTAATTCCAATAATCCCCTCTTAGAGTCTACATCTTTTGGGTGGTTCTTTAAATGCTTTGCTAATTCCTTAATTCTTTCACTAGCTACAGCAACTTGGACCTCAGGAGAACCTGTGTCTGTAGTATGGGTGCGGTATTTCTTAATAATCTTTGTTTTATTATCTGTTGTAATCATATTATCTATACTTTTTACCTATTTATTTATATATCAAGATATTACCATAAATTCGACATAAAGTCAAATTCAGGTAGGAAATGCTAGGAATATATAGATTTGGGACTATTGATATCTCCCCCTGGTACTATTATATCTAGCCGCAACCTCATCTGCCCCCAACCCCCTGTTATATATTCTAACTTCATCAAGGGAGCCGTCGGTGAGTCTATGATTGCCATTATTATAAGCGCCAATATATTTAGCCCTATTTGTTGACGGAAAAACTGGAGTACCAGAAAGGTCAGATGTTACACGCAATATCCCGTTTCTATAAGTATACAATTTTTTATTTGGATAATCACAAACAACGACTAAGTGAATTCACTGATTATCTAAATTTAAAAAGAAATTAGAATTATATACCGACGTTGCAGATGTTCCGTTAGCAAAATCGTAATAAAGGTTATTATAACTAGCCGCCCTATATATCCAAAAATATCCAATTGTACTACTTTGCGTTCCCTCTCCCACAATAGATTGATATGTCGTTGTATTAAACACACTCTTCATCCATGCCTCTATCGTAAGTATCCCTGTATCAGGAATCGCAAAACTCGGAGTTGATATATATCCATTCCCAGTAGCAGAGTAATACATAGTTGGTTCTCCAGATGTAACAGACGCTCATACAGTACTCCCTCCTAGTGTCCCTGTATATCCATGTCCAGAGGAATCATAGGTAGTAGTTCCAGTTCCCTCCGAGAACTTGTAGCTAAGGATTAACCCAGTATCTCTATTAACAGGACTTAGTACATGATTAGGGGTACCAGTCTCATAAACAAGGGTAGAATTACCTCCATCATTCAATGAAGCTTCTCTTGGTTTAGTTAGTTGAGCAGTTAATTCAAAAGATCCTCCTGGAAAGTAGGTATAGTAATAGGTTAGGTTGTTAGTTGGGTCAATGGGAAGACTTGATAATATATTAGAGTTATCTGATTCTCTAAAGTTAATAGGGATTCAGCCATTTCCGTCATTCTTTCTGTAATCTGTGGTATTCTTACAAGCATATGTGTATCCAGTGGGTAGACTGGGTAAGGCATAACTAGAGCAGGTAGAACTCGTATTATCAGGTAGAGATGTAAAGACACTAACAGCAGATCCTAGGTTAAGAAGACCTAATTGTATAGTATTTAGATAATTAATAGACTTGGAGATGTTGTTTAAATCAGAAACCCTCTTGTAATCATTAGTTTGATCAATTATGTTACCAGGTTTGATTGCAAAGATAATAACAGCTGCTAGTATA
>Ga0074198_1001754_pt1 | contig 13267 bp, 12 predicted proteins | sample EPASupsiteSAE323_FD_64527 | JGI IMG/M metagenome (GOLD analysis project Ga0074198, IMG submission 64527) | Bioremediated contaminated groundwater from EPA Superfund site, New Mexico - Sample SAE3-23 | ecosystem: Environmental > Aquatic > Deep subsurface > Groundwater > Contaminated ...
TTTTGGTGGATTTTCAAATCCTTTTGATATTTTTGAACAATTTTTTGGTGGTTCTTTTAGTGGGCAGCAAAGCCGTGCTAAACGTTTAGAAACCTACAAAATCTCTCTTTCTTTTTTAGAAGCAGTTCATGGCTGTCAAAAAGAAGTTTCTATTGGTGGCAAGAAAAAAACCATTAAAATACCTGCAGGTGTTGATGATGGTCAAAAAATTCGTTTTTCAGAATTCATCCTCTATATTGATGTTCAACCCGATAAAACTTTTAAACGTGAAGTTAATGATGTTTTTATAAACGTGAATATAAAAATTAGTCAAGCTATTTTTGGGGATACAATCGAAGTTCCTACTCTCAAAGATCCTCTTAAAGTTCGCATTAAACCAGGCACTCAACCCAACACTCTTATTCGTCTTAAAGGGCAGGGTGTTAGGGATGTAAATGGTTATGGACAGGGCGATTTTTATATCCGCCTTTTTGTTGAAATTCCCACCAAATTAACTTCTCGTCAAAAAGACCTATTAAAACAGCTCGATTTGTAAAAACTTAATAAACATATTAGTAATGGAAAGAAAAACCTCATTACATTCCACCGAGATTAATCCCCAAAATAATATAAGAGAATTTGTTGATAATAATCTTGGATTAGTTATGAAATATATTGTTGATAGTGATGATAATTTCCCTTTTAGTTGTAATTATGCATCCCATTTATTTCAATTAGCCATTAAAAGCAAAACCGGCTTTGAAGTTAAAATTTGTCAAGGTAGCCGGCATGATAGAGTAAAAAATGAAATCTGCCCATATCATGTTTGGTTAGAATATAATGACTTGATTATCGATCCGACCGATTTTCAATTTAGTGTCATAGATCTTTGGTCTTTACCTTTAGTTCGTGAGAACATGGTTTTAGAACCTCAATCGTTTCAGAATTTATCCCAAGAAGAAATCGAAATTCAGTTTATGAACAATTACATTAAACAAGCTAAGCAAAGATATTTAGAAAACCCCAACCCAAAAGAAAAACGTTTTTTAGAATTAAAAGAATTACTAAAAAGTGGTCAAATAGAACCAAATAATTTTATTAAAGAATTAAAACAAAATTATGAGTGTAAAACTTTTTATTCAAAATCTGATCCAAATTTCATTTATCAACAAAAATAACACTTTTCTGGTATAATTTAACCATAATTATTTGTAGTGTTAATACCCTGGGGCTCACGAAGGCCCCTTTTTTAATACTATTAAAGGAGATAATATGGACTTAAAAAAACTACCTAAAACAGAATTTGCCGCAGCAGTCGCTCAAATTGCTGGTGAAAGAAACATCGACGTTCAATCTATTTTGGATTCAATTGAATTCGGTCTTATTTCAGCATATAAACGTGATCAAAAAGAACATGGCATCATTGTTCCAGACGAAGACACTTTTACTGCCGAATTAGCTCCAGAGTCTGGTTCGTTTAAAGTCTATAAAATTGACGGTGACAAAAAAACCGACGTCACTCCTCCTGGTTTTGGTCGAATCGCTGCTCAAACTGCCAAACAAGTCATCGACCAAAGAATCCATGAAGCTGAAAAGGAATCAGTTGTAACTGAATTTGAAAAGAAAATAGGATCTATTATTTCTTGTATTGTCTTAAAAAATGACCCCTACAAAATGGTAGTTGGCGTCGGTAAAACAGAAGGAATTTGTCCAAAAGACGAACAAATCAGAGACGAAGTTATTCCCCTTGGTGCCAAAAAATTATTTTTACTAAAAGAAATAATTCGTGACGAATCTGGTCGTAGTGAAATTATTTTATCTCGCCGAGACAATAATTTTATTAAGGAATTATTTGCCAGAGAGGTTCCAGAAGTTGCCAATGGTTCGGTTGTAATTGAAAAAATAGCCAGAACTCCAGGCGAAAGAACCAAAATTGCCGTTTCTTCAAATCAACCTGGGATCGATCCAGTTGGTTCATGTATTGGCCAAAAAGGCTCTCGTATTCAAGCAATTTTAAGCGAATTACCAATTGAAGAAAAAGTTGATGTTGTTGCTTTTTCTCAAAATCTAAATCAATTTATTGCCCAAGCCCTTTCTCCGGCCCAAAACGTCAAAGTTGTTGAAGTCAAAAACAACTGTGCCTTTGTTACTGTTCCAGAATCACAATTAGCCCTGGCCATTGGCGGCGGCGGTGAAAATGTTCGTTTAGCCGGCCAATTAGTCGGTCTTGAAATTAAAATCACTCAAGATTTACCAAAATCTTCCAAGTAATTTCATATTTCTGTTATTTTTTAAAATTCAAAAATATGACTAATAATAAATTAACTCGTCCACCAATCGTTGCTTTTATGGGTCATATTGATCATGGCAAAACTACTCTTTTAGACAAAATTCGTTCAACTAATATTTGGAAAAAAGAGGCCGGTGGCATCACTCAACATATTGGTGCTTATCAAGCCAAAGTTACCGAAAAAAATGGTCAAATTAAATTAATCACTTTTATTGATACTCCGGGTCACGCAGCTTTTATTAACATGCGTGCTTGTGGTGCTAAAGCCACCGACATGGTTGTATTAGTTGTCTCGGCAGTTGAAGGCATTATGCCTCAAACCAAAGAATGTCTTGATCACATCAAAAAATGCGACTTACCTTTTATCGTTGCCATGAATAAAATTGATCTCGATAATGCCGCCCCCGACAAGGTTAAAGGCCAATTAGTCGAGTTAGGTTTTACTCCAGAAGAATATGGCGGCCAAACTGCTGTTATTCCTGTTTCTGCCAAAACTGGCCAAGGGATTGATGATCTTTTAGAAATGATTCTTTTAAACGCTGAAATTTTAGAATTAACTGCCGATCCTAATGGAGAATTAGAAGCAGCCATTATTGAATCACGCCTCGACAAAAATCGTGGTCCGGTTGCATCTTTAATTATCAACAATGGCACTTTAAGAATTGGCGATATTATTTACTCAGAAGATATTCTTTGCAAGGTCAAAGCCATGATCGATTGTAACGGTCAACAATTAAAAGAAGCCGGCCCCAGCACTCCAGTTGAAGTTTTAGGCTTTGAAAAAGTGCCTGCAGTTAGCAGTCTTGTTACTTCAAACAAAATCGAATCAACAGATACTAAACCCAAAAAAGTTTTATTGGAATCAACCGAGGAAAATCCAAAATTAAAAGTAATCCTAAAAGCCGATGTTAAGGGCACTTTAGAAGCTCTCGAAAACAGTTTTAATGATGATGTTATTGTCATCTCTTCTGGAATCGGAGCTGTTACCGACAACGATGTTTTCTTGGCCGAGGCCGCCAAAGCTCAAATTTTTGCCTTCAATGTTTCCACCCCTAAACATATTTCTCAAATTGCCGAGACATCAAAAGTTAGAATTTTTGAATCTCGAATTATTTACGAAATCATCGAAGACATTCAAAATCAGGTTCTTCATCTACTTGAACCCACCATCGATGAAACCGTTTTGGGTGAAGGTTTAATTAAAGCCGAATTTAAAATTGATAAAGTTCGTATTTCTGGAATTCAATGTACTAAAGGCGAAATTAGTAAAGGGGATTTAATTCATCTTAAACGTGATGGCAAAATTATTAAAGACACTAAAGTTGAAGGTATTCATCAAGGTAAAAACATTGTTGAAAAATTAAAAGCCGGTGCCGATTGTGGCATGACTTTTAAACCTTATATTGACTTTAAAATAGGCGATGTTATAATAGCCTATAAGAATTAAAAATTAGCAGGTCTTCTTATGAAAAACTATCAAGTTTCCGAAATCAAAAATATTTTAAGAACCGCCAAAACGGCTCTCATTACTGTTCCTCAACTCAACATTGACAGTGTTGGCTCCGCCCTTGCGTTAGCTTTACTTTTGAAAAATGCCAATATTACCACTAAAGTTTTTTGTCCCCATAAAACCGATGCTAATTTTACTAAATTAAATGGTCTCGAACTTTTGACTGATGTTTATAATCAAAATGATTTAATTGTCACCCTTGATTATCCCTTAGATCAAATCGAAAAAGTTACATACAACCAAGATAGTGGTAAGCTCAACTTAGTTGTCCAAACTAAAGACGGTTCTCCAAAAGTTGCTGAAAATCAAATTTTAATCAGTAATCAGGCTAGTGCTGCTGATATTAATTTCATGTTAGGAGAAGAAACTCTTTTAGGTACCAATATTAATATGGTCAATAAAGGTAATTGGATTAATATTTCCCCAACCAATATTGAAAAAACTTGGGCAAAGGTCAATATTCTTGATCAAGACGCTCCATTTTCTGAAATCTTAACCTTTTTATTGCCAATGCTTGACTTACAATTAACTCCTGAATCAGCCAAAAATCTTTTGATTGCTCTTAGAATTGCTACCCAATCTTTCTCGGTCAATGTTTCCCCAGAAACTTTTGAAGCTGGTGCTACTTGTCTTCGCGCCACCCAAGCTTAATTAATAACTAAAAATGTTGTTAAATCAAGAATCGTTAGAATGAAGGAACAAATAATAAATGAAGAAATTGCCCTCAACAGTTTGACTAATAAAAATCTTAAAGATGTAGAACTGGATAATTACATTAATCAGGAATCAACTACTTTAATAAGTAATTCCCAAAAAATACTAAACGAAAATAAACACTGTGAAATGTATTTTATTTTAGATGACGAAAACAATAACCTTCGTTTTATGATTGCTAATTTACAAGCTGGTTTTGAATTATTTTCATCAGAATTTAAAGAAACTGCTGTAATTTCAGTTTTTAAAGATAGTCAAAGTTTATTTAAAACGTTCTCGGAATTTAATACTGAAGGTAATAATTTAAAAAAAGATAATGGTCTAAATAAATATATTATTGTAGATGGACAACTGGGTGATTTTGACGATGAAATTCAAAGTAGTGGTGATAAATTTATTTATTATCTTATGAGTGAATGTAAAAAAAACAATTGGGATATACCTTATGTAATGGGATGCTCTGCAGACAAAGAAACGAACAAAAGTATTGAAATGCATGTTAAATTAGGTTTAGCTGGTTTACCGGAAAATTTTAGGAAATGGGAATACTATTTAAGAAAAGAAAATAATTTTGATTTTAATGCAATCCCTTATAAAACAGCTATAGAAGAGAGAGGAAACATTGTAAATCAAGAATGTCCTTATTATATAAAAATCCTTATTTGTTTTCAAAATCGATAGCAATGGGCATTATTCCTAATTTAAAAAAATCCCAATAAAAAAGCTCCGAAAGTTATGTTGGTTATAAACCAAACATAAAATTCAGAGCTCTTCGACACGCAAAAATTTTTAAGAAAGAAATTGTTGCTGTAACCAATGAGTAATTTTTTTCCTTTGATCAGCCGAGCCGCCATTCCGAAAACCATCTTTGATTTTCAATAATGGAATTTCCTTTTTTTTACATTTTTTATTAACATGAGTAGAAATACTAGTCGAAAAAGATCCTAGAGACATTACTTCCCCAACTGGACCATATTGTCTCATTTCATTCATCAAGACTACTCCAATTGGATTCTTTTTAAAAATTTCATCTAATACTCCGGCATTACGACATTTTATGGCCTCAATATTAAGATTTCTTTCTTCAACTAATTCTTTAATTAGTTTGACCACATCATTGGCACCGGATACATTAGTCCCAAGGACAAAAATAATCTGACTTTTGTTTTCTTTACACATTTTTACACTATCCTTTCTTTTCTTTGCGAGTTGTCAAAGTATGTTACGCATAAATTTTTTACCGTAAACAAGGAAATTATATCAAAATACTACGTATTTGTCAATATTATAGGTTTTAAAAAAAAAAAAAGAATTTTTTAATAGGTTATAAAAATACACTTTTCTACAATTTTATTTTTAATGCTACACTATTTTTAATTATGTCGGAACAAAAAATAATCCACCACCACAAGAATTAGCCATACCTGAGACAGGAAGTGTTGAATATGATTTGCCTGACACTGAAATTCCAATTATCCAGCCTGTTCAATTTCAAAAACCAGTCCAAAATAAAAACATTTTCAAAACGCTCTTTGTTATTTCTTTAATTGTTATTTTAGGAATTATTACCGCCTTTTATTTTATTTTAAATAATAAAATTAATCAATTAAATAACAAACAAACCGTTGAAACAACTCCAATTCCAACCCAAATACAAACAATTACTAATAACGGAATAACTCCGACTACTATTCCAACCGCTGAAAAAAATGTCATTGATCCGATACAAATTTTAAATCAATTACAAGCCACACTAAAAACTTCATCTCCCATAACAAACAGAAACAATAGTTGGATTGATCAAAATAGTCAAAATATACCATTAATAGGACAAGATTTTGGATTAGCTGGTACAGTTTCCAATAATTATGTCAGTAAATATGGCAATTATTCTGATTTAGAATCAATTACTATTGATTCCTTTAAAAATATTCAGTCAAATATAGATAGTTTCTTTAAATCAAATGGCTTTGAAAAAGATAAAGCTAACACTATAAACCATACTACAAATAACACAATAGACACTATCGTACTCGGTTACACTAAAAATGAAACCAAATGTCTAATTACATTATATGCAAAAACAGACCCATTTGGAGATTTTTTTTGCGGTGTCATCGATGAAAAACGAGCTCCTTGGGTTAAAGAGCTTTCTCCTATATTTAATCCAAACAAAGATCTAGGGATTATAATTACCGTTGATAAATTAGTTGGAAATTATGCCAAAGGCGGCACTGGTGGTCGTTGGGGAGGGGGTGGCGCTGCTTGGATTGCTCTTAAAACCGATGGTGTTTGGAAAGAAATCTGGGGTGGTCAAGACATAATTAGTTGTAGTATTTTTAATAAATATCAGATTCCGAAAGAAATTTATGAAGATTGTCAATAGGGTTTAGTAGTGTGTTATAATCTCATCTGACTATATTCGGTCTTTTGGTAGCCATTCCAAAACATTATAAATTAACCGATAATAGCCGAATAACTCTATGGCATTAACCAAAGAAGAAAAACAAGAAATTATTACTAAGTACGCTCAAGATAAGGGCGACACTGGTTCTCCTGAAGTTCAAATCGCGATTTTAAGTAAAGAAATTGAAAAACTCCAAGGTCATTTAACCGAAAATAAGCACGATTCTCCAGCTAAGCGTGGAATTTTAAGCAAAATTTCTAAAAGACGTCGTTTGCTTCGCTATATTTCTGTGCACAGCCCAGAAAGATACACCGCTATAATTAAAGCTCTCGGTCTTAAAAAATAATTTTAAATTTAGTTATAATTAATTTATGGAAATGAATACAAAAGAAATTTTAGTTGGCGATAAAAAAATTACCCTTTCTACTGGTAAATTCGCTCCTCAAACCAATGCCTCTGTCGTGGCTCAATACGGCAATACTACCGTTTTAGCCACTGTTTTAATGGGCAAGACAGATGATTCTAAGGATTATTTTCCTTTATCCATTGAATTTGTCGACAAACTTTATGCTGGCGGCATTATTAAGGGTGGTAAATGGATTAAACGTGATGGTGGTCAATCAGACACTGCCATTCTTTTTGGCCGAATAATCGACAGATCTCTTCGTCCTCTTTTTCCAGCCGATTTCTTAAATGAAGTCCAAATCATCACTACTGTGTTAAGTAATGATAAAAATCATGATGTTGTTATTCCTGCTTTTACTGCTGCTGCTGCTGCTTTGGCTATTTCTGACATTCCATTCAATGGTCCTGTTTCTGCCGTTCGTGTTGGTCTAGATAATGAAAAATTAGTTTTAAATCCTTCAGCTGAAGAATTAAAAAATTCCAATTTAGATCTTTTGGTCTGCACTGGTCCAGCCGGTGTCAATATGATTGAAGCCGATGCTAATATTGTCCCCAATGACATTGCTCTAAAAGCCATTGAATTGGCTAAAACTACCAGTGATGAAATTAATAAAGAAATTGCTGCTTGGGCCAAAGCCTGTGGTAAAGAAAAACTTAAATATGAATCTGCTGGTCCATCACCAAAATTAATCGAAGAAATCGATTCTAAGATTAAAGCCGATGTTGAAAAATTTTTAGAAGACGGTGTCGATGGTGCTCATATGATTGGCCAAGAAAAAATTGTTGACCAAGTTCTTGAAGAATATAAACCAAAGATCGAATCAGAAGAAGTTTCTAAAAATCATTTAGTTGCTGCTGTTGATTCCGTTATTATGAAATATCTTCGAGTCAGAGCTCTAAAAGGTATTCGTTATGATCATCGAAAGATGGACGAAATTCGTCCTTTAACTATTGAAGCTGGTGTCCTACCATGTGTCCATGGTTCTGCTTTTTTCCAAAGAGGTTTAACTCAAGCCATTACTGTTTCAACGCTTGCTCCTTTATCAGAAAAACAATATCTCGAAGACTCCAGTGGTGAAACCACTAAAAGATACATTCATTATTATTCTGCTGCTCCTTTCACCACCGGTCAAACTGGTCGAGTTGGTCGTCCGGGTCGTCGTGAAATTGGCCATGGCGCTCTTGCTGAAAAAGCTTTAGTTCCAGTTATTCCATCAGAAGAAGAATTTCCATACACCATCGTTTTAACTTCAGAAATTATGTCTCAAAATGGTTCATCTTCTATGGCTTCCACTTGCGGATCGACCATGTCCTTAATGGATGCTGGTGTTCCAATCAAAGACAAAGTTGCTGGAATTTCTATCGGCCTAGTCGCTGAAACTGATGATAATTTTGTTTTATTAACTGACATTGCTGGTGTTGAAGATCACAATGGTGACATGGATTTCAAAATTACTGGTACCAGAAATGGTATCACCGCCATTCAATTGGATATCAAAAGAGCCGGTCTTACCTTAAAAATGATCACCGAAACTTTTACTGCTTCCACTAAAGCCAGACTTCAAATTTTAGATAAAATGGAATCTGTCTTGTCAGCTCCTCGATCAAAACTTTCTGAATTTGCTCCAAAAATTACCATGGTCAGTCTTCCAGAAGATAAAATTGGTGAAGTTATTGGTAGCGGCGGTAAAACTGTCAAAGCTTTAATGGAAAAATATGATGTTCAAATCGACATCGATGATTTCGGTAAAGCCTCTATTTCTTCCCAAAATCAGGAAAATATTGATAAAGCCGCTTATGAAATTGAATCAATGATTAAAGAAGTTCAAATCGGTGAAGATTATGAAGGTGTGGTTACTCGAGTTGAAAATTTCGGCGCTTTTGTTGAATTTTTACCAGGTCGAGAAGCTCTTCTTCATGTCTCGGAAATGACTGGAGGATTCTTATCTGATCCATCTTCAATCATTAAAGTTGGCGATCACATCAACGTTAAAATTGCCGGATTCAACGACAATCATCAGATCAAATTATCATCTCCTGAATTTAAAGCCGCTCATCCAGGTGAAGCTCGACCAGAAGGTCAAAGGGATAATCGAACTTCCGGTTTTAGGAATTTCACTCCACCTCGTGGTGACAATCGTCGCGAATTCCGTCCACGAAGATAATTAAACAACTGGTTCTAAATTCTTGTATAATTTTTTAATGACTGATAATTTATTGACGACCAAAGAGGCGATTAAACGGCTGACCGATAAAGTTGCATCTGTTAAAATCCCCGAAAATTTAAATTCTAAATTACAAGAACTTTTTGACCAGTTAGAAATTAATTCTCAAAACGAAGAATCGTTTTGGCCGATTTATCAAAATATTTCTAAATATATTGATTGGGTTATCGCTGTTCCTTGGTTTACTCAAACCAAAGATATTTTAGATTTAAATTACGCCAAAGAAAAATTAGACGAAGAACATTTTGGTTTGGAAACCATTAAAGAAAGAATTTTGGAATATATCTCCGTCATGGCTCTCCAAAAAACTCGAAATCCTGAAGAACCCGTCCACGCCCCAGTTCTTTTATTTGTTGGTTTAGTTGGTACTGGTAAAACCACTATGGCCAAATCAATTGCTAAAGTTTTAGGCAGAGAACTTATTAGAATTCCTTTTGGAGGCTTAGGTGATGCTAATTATCTACGTGGTCATTCTCGTATTAATCCAGACAATGAACCAGGCCAAATTATCAAAGGTCTAGTTAATTGTAAAAGTAACAACCCTGTTATTTTGTTAGACGAAATCGACCGGGTTGCCGACGATGCTCTAAATACCATAATGGGAGTTTTAGTTGAAATCCTCGACCCAGAACAGAACAGTCGTTTTGTTGATCATTATTTAGATTATCCAGTTGATCTTTCACAAGCGATTTTTTGTGCCACTTGCAACAACACTTCTCGAATTGCCACAGCTGTCTTAGATCGTTTAGAAGTTATTCAAATGCCTTCCTACACCGACGATGAAAAAATAACTATTGCCAAAGATTATCTTTTACCAAGGGCTCTTAAGGCCAATGGTTTAACACCTCAAGATTTAAATGTTTCTGCCGATATTTGGCCTCAAATTGTCAGACCTCTTGGATTCGACGCTGGTGTTCGCACTCTTCAACGCAATATTGAAGGTATGTGTCGCAAGGTAGCTAAAATTATTTTAGAAGGCAAAACCAGACAAGTCATCGTCGATGAATCCAACATCAAAACCTTTTTGCCTCAGTGGTAGAGATTTTATTTATTATTTACATTTATGTTAAAACAAAAAACAAATATTATTAAAGCACCCAACCAAGTCAGAGAATATCGCTCGGGTACAGATTCAGTTCGAATCAGTTCACTTGGAGGTTTTGGGGATGTCACTCAAAATATGTTCGTTTACGAATTTATTCCCAGTGGCGATGTGTCCAAAAGCCAAATTATTATTGTCGATTGTGGTTGCGGTTTTCCTGAAGAAGACGCTTTTGGTGTTGATCTTCAAATTCCCGACACCCATTATCTTCAAGACAAAAAAGACCGAATTTTAGGTATTTTTATTACTCATGGCCACGAAGATCACATTGGTGCTATTCGTTTTATTTTGCCAATTTTAGGTCAAAACATTCCAGTTTTTGCTCCAAAATTAGCCGCCGCCTTCATTGAAGCCAGACTTGGCGAAGTTCAAATTCGTGCCAATCTTCAAACTTACGATGACTCAACTTTACCAATTGTTAAAGGTGTGTTTACAATTGACCCGATCAGGGTTACTCATTCAATTCCAGACACTTATCATTTTGCCATCACTACTCCAATTGGTATTTTTTACCATGGTTCCGATTTTAAATTTGATCTTTTTCCCTTAGACGGCAAGGGTGCTGATTATCAACATATCGCTCGTATCGGCCAAAGTGGAAAAGTTATTGCCCTAATGTCTGATTCATTAGGTGCCGATAAAGAGGGTTGGTCACCATCAGAAGGTTCCATTGCTCAAAATTTTAAACAAGAAATAATTTCTGCCAAAGGTCGCGTTTTTGTTACCTCAATTTCCAGTAATATCGTGCGTTGGGCTCAAGCCATTGAATATGGTAAAAGCGTTGGCCGTAAAATAGTTATCGTCGGTTTTTCTGTCGATCGTGCCATTAGTATCGCCAAAGATTTAGGTTATGTAACTTTAACCGAAACAGACATTATTCCAATCGAAAGAGTTAAAAATTTTGCCGAAAATAAGCTTTTATTTTTAGTTGCCGGTTTTGCTGGTCAACCAGATTCTGCTTTAAGTAAGATGATTATGGGTAAACACAGGATAAAAATTAAATCTGGTGATAAGGTTATTTTTTCGTCTCCAGACTACATTCCTGGCACCACTTCCAATATCTATAACATGATAGACATCCTCTCTAAAATGGGTGCCGAAGTTATGTATGGCGAAAAAGAAGAACTACATGTTTCTGGCCACGGCTATCAAAAAGAACACGCTCTTTTAATTAATTTATTAAAACCAAAATACTTATTACCAATTGGTGGTAATTATCGTCATCTTAAAGATTATCAACAAATAGCCAAAAAATTAGGCTACACCGAAGACCAAGTTATTTTGCCAGATTTCGACAGCTCCGTAACTTTCCATGGCAACGGCACAGTCGACACTAATTATCATATTTCCATCAGAAAGGTTTTAATAGATGGTTTTGGAGTTGGTGATGTTGGCACCACGGTTTTACGCGATCGTAAATTATTAGCCGAAGACGGTATGTTCTCGGTTGTTCTATTAATGGACAAAGAATCTGGTCAGTTAAGTAAACCTCCAGTAATTCTCAGTCGTGGTTTTGTTTTTATGAAAGAAAATACCGAACTTATGGACTTTTTAAAATTAGAGGTTAGTAATAAATTTAATCAAGCCACCAGTTCTCCAGCCAATATGGATTTTATTCGCGAAGAAGTCCAGGCTTATCTTGAAGAAATTATCTACAAAAAAACCGGCCGCCAACCAATGGTTTTACCACTGGTCATAGAGGTTTAAAGCAAATTCTTTCCCGGATAATCTGGATCAATATCATTTATTTTTTTGCAGAGTTTTTCTCTAGCTATTTTTCTTTCTTTTTCAATTTTTTCATGCGTCTCGGCAGCATTGTTAAAAAGTGCTTTTTCATCGCCACCTTTTTTCATTTCAGAAACAATTCTATCGGTTTTGACTTTAAAACAATATTCACCACTAACCACGCAATCAGGACAATTTTTTTCTCCCATAAAGATATTATATCCTAATTCATAAAATCATAAGCTATAATAAAGCCATGAGATATTCAAAACTTTTCGGTAAAACCAGTAAAACTGTTGCCTCCGATGCTGACAGTATCAATGCCAAATTATTAACTCAGGGTGGTTTCATTCAAAAAGAAATTTCCGGCGTTTATAATTATTTACCTTTAGGTTTGTGTGTTTTAACTAAAATTCAAAATATCGTTCGTGAAGAAATGGATAAAATCGGCGGTCAAGAAATTTTAATGCCAGCCATGACTCAAAATGAAAGTTGGGTCGCCACTGGTCGTAACAAAATGGATGTCCTTTTTCATTTCAAAGGCCAAGGTGACACCGATTTAGTTTTAAATCCAACCCACGAAGAAGTTGTCACCCCTTTAGCCCAAAAATATCTTTTTTCTTATCGCGACTTACCTATGGCTGTTTATCAAATTCAAAACAAATTTCGAAACGAAGCCAGAGCTAAATCCGGTTTACTTCGTGGTCGTGAATTTAATATGAAAGATCTTTATTCTTTTCATGTTGACGAAGAGGATTTAAATCGTTATTACGAAATCGTCAAAAAAGCTTATTTTGAAATTTACAAAAGACTTGAACTTGAGAATATCACTGTTTTAACTTTTGCCTCCGGCGGTGCTTTTAGTCAATTTTCCCACGAATTTCAAACCATAAACGAAAATGGTGAAGAC
>Ga0074198_1001755_pt1 | contig 13264 bp, 14 predicted proteins | sample EPASupsiteSAE323_FD_64527 | JGI IMG/M metagenome (GOLD analysis project Ga0074198, IMG submission 64527) | Bioremediated contaminated groundwater from EPA Superfund site, New Mexico - Sample SAE3-23 | ecosystem: Environmental > Aquatic > Deep subsurface > Groundwater > Contaminated ...
TGCGAAGGCTACCGCACGCAAGGCACCCCAAAAATCACCCAATCCATTAAGGGAGGCTAAAGCCTAAAAAATATGAGCAAAGGCAGGGTTTCTAAAGAAGAGCAGGAGCGCAGGATTAAGCTGTTAATAGGGTTTATATTTACCTTCAAGTATGCCGATAGAAGACAGCTGGAAATGTTCATTCGGACGGTAATAAATATGACCTATACCCGTAGGCTGATTGCGTATTGTTTAAGAAAAGGCTATATCAACGATTGCCGGGAATCCCTGTATAAAACTAAGATCTATTATTTAACCAAGAAAGGCCTGGATTTCATTAATACTGAAGAGTGCTTCGCCAAAGATTATCGTTTTGAGAAAAGCAGCCTGGGGATAATTACCTTTAACCAGCACAACCTGGCAATAGAAGCCTATTCGCAGCTTCAAAAGCGCTTCAATATTACAGATTGGTTCTGCGCCTGGATGTTAAGGATAGGCAAGCATAGAAGGGTTACCGTGCCGGATAGCATTATAGTGATAAGGCATAACAGGGCGGTTGCCTTGGAAATTGAAACGCAATCTAAGAAGCTTTCGGAAATAAGGCAGATGATTGGCCGGTACCGCTATTATATTGAGAAAAGTCCTCAATATGACGCTGTCTTGATGGTAATTGAATATAAGGCTATCTATGAAAGTATCAAGAAAAAGCTATTTCATCTTGCGCCTATATTCTGTTCCCGGGCTTTTATCCTGGCAGACTTGGGAATGCTTAAACAAGGGCGCTGTTTTTATGCAAACGAAGTGAGAAGCTTAGAAGAGGCGTTTAACCTATTGGAGGGGAGAAGAAGAGATTTACCGTTGGTTTCTTAACTTAAGTCTGCCAAAATACTTGATAAGGGCAGAAACACATATTAATATATTCCCTTGCGGCCCGAACAAGAAGGCTATTAATTTAAGTTTTCTCGCGCCAGATAGCGCTAAATGTTAAATGTGGAAATCCTACCATTATATTGCCCGCCGTTATCCCAAATTAACTTTGGATGAAGAACGGCGTTTAATCCTGGAGGCCCAAAACGGCTCAAAACAAAGCAAGGATGAACTTATACTTCGCCATGTTAGTTTTCTGGTTTTTAGGATCAACAGAAAACTATTCTCCGATAGAGTCAAGCGATATGGCGAGGATATCCTCGCAGAAGCCATTTTACTTACCTACCAGAAAATTAATACTTACGACTTAAAGTACTGCGACAAGAAGGGGGATCCTTTACCGGTTAAATTCGTCTCTTATATTTGGAAGCGGATAGACGGTTTTATAATCGATTCTCTAAAGAAAGAATTCGGATTCTATAAGACACATAAGGAATACTGTAAAAACGAAGAACTTTATGAAGAAGATGACGAGTTCAACGTTTCTAAAAGGGATAAAATTGATCATAGGGAGAACCAGCGCTGGAGACCTATGTAGCCTACCTTAGTGGATTGAGTGATTTTTGGGGTGCCTTGCGTGCGGTAGCCTTCGCAATAATTATTGGCTGAATTGCGCGAAGGCTTACCGCAGGCAAATAGCTTTAAGCGCTTGGGGAGGACCCGCAAGAGATATTCTTCTTGACTCGCAGGTGTATCATGGTAAAATGTCCACTGGTTGGTAATGTCCACTAAATAGTGGACATTTAGTAGTAATGGACATTTGATATACCTTGGCTTAGCAGATAGTCAAGTAAGGAATTCGGCGATACCCGCACTGAAGGGGAATTGCGCGGGTATTCGCTACTGCGAAGGAGTTGCTACGATGAAAATACTTTTAGGAGATAAAGCGAACATAATCATCCGCGCCATGCTATCTCAACCCGATAGGAAATGGGTCGCTAGAGATTTTGAGAAGGAGTTCGACGTGGGACGCGCGCATGCGGCAACAGTGTTGTCTGAATTGCGCGCAAAAGGGTTTGTGAGAGGGGTGCGTTCCGGCAGGCTAGCGCATAGCATATTGCAAAACAAAGAAGAGCTTCTTGAAGAGTGGCTCAAAGTCTATAAGTTTGAGCTTAACGAGGCCCGTCTTTATTACTCAACTCGTGAGGATATTCTTCCCCGATTGAAGGAATATTTTGCCGGCAAGAAAGAGCCCAACAAATATGCTCTGACGCTTCATACCGGGGCGAATCTCATTACCAGCTACGTGAACACGCAGACGATATATTGTTATTTGCCGGTAGCGGATTTTAAACGCGCCTCGTTAGACCTGCGGCAGGCGCTTGATCTGAAGGAATTAAGAACAGGCGGCAATTTCTATTTAATAGACCCGTATTATAAGAGCGCTACATTTTTCAATACCCAAGTAATTAAAGGCTACAATGTTGTTTCTGATCTCCAGCTTTATTTGGATCTCTATCATTTTCCGCAGAGAGGCCGGGACCACGCCGAGTATTTACTTAAAACATTAAAAGAGGAAGGAAAACCAATTGCTTAAAGAATTCCCGGGAGAAAAACTCCTCATCAAAGTCATAGACGATCTGGCTGATTTTTTGCCATATCTTGTTCTTGTCGGAGGCTGGGTGCCGTATATCTACGCCAGATATATATGGAAAGATGTACCGAGCATGGCTGTCACAACAGGAGATATAGATTTTGGTGTCGGCAATCATGACTTTAAGGGGAAGGATACCGTTGCTTCCCGTGTTTTGCGATTAGGTTACGGAGAACGCCACGTTTCAATGGATCGGCCGTATCCATTTGTCCCGATCGTGAAAGATATGGCTGAGGGAACGAAAGCGGAGGTCGAATTTATCACCGATCCCGAGATTTCCCGGAAAGTCATCAATTCGATCGTTGGCCAAGAGATTAAGATCAATGAAATCCAACATTTCAGCTTGTTGCTTGGCTCTGTCATGCCGGTAAAAATGAACGGCAGGAGTATTCAGATACCGACTGAATCGATGTTCGTTTTTCATAAACTATTGACGTTTATTGATCGCGAAAATAAAGCGAAATTAAGAAAGGATCTGTACTACGTTTATTATATGCTTCGATTCAGCCCGACAAAAGCACAGCTTTGTGACGATGTGGTCGGCCTTATTCAGAAACGTAAAGAAGGCAAGAAGGTCAAAGCGAACCTCAACGAATATTTTGGCAGTGTTGACTCAAAGGGGTCTTTATTTGTCGAACAGGAAAATGGCCCGGATGCTTATGTTTCGAATGTGAGAGAAGATGCTTTTGAAAAATTTAGCGGCATCCGGCAAAGGGTAGAAAAGTGAAGACTTTCGCCATTGGGGATATCCACGGCGCTTATAAAGCGTTGATACAGTGTTTTGAACGCTCGGAATTCAATTATAAAAAAGATCGCCTTATCGTAATGGGCGATGTTTGTGATGGGTATCCGGACGTTAAGCAGTGTATTGATGAGCTTTTAAAGGTTAAATACTGCGATTTTGTCATTGGTAACCATGATATGTGGGTTTTAGATTGGGCTTTGCGCGGTGATAAGCCGGAAATATGGACACGCCAAGGTGGTGACCGGACAATGGCGTCATATAACGGCGGCCCTATGCCACAGACACATATTGATTTCTTGAAGGGTGGACAGCTCTGGCTCGAGCGCGATGATCAAGTGTTTGTGCATGGAGGATTTAATCCAGACATATCGCTTAAAAGCCATAGTGCTCAAGCGTTGGTTTGGGATAGACAACTGCTTAATATGGCCTGGAAAAAGCATATTACTGATTGCAAATCTCAATTAGGCAAGTACAAGGACATTTTTGTCGGTCATACTACAACAGAACTTTATAACACATTAGAGCCGATTCATGTCTGTAATATTTGGAATCTTGATACCGGCGCTGGATGGTCAGGCAAGCTCACTATAATGGATGTTGATTCGAAAGAATACTGGCAGTCGGATTTGTCGTCTGATTTATACGGTGGAACGCCGGATAGGTTGTAGAAATTTACGATAATCGGTCGTCAAACGATTATCGTGAAGAAAATATGATACGAAAAACGTTGAAAGTTATTCGGCGCGTAACTAAGGCTTACCGCAGGCAAATAGCTTTAAGTGCTTGGGGAGAACCCGGAGATAAACCTTGACATTTATTACCCAATACTATACACTTATTAATAAGTGTATAGCTAAAGGGAGTGCATATGGGACATAGAGAAATAGAACTTATAAATTTCTTTAAGAAAAGAAGAGGGTTGGCTAGTTATGCTGAAATAAAAGAAGCCGGCTTTAATAAGGCTCTTATTAAGGTCAGCCTGAATTCCGGCCGCATTCAGAAAGTAGACCGCGCGCTGTATGAACTATCCGAAGGTATTTCAGTCTCTAACCCTGACCTGGTAGCTATTTCAATCAAGGCCCCCAAGGGTGTTGTATGTTTAGTTTCTGCGCTTGCTTTCCATGGAGCGACAACCGAAATCCCTCAATTTGTAGCTATAGCTATTCCCCGCGGTGCCCATGCCAATAAAATCAAGTATCCGCCGGTAAAGTTTTACCGTTTTGCTTCCAAATCTTGGGAAGCCGGTATAGAAGAGTATATAGTTGAAGGCCATAAAATCAAAGTCTATAACCTTGCTAAAACAATCGCGGATTGCTTTAAATTTCGTAACAAAATCGGTATGGATGTTGTGCGCGAGGCTCTTAAGGCAGCCATCACCGAGAAAAAGGCGGTTCCAAAAGAAATTATGAAATACGCTAAGATTTGCCGTGTTGACAGAATTATTAAACCGATACTGGAAACGATGATATGAAAAAAGAGATCACTAATATTCAAGCCTCTATCCGGGCACGGCTTCAAAATAAAGCTAAAGAAACAAATCGGCCCTTTGCTGAAGTTCTGCAATATTATGGGATGGAAAGATTCCTTTACCGATTCGGCCGTTCAAAATATGCGGATAAGTTTATCTTAAAAGGCGCGCTTTTATTTACGGTTTGGCAAATACCGGAGAGGCGTACAACTCTCGATATTGACTTTCTGGCGCGTTACGACAATCAAGTTGCAAGCATTGAGTCGGTAATAAGGGATGTTTGCGATGTTAGCGTAGAGCCTGACGGGCTTATATTTGAAGCAAAGACGATCCAAGGACGCAAGATTAAGGAAGATGCCGATTATGAAGGAGTACGTGTGAAGTTTAAGGGATTCTTAGAGCGCGCACATATTCCAATGCAGATTGACGTGGGTTTTGGGGATGTTGTTTATCCCAAAACCAAGGTAATTGATTACCCCGTTATTCTTGATTTTCCAAGACCTCAATTGAAAGGCTACCCGCCAGAGAGCGTAATCAGTGAGAAATTTGAAGCGATGATTAAGTTAGGGCTTTTGAATAGCCGTATGAAAGACTTTTATGATATCTGGCTTATGATACGGCAGTTCAATTTTAATGGAGTAGATCTTGGCGAAGCGCTAAAAAGAACATTTGAGCATCGTAAAACTGATCTTCCGGCAGGGAAACCATTATTTGCGGAAGAAATCTACGACGAAAAGTCTGATCGTCAAACACTCTGGAAAGCATTTTTAAGAAAAGGTAATATTAAACACGCACCGGAGAAGCTTTCTATAACAGCAAAAGGAATAGAGAATTTTGTTATTGAGCCGCTGGATGCTATTCATAAGGGAAAGAGATTTGTCAGCGAATGGAAGGCTCCGGGACCGTGGAAATGAGAAATTTATGCAGTTGAGTAAAGAATAGGTTATGGGTACTACAATATTTTTTCTTACGAATAATGATTTGGGTAAGCCATTAAACAAAATGGGCAGGAGAGAATTAGAAAAACTCGATAATCTTTCTCTTTATGTTGAGACGTCATATTGTGCTGTTTCAAGCACCGGACCGAGTTCAGTATTTCTTTGATTTTAATTCGCGCAATATTTTGGAGTTGAGCACAAATGAGTTGAATAGCAAGGATAAATTGTGAATAAGAAGTCAGAAATAGAACTTCCTGCTAAAATAAAACCATATCTGGACGAAATAGCCGATAGACTATGGACTGGTCATTCTACTGTAATGATTGGTTCGGGTTTTAGTAAAAATGCATCAGATGATTTTCCTGATTGGAATCAACTAGGAAATGTCTTCTATGAAAAGATTCATGGGCGCTCCCCCCAAGAAACAGATCATTATTTGAATGTTCTTAAGTTGGCAGATGAGGTGCAAGCTGCATTTGGGCGTCCAGCCCTTGACCAATTGGTACGCATACAAATTTCTGACAATGAGTTTGAGCCATCAGAATTGCACACAAAATTATTGAGATTACCCTGGGTAGATGTTTTTACGACTAATTACGACACTCTTTTAGAAAAAGCAGCAAAGAATGTTATTGCTCAGAGGTTTGATATTGTAGTAAATAAGGAAGATTTAGTTTATTCAGAAAAACCACGAATTATAAAACTTCATGGTAGTTTTCCTTCTGAACGACCATTTGTAATTACGGAAGAAGATTATCGTAAGTATCCCAAAGAATTTGCTCCATTTGTAAATACAGTTCAACAATCACTCATTGAAAATACACTATGTCTTATTGGCTTTTCTGGCGATGATCCTAATTTTCTTCAATGGATCGGATGGATTAGGGATAATCTAGAGAAAGGTTTTTTTCCAAAAATATTCTTGATTGGGATATTTAAGTTATCTGAACCTCAGAAAAAATTAATTGAAGAGCGTAACATTGTTTTAATTGACATGTCAGTTTGTGATGATGTCGGCAATGATTACAAGAAAGCATTAAATATTTTCTTTGACTATCTCAACTCCAAAAAGGGAAAATTCAGTTATTTAGATTGGCCACTCAAACAAACGCATCGAGATCACAATTCTGATTATTTATCTCAAATTAAAGGAATTATTCCTGAATGGAAAAAGCAACGTGAAGAATATCCTGGATGGCTTGTCCTTCCAGAAGATCGTCGAAATCTTTTGTGGTGGGATATACAGGACTGGATTGATTTTCAAACAACTAAAAGCGATTTGCCTTATCCTTTTGATATCGAATTTCTTTACGAATTCAATTGGCGTTTGGAAAAATGTCTTTGCCCTATTTTGGGTGATTTTATTAAGTTTTACGAATTAATTATTGAAAAATATAATCCTTTTCCAGAATTATTCGAGATGTCTTCGGCAACCGTAACAAAAGGAATAGGTTTATCCGAAGACGGAGTGTCTTGGGATGAAATAGGGAATAATTGGCTTGAACTTCAAATTTCAATGATGCGATTCTATCGAGAAGAGGGATTAATTAAGCAATGGAATTCTTTAAACAGTCGGTTTCAACTATTGCAATCTCGCCTATCTATAGAACAAAACTCTCGTTTATGTTATGAGCGATGTTTGTTTGCCCTGTTTTCTTTAGATGTTGAAGAATTAAGAAGACAATTACAGCAATGGTCAGTTGACGAAAAACTACCTTTTTGGAGTGCAAAACGTGCTGGCTTGATAGCAGAACAGGGTGATTTTCTTGAAGCCGAGAAAATCTTGGAAAAAGCATTAACTGCTATTAGAAAAAAACTAAATCTTGCTCCCGTATCCAATGATTATACCTATGTATCACAAGAATCATATGTTATGTTGTTGTATAACTTTGTCAGGGATGCCATCGATTTAGGCCAGAGACGAAGTGGTAGCGGCGACAAAGTTCGACAAGAATTTCATGAGCGATGGCATTTTCTTAAACAATTTAAGTGTGATCCATGGAATGAATTAAAATTGTTTGAGGCATGTCTTGAAAAAGAACCTTCTGGGAATAGGGATATTAGCGAAAAGCATGAATTTGATATCGGCAGAATCACAACTACTCACCATTTCTGTAGGAGAAATGCTGAAGAAATAAGTGCTTATAGCTTTTTGCGATGGTATGAGGATGCGGGTTTACTTTTTGAAGTCTTGAATATGACATTAGGCAAAAAAGCTGTGGAAGAAGCTCTAAAGCGCATCTCGAGCAGCTCTTCTTATTGGAGTGTGGCTTTATTACTTCGGATGGGGGACACGAAATTAGTTGATTCCATATTTGATCGAGAAAAAATATACAAAATGGATATTCAACAAATTGACGATTTAATTGCTAATTATCTGGCTGTTATTAATAATGTTAAACTGGAAATTGAGAAAGCTGATTGGTTTAATAAGGAAAATTTTGGTATTCGTTTAGCTGGGGTTATCCCAGAAATTTTATCTAGGCTTTGTCTGAAATGTTCAAAAGAATCCCGGGAGAAAATATTTGATTTTCTATATGATATATATAAATCAGAGCAGATATTTAAATATCACAACATTGCGCATTTAGTTGAAAGAATAATGGAATCCATAACGGAAGTTGAGCGATATGCAAAGATACCAGATTTACTTAAATTCCCAATTGTTTCAAAAAATTCTGTTATTGATAATGATTTCCCCGATCCTTTCCGTTTTCTTTCTGTATCTGAAGAGACTATAGCCAACCTTGTGAAGGTAGAAATCGATAACCAAGAAATCGATAAACTTTTAGATGTCGTTGCCGGAACCGATATCGAAAGAAGAAAAAGAGCAATCTGGAGGCTTGCGCGGCTTCTGGACGCTGGTCTTCTTAAAAAAGAGAAAGCCATTGAGTTTGCAAATGTTTTGTGGGGGCAACTCGATTGCGCAACAGGATTCCCTGCTCATGTAGATTTCCTGAAATCTTCCTTTTTATCTCTACCTTATCCTCCTGGAATAAATCCAGAAGGATTGTTTAAAAAATATATAAATACGCTGTCTTTCCCAATTCAAGGACACAACAAAGGTATCAATATTACTTTTAGGGATATACCTATCTTTGAGGAATTACTTTATGGAACGAAAACTTTCACATCCGAGAAAGGTGTTGATTGGGCGCAACAGGAAGCTATCGAGACATTTTTGCGTTTATTAGATTGGTGGGATTCCGATAAAGAATATTTACGCAAGGAAAAGAAGCCAATAGGATTCAATGATATCACCGAGGAATTCAAAAGGCGCTTCAAGAATCTTGTGAAGATAGCAACCATAGTTGTAATTCCCAAATTATCAATGCAAATAGATAATTCTTTGAAGAGTCAAATATCTCGTTTATTAGCTGAACTCGAAGAATATGGCATGCCCTGTCTTTCTGCTAGAGCAATAAGCATCAGCATATTCCCAGAAATGAGAAACAATATTTATAAAGAAGTAAATATGGCTGTGTTGTCATCTGATAAAGAAATTATTAGAGATGGTTACGATGCTATATACCAACTTTTATTATTAAATAAGTTCAGGAATGCCGAGGCGGTGCCGGTAAGCATTTTATCTTATATTTCTACGCCAATTAAATGGAGAGATAATTTTCGTCTGATAGATTCTATGAATATTGTTAATAAAATCGTTTGGCATCTTCCGGATTTATTACCTAAGGAAATGATAGATGATATCCTCATCGGACTTGATGGTCTAATTAATGAAACTCCTTTAGGCATTTTAGGGGTGCAATTGGATTTCTCTGAAAAATTAGACCAGCGTTACGTAGCCGCATCGTTAGCCCATGCCTTGTTTAAATACATTGAAAGTAAAAACGAACCAATTTCGGATACTTTAACTCGATGGAAAACAATTTGTTCGGATATAAATGAATTTGCCGAAATACGTAATCAGTGGCAAAGAATTTAGTAGATAACTGGCTAAAAGAATACAAGCTTGAAGTTATAGGTTATGGAAGTAAATCCAGAATTGAAGGGCACAGCGGTTATAAACATCAAATAGATGTAGCTTGCAAGGATTCTAAGAATCCAAGAATAGTGTTATTTGAGTGCAAACATTATAAATCAAAAATTGAATTGCAAGATGTTTTGATTCTTTACAGCCGTATTGTAGATATACAGCATAAAGCGAAGATTACAACTGAAGGAGTTATGATTACCACCGTTGGTTATACAAAAAACGCCAGGAAATTTGCCAATGCGTATGGAATAAAATTAGGAAAGGTGGAAAACGATTCGGAATTTGGAGTATTTATAGGCAATCTTGGTTTTCTGGGGGTTATGGATACAGGGCGTGCGATAGATAACGTTTATATTAAAGTGGTTCAGGCAGAAATGAGGACGTAATAAATGGGATTACTAACAGGCAACTCGGAAGTAGATAGATTGATTAAGAAATTAGACGAGGGGGGTAGATTGACTTGTGATGATTTAGCAGATTTGGATATTCTGGAATTAAATCTGTTGAGAATCTTCAAGAAAAAAGAAGTGGATGCAATGCTACATCCTAAAAAGTAATAACGAGAATAAGAATTTATCTTAAGTAAATATCTGCAAGTTCCTTAATCCACATAAATTATTTCAATAACACCGAGATTTTTACTATCGTCTATCGACACAACTCAATTAATGCCTGTCTTTTTTGAGGAGGGAGGTTGGGAAGGCATTCAAGAATGGTTTTGATAGCGTTTTTAATGTCTTGTTTATTCCTGTAAGTTACCAGAAGGGCTTTAACTGCAATCGGATCATTTAAAGCATTAAGGATTTCCGGACTAAAAGTTTGAGCCGAAGGATACTCTCCAAAAAGCTCTCCCATTGTAATACTAAAAACCAGGCAGAGTTTATTTCTATTGGTAGGAGTAACTTCGTGTCGGCCGCTTTCCCATCCCGCAACGGTTGACTGTGTAACCCCAACCCGGGAGGCTAATTCTTTCTGCCCCCACCCCTTATTTTTTCTTAATTCTCGTATACGTTCTTTTAAGTGCATAGTTAGTTTTTATCACAAAAACCGATACTCCACAAACTAAATAATAACGGAAAAACCTTTACGCTATTTCTAACCTGTCGTCGGAGAATAAGCTGTTCTACCGACTATGCTCATAAAATAGTTAAGACTGGCTTGACAATATCGGTAAATCCGATATAATCTATGTGGGCCTCTACCGAGGCATTTTTTGGGCCAAAGAGTATCGGATAATCCGATAAGATGGGTTAAGGTAACCATGGGGATGATTCGGATAAGGAAAAAGACTATTGAAGCATGGCTTAAGAATAAGTCTACACCTCCCAGAACGTTGAAAGAGGTGTCGGTTCATCTGGGGATAAGTCAAAGTCTGCTTTCGTATATTCTATCTGACAAACGCCAAGTAACACCAAACGTCCTGCGTAAATTGTGCGATTTGACCGGATATGATGTCGGGGATCTTTGTTTTTACGATCGCACCAAAGAATCCGAGAATGACAAGAAGTAGGGTTATGTAATTTGCTTTAAAGCAAGCAAAGAAAGGGGCGGATAAAATGCTACGATCTTGCATTCATTTATCTCTTATATTATATTTTGCGTTCTTATCAATATTGCCGTCGGTTGTATCTGCGGAAGAAATGACCATTACTACTTATTATCCTTCGCCTAACGGTGCCTATGACGCTTTGAACGTAAAACGCCTTTCGGTAGGGGATACAAATGGGGATGGTAGTATTAATGCTTCAGACGTTTCCGCGTCCAGTGGGTATCTGTTGGTAGCAGATAAGGTCGGGGTTGGCACTATCAGTCCTAGGGGAGCAATTGATGTGGGAAATACGGGTACTATCTATACTAAAGAAATTCATTTTGTATCCGATACCGGATATGGTGGAGATAATTCTGATCCATATACATTACGAAAAGTACATGATTCTGATGATAGTAGTCATTTAGATCTTAATTTAAATGATAACGGAACTGAAGAGTTCAGGATTTACGGTAATTCTTGTAATGGTTATTCTTGCGCTACGTATAGCGGAAATCTGTATCATAAATTTGATGCTTTGGGCAACGCATACCACGCAGGCGGCCTATTAGTGGGGACTACTACACAAAATGGTGTGTTAACCGTTGGTAGAACTGATTCTACCGTATATACTACCTCTATAAATGGTAACTGGATAACAATGGACGATGGGCCTTCTTTTAATCCCTCATACATTGGCAGTATCTGGAGTCAATTGTATTTATATCCAGATTCAGGGAATACTATTTTAGGCGTGGACTATAATGGTACTCAACGTGGTAATGTTGGGATTGGAACGACAGGCCCATCGGTAAAATTAGCGGTGGGTGGTTCAGGCACGAATGTGTATTCTACCGATGCCTGGATAGAAAATAATATGCATGTCCAGGGGAATGAAGGATTAACTCAAGGCGGCAGAGGAAGAATGAGGGTAGGGACTGCCTGGGGCTATATGGGGTTGTTCGCGGATGCTTCTTCTACGGGAGCGGCGAATGATCTGGTACTTGGGGCAACTTCCAACCAGGTGCGCGTAGGCAGCGACGGCAGCGGGCAAAATCTGAAAGTCGCGTATCGTATCGGCACCAGTGGTTTATCTCCCAATGATGTGCCTTCGGGTTGGGGCGGGGGTGTGACTGCCTGGGATATCTGTTCGCGCGCGAGTATCAGGTATACGTCAGGAATCAGCGGCGGCGGCTGGGATCTGGCGGAGGAATATGATTCTAAGGATCCCACGCTGAAAGCAGGGGAAGTCGTCAGCATTGATCCTAAAAACGACCTGTTTGTTGTGCGTACCGCAAAAGCCGCTGATGCGGCGATGCTGGGCGTGGTTTCTACCAAGCCTTCTGTGTTGATGGGCGTAGAATGGAACGATCCGCATTACGGCAACCTGCCCATTGCTATTATCGGCCGTGTTCCTGCGTGCGTAATGTTTATAGAAGGGGAACGCATAGAACACGGAGAAATGCTCACTTCTTCCTTTCTACCCGGTTACGCGATGAAGATTTCCGGCCCCGGGATGGTTGTCGGTAAAGCTTTGCAAGCTGTTGATAGTGTGTCTGTTGCCCAAGCTCCGATAGTCAAATCATTGAGTTCTATCAAATGGCCGGAAGATGACGGTAGTAATAAAGCCAAACCGTTCTTTCGCATTCCGGCATCTTCACTTAATCAGAAAGAAAAGGAATTTTTGTTTTTGATACACCCCGGGTATAATGGGAAATATGTTTATATAGGCAAGATAATGGTTTTCGTGAATGTTAATTTCTATAACAATGACGAAACGCTAAACGCTCGACTCTATAATAATGGATTGCTACTTAATGCAATAAAAGAACAGCAGACGCAGATAGAAGAGTTGAGAAAAGAGATTGGAGTATTACGTAAAGGTCGTCCTTTTAAGTGGATTCCCGGTAGGAATAAGGATTAAAAAACAATAGGTTCAAGCTTTAATGCCGGACACCAGAACGGATTTAGCATTCTTAGAAACTGAAGGGCAGAATGCGAAGAGGCTTTACCTATGGGGAGGTGTGCGGGTATTATTAGAATTTAAAGTTACTGAACCGAACAGGGAAGACAAAAAATAGCTAACTT
>Ga0074198_1001757_pt1 | contig 13252 bp, 10 predicted proteins | sample EPASupsiteSAE323_FD_64527 | JGI IMG/M metagenome (GOLD analysis project Ga0074198, IMG submission 64527) | Bioremediated contaminated groundwater from EPA Superfund site, New Mexico - Sample SAE3-23 | ecosystem: Environmental > Aquatic > Deep subsurface > Groundwater > Contaminated ...
AATATCTAGGAATTGAACAAGATTTCTCAACAGTCTTAAATGTATATTCAAGTGAGGCACTTGATCCACATGTCAATAGGGAACGGTTTAGGGAGGGATTGTGGTCTTAACCGAAGACGCATGGGGCTATATACGACGTTCTACAATATAAAAACTGTGTATTTTATTTTAAATCAATGACTTAAATAATTGGCTAAGTTATCGCTTTTTCGATGATACTCAATAATTTCCTCTCAACACATTGTCTATCAAATTCCTCAAGTCGTTCATCTTGTTTTCTGATTATTCTATCGCTAAGATTTTTATCATTAACCAAAATATCTATCAACTCAGCTACTTCTGCATATGATTTTTTATTTACTAAAATACCAGCGTCCTTGAGTGTATAAGGTATCGCTGTTGAGCTATAGGATATAATCGGAATCTTAAAATGCATAGCTTCTATAAGTGGTACACAGAAACCCTCATGTTCACTCATGCATAGGAAAACATTTGCTAACTTATAATAAGTCTTTAGATCACTGAGGGATACTTTATTCGTAAAAATCACATTGTTCAGTTTTAGATGCTTCACTAGTTGATCCAACTGTTCATCGTATTTTTTAAGGAATCTAGAACCTACTATGAATAAGCGCGATTTTTTATTTATGAATCTATTGTAAATATAGAAAATTTTGATTAAATCTTCTATCCTCTTATTAGGTGCAACTCTTCCAACAAATAGGATGTTAACAAATTCATTCGAAAATTTTTTGAAAATATTTTTATTTACACAAATGGATTCAAGTTTTTCGAAATTGATAAATATGGGTAAGACATCAGATTTTTTATCGTCGAATCCACATTGCACTAGCTCTCTACGACTATACTCGGAATCTCCCAAAGAAATTTTGCAATTTGTCAGTGACTTGAGTTCATTTCGTCCTCTCTTACAAATTAGATAAGTATGTCCATCATATCCGTTGAAATATCCCTCTGGCGTAATATTATGATATTCAAAAATCTTAATATTTTTACTATTCTTATATAAATTTGCGTTTTCACAATGCACCGAATAATGGAATATAAGCAAATCCTCTTTAAAATTCATATATTTCTTATAAATTTTATCCGATTCCGCTTTTTGCAGGACCTTATTTCCATCCATAATTTCGGAAAAAATATATGTGTCAAATCCCCATTTTCTAAGTACTTTACCCATTTCGAAGGTATGGTTCGTAATGGCATCCCCATACGCTAATGCTGAGTTGAGTTGGTGAATTCTCATTAATCCTCGAGATAGTCAGTTACGAGTTCCATGGTTCGGTCCCCGGATTTTTTGTTATGTCTAAAATTATTCCTATGTATTCTTTCGAAATATTGGTCCAGCTTCTTTTTTCTACCCATTTTCGCGCATTATTAACTATAATTAACTGAAATTCTCGATTTTCAAATAATTCGATAACCCCCTGTGCTATATTCTCAGGATTGCACTCTATTATTTTGAAGACTTCATTATCAAATTCATTAAATATCGGGACATCCGTCGTTATTACCGGCCTAAAGGAAGACAAAGCAAATCTTACCGCAGCACTGGAGGATTCCTTAGTCTCTTTATAAGGCATTACAACGATATTCGATAAACGCAGTAATTCAACTATTTCGTCTTCCTTTAGGAAATCGGTGAAAAACAACACATTTTTATTCAAACATAGCTGATTTACCATGCTTTTGCATTTTTCGAAGCAATCTAGGGACGCCGTAACAGGATATAGCGAGCAAATGACTATCAGGAGAGTATCTGGATATCTATTCAATAACTTGGGCATGGCCTCTATTGTCTCGAGTATGCCTTTATGCGGTAAGAAGAAGCCAAAAGTACTGATAATCTTAGAATTGGCAAAAATCTTTTCATCGGATAAAGTTTTTGCAACTTCGGGAAATAATTTATTTCCTTGTGGGATTAGTATGACATTATTCTGATTTATTCCAAATTGTATCAGCTTTTTAATATCGTTTGGAGTATGAACCCATATCTTATCAACTAATACTAGCTCATCCTTTATATTTCTTAGACTAATTTTTTTCCTTTGAAATATGATATCTTCTGCACTATCAACAGAATGAAATGTTATAATTGTTTTAATGCCATTGGTTCTTAATTTTTTCAATAATATCGAAAATGAATTCAATTCGAAAAGGCTAAAATTGAATTGAAAATGAACTATATTCAAATTATTTTCCAATATATTCTGATATAGCATATTTAACCGATCAAAATAACCATCTCTTGCATCGATTGATCTCCAACATCTTATCACATTCGGTTCATCCTCACGAACGAGTTCAACAGATCTAATTTCATTCGCAAAGATTACGATATCCAATTCATTCCCCAATTTTTCTGCCAAGTTCCTCGTATACTCAGCGATTCCACATTTCGTATTCCATGTGGTAACCATTCCCAATCTTATTTTTTGATCAATTCTCTTCAAAAACTCAACTACACTCTTTGCAGACACATCCCACGTAAAATTATTCTTGATACAATCATGAGCTGCATCTATTTTGTCTTTTACTTCTGCACTATCCCGATTTCTATAAATCGCTCTCATCAAATACCTCAGATGCTGAACTTCTGGTTCTGCCCACATTGAGCCAACTATTTCATACTCGGATTGAAGATGACTTTTGGAGGGAACAAGTTTATAATTGATCAAATATGAATTATTATCATTACAGAAATCGAGGTGGCCCCCATAGTTTGTAGCTATAACCGGTATCTTGCAGAGCATAGCCTCTGCGATAGGCAACCCGAAACCTTCCCCCCGCGTTGGTGAGACAAAACAATTGCACCGCCTATAAAGAGCCACTACGTCTTTATTTGAAAGATCTCGATCAATATGGATTATTTGAGGGCGGTCATTTCTCTTGATGTTTTCGATCTGATCTGCCACTTTATTGTGAATATTGGGGAAGGTCTTCAATATTAAGCATACGTCATCCTCTCTGCTGAACTCTTCTGTGAATGCTTTAATCAAGATATCAATACCTTTTCTTGGAAATCCTGAGCCAATGTTTAGGAAAAGAAATTTTCCCCCAGTATCGAGTACAATTGGCTTTATATCTCCATTAAATTGCTCTATATTGATGCCAGGTGGAATAACCTCTATCCTGCTATTAACTCCTGAATCTTCCAAGACATTTTTCACGAAGCACGTTGGAACTATTATACCATCTAGTGTATTAAACTCTGCCACCCACTTTTGTGGAATCAAAGATTCTTCCCAGTAAAAATTTATTAATTTAAATCTTCCTTTTAAGTCTTTTACCCTTGGAGGATATATGTTTCTGATCACATATTCTGGATTCGGCATTATATTTAACCATAGAGCTTTTACCCTTTCATCTTCTATACACTGTGCCGTTGGAGTATAGTCTCCTGACCCTGTTGTTGCATATAATGAAACATTATGGCCAAGCTTATCTAATGCCAACGCCAGATTTCTATTCACAATCGATAAACTATATGAGTCTTCGAAGGTTCCCTCTACTCTTACGTCCAACCTGTTAGGCTTGTATTCATTAGCTTGATCTAAATATGTTTTTAACATATTCTTTATTTTATTTTTGCTAAACTCATTAAGTCTTTCTGTTTGTCTTTTGATGATTTTGTTCTTGAGTTCCTTATTTTCGATTAATAGGTCCATCATTTCTGCAATTTCTTCATATCTTTTTTCTCGAACCAATATTCCTGAATCGCCAAGAGTATATGGGATTGCAGTTGAACCATATGCAATTATGGGTGTCTCGAAGAACATGCTTTCTAAAAGTGGAACACAAAAGCCTTCATGTTCACTCATGCATAAGAAGAGATCTGCTAGTCTAAAATATGATTTCAATTCATCAAAGCGTATGTGCCCTGTGAAATATACATTATCGAGACCCAGTTCATCAATCAAGAGCACTAATTTCTCATAATACTTCTCCATTCCGTCGTAAGAACCAACTAAAATCAATCTTGATTTAGAATTTATATATTTAGTATAGCAATAAAAACATTTTATTATATCTTCGAATTTCTTGTTCGGACTAACTCGTCCCACAAATAATATATTTACATAGCTGTCATTAAATTTAGGAATTGTTCTATCATCTATATCTGTTTTATATTTATCTAAATCAAGTACAATTGGTAAAACCCCAGTATTTCCAAAACCTGCTTTGATAAGCTCTTGCCGATTATATTCAGAATCCGCCAATGCAATAGCAGCAATATTCCGAAAGTCTTTAAGTTCTTTTCGACCCACCCTCGTTTGATGTTCATATTCTGAGTTTATGCCATGAAAGTACTCATGAGGCGTTATATTATGATAAATTAATATTTTTTTATCTGGAAGTGATTTGATAAAAGACAAAAGATCTGGATCATATCCAATTGAGTAATGCAATAATAGAATATTCTCTGAAGAAGATATTTTTTTATATTCTTTGTAATCTTTAACATCGCACATTTTTGGATGAATATATTTCGCATAGATTTCCGATTTATATCCAAGACTTATTAATAATCTTTGGATTTCTACCATATCATTACCAATTGCGTCTCCGTAACTTGCAGCAGGGTGCACTTGGTGGACATGGTGCAATGTTACCATATAATCACGCACTTCCAAGGATGCCGGATATAAACCAATTGTCATGATAATATTTTATATCGAGTATATTATATCCAGCATTTTTGAGAATCAACTCCCAATCCCCTATTGACATTCTTCGCTCGTTCCCAAATTCATTATATGGATAATAGATAGATGGCACAGAGAAAATAACAAATTTTGAGACTGCAAGTTGTTTTGAGATTAATTTTATTAAACAATGATTATCAAAGTGTTCCATTGTCCCTTGGGAGAATGCAACATCGAAATATTTATCTTTAAACATGTCCAAGTTAAATGCATCCATGAGAATGAATTTCGCATAACCACCTAACTTTTTATTTGTATCTATTGCTTTCTCTACTATAGCCGGAACATTATCTATTCCCGTTATATCATAAGAATATCGCGATAAGTATATAGACATAGTTGCAGTTCCCAAACCAACCTCCAGTAACTTCGGCACGTTCCCATGTGCAGATTTTGCCGCATATTCTCGTATCAATGAAATAAGATGTTCATGATGGCCAATATTTTCATTCAGAGTGTCCTCTGTAACTTCGATACCGTAAAGGTTTTCCCAAGATGTAGCAGTTATTGCAGGTCCCCTCTCTTCTAATCTTTTTATCCTATTCTCAAAATTCGCGGATATTTCAGATTTAGCTTGATTGATCCAATCTTTGACTGAGCCGTCAACATCCAATATTACGTCATTGAGAATTCTTGCAAGACACTCGTTGAATTCTGTCTGTCGCAAGACCATGGGATCTACATATCGTCTTATTTCATCATGTATAAGTTGCCTGCCTATTATTAGAGCTTTTCCAAGTATTGGCCGATGAGAACCAATGAAATAGCTGTTGTTCTGTATATCCCAGTTGGAATTAATGTAGTTCAGATCATCATTTACATTTTCCTTGCCGATTATAGTATTCTCTGGGAGATGCGTGCTTGTAGTGCAAAAAGGTTTATTTAGTGCTTCAATCTCGTTTTCTGGATAAGCGCCGCTTTCTTTTCTCTTTTTGATATTTTCTCGTATTTTGGACATTATTTCGTCAGCGTTTATTTCAGTATCACGGAATTCAAAGGTTTCCAGCGTAACCCCTCCAAAAATCATGCGGTCCAGCTGCATGGCACTTCCAAGATCCCGGCATCTCTCCCTGTCGGCATAATTTCAAACGAATATAGCTTATCAATCCAATCATAAGTCACCTGATAGTCGAGACTCTGGGCCGCCGGACTCAAAAGAAATCTTCCTGCATTTAATGGTATGTGCTCAATATTTAGATCTATGTGTCCTTCCCCTTCAACACATTCGATGGGCATATTCTTCAGCCTTGTGTTTGTTCCATAGAGGTGATAACCTTGATCTGAGTAGAGTGATATTCCAAAGGTAATATCTGTGACTTTTTCTTTTGCAACATAGTGAATCCTTATTATCATAGGATCTAGGGAGTTGAATCTTTTGCTTGCTGAGCCGAATTTATCTATGAATTCGACATTGGTAATCTCGACTTTCAGATTGCCCCTACGGTTTACTCCCCTAATTGGATTTTCTTCTTTGGCATCTGCATTCCGATCTGCCATAGTTTCCTCATCGGACTTATTTCTTCGGTAAACGTAATTATCTAGGATTTCGCTTGTCTCTCCAAAAGCCCTTTGCTCACCGCCTCCCAAAAGCAACGTCCTGTCGCAGAATCGCCTTATCGCACCAAGATCATGCGATACAAAAACTATTGTCACACCCTCTTTCCGGTACCTGTTGAACACATCAAAGCACTTTTGCTGGAACTCCATGTCCCCTACGGCCAGTACTTCATCAACCAGAAGCACATTCGGGTCAGTCTGAATCGCGGTCGAGAAGGCTAGGCGCACCTGCATCCCGGAGGAGAGATTCTTGAGCTTGGTGTCCTCGAATTTCTCCAAGCCAGCGAATTTTATGACTTTTTCAGTGCCGTCCTTAATCTCCTTCCTGGAAAGCCCCATTACCGTGGCATATACACCAATATTCTCCCGTACGGTTAGGTCCGACTGGAAGCCGACGCCGAGTTCGAGAAACGGTGTCATTTTACCCCCTACCTTGACCGCTCCCTTGCTTGGTCGCAGGATGTTTGCTATAATCTTGAGCAAAGTACTTTTCCCGGAGCCGTTGTCCCCTATTATGCCGACGCATTCGCCTTCATCGACTTCGAAACTCACATCCTTCAATACCGTGAATTCCTCATACTGCCTAGGTTTCATCATACCCACCAGATTCTCAAAGAGCGTAGTCCTTCTCTCATGAGGAATCTGGAAAGTCTTCCAGAGGTGCTCAACCTTTACAGCCATCAGATAGCCTCCGCGAACTTGGGCTCAAGTCGGTCGAAGATAACGTAGCCCAGCAAGAGAAAAATCAATGTGGATACGGCCACGTAAAATAAATTCAAAGGCTCAGGGGTAATCCTATACAATATGCAGTCCCGGATCATAATAATAATCTGTGCAATGGGGTTTAGCATCACTATCCAGCGTATCCTCTCAGGGAATATAGTGATAGGATATAAAATAGGCGTACCAAAGAATCCAACCTGGACTATAAGCCTCCAAATAAACTGAACATCCCTAAAATAAACATTTAAAGCAGATAATGCCATAGATAGACCCAGTATTGTTAGAAACTCACATAAAAATAGAATCGGGAAGTATGCTACCGTCCATCCCGGCAGGACTCTAAAGATAACCATGAATATTATGAATACTACGAACTCCAGCGCAGTCATCATCAGCGCCGTGATGCAGGTAGATATCACTAAGATATCTCGGGGAAAGTAAACCTTTTGCACCAGGCTAGGTTTTCCCACGATACCCCAAATGCTCATAGATGTTCCCCTATCCAGGAAGTTCCAGAGTACAATACCCAAAAGAAGAAAAAGTTGGTAGTGCTCCACCTGCACGCGCATGAGATTGCTGAAGACCACGTAAAGGACCAGAAGCATGAGCAGCGGCTCCAGAAGCGACCAGAAGAATCCCAACGCAGAGCTCTTGTAGCGTAGCTTGAAGTCGCTCCAGGCCAGCCGGATAATCAGATCTCTGTAGTTCCACAGCTCATGAAGATGGCTTAGCGTCAGCAATTGATTTCCTCGAATATTTTTCGTCATTCAGCGGGAAGCAATTTCTTGATCTCGGCCAGAAACACCGAGGAATTGAACATACTCGCCCGTCCCAGGCACGCATCTTTGAACCTTTCCGGATCCTTTGATATCTCTTTCACAGCCTCAATGAGCCGATCCTTGCTTGCATCTACGAGCAATCCAGTCTTGCCGTGCACAATGGTCTCGACAAAGCCGCCCTCATTCACAGCCACTACCGGTTTGCCGCTGGCCATGGCTTCTACGGGTGTCAGTCCGAAGTCCTCATCCAGTGCTGTGCATATTAAACCTTTGCATCGGCCATAGAGATCCATTAGCTCGGCCTCTGAAACCGCACCGCGCATCTCGACATTTTCCGGGACATCTATCATCAGTTTTTCGTAGTACTTGGAGGCATGATCGCCCTCTGCATATCCACCTATTACCACTAGTCTCTCCTCGGGCAGGTCTCTAAAGACATCGAATTGCAATTCTATCCTCTTTTCAGGGTAGATCCTATTCACGGAAAGCCAGAAATCGCCAAACTCCTTAAACTGGAATCTATCTAGATCTGCAGGGGGATAAATTAATTCCGAGGATCTACCGTGATAGTCTTTAACGCGCCGCTGCACGGTGGTGCTGATGGCTACTACCTGGTCAAGATTTCGCACCGATCGCTGATCAAACCAGCTATGAGTTCCTATCCACGAAGCCGCTAGAAACCTCATGACTACATTGGGTTGCCTAGAGATCATCACCTGCCTCAGATCGTAGAAAGCCCTCACAGGCGTGTAGCAGTACCAGAGATTGGGATGGTGCTTCCTGGCAGCGTAATGTGACCAATTCCCGGAGAATATGAAAAAGTCGTATTCATCTGAAAAATCACATATAGCAAATAAGATTGAGGCGGAGATCTGCTTGAAGGGTGGGAGCTTCACCGTTTTCCCCAGGCTCCTTATCCTCACATCTCCATATCCCAGTCGCTGCACAGCTTCCGAACTTACATCAGTGGTTATTATGTCCGCCTTGAGGGCGCGGGCAAGCATCAGCGCGACCCGCTCCCCTCCGCCAATGGCCCCGATGTAATCCAGGAAGATGGCAACTTTCAATATGATCCCTTGCGCTCCTTCTCGGCCAGGTAATGATCAAGTTGGTCTTTGATGATATCCCTCACAGTATGCTCTTTCCTAAAACCGAGCGCTTCAATCTTCTTCGTGTCCGAAAGGAGAATGGGCACTTCAGCCGGCCTGAATCTCTCTGGATTGAAGATTATTTTTATCCTCTTCTCTCCAGCGTGCGCGATAACGCCACCGTCCTCAGCCGCGAATTCGAGTTCACTTCTGAGCAGCATGCCGTCGACCTTTGTTTTCTCGAAATCGATGCCGAATATCTGCGATTTGTCCGGCTCATTGGGATCAGTTATGACTTTTTCGCCTTTGAATGTCTCAATCTTGCTGACTGGATAGCCTGCTTCTTCAAGGCTCATCAGCAGGTAACTCATGACGGAGTTGGTCCTCATCGAGCCCTGATTATACACATCACCATACTTCCCTTTCTCAGCCAGAAGCAGATAACCTTCAATTACATCATCCACATGGCTCCAATCCCGGAAGGCATTTACATTTCCAATAGTAATGGTATCGGATTCTCCGAACTTTAGCTTCATTACCTGGTTAGTGGCCACCGAGGTCACGAACATGTTACCTCTACCGGCCCCTTCATGGTTAAACGCTCTGGAGATCACTGTCGGTATCCCGTAGGAATACCAGTAATTTCTCATCAAGTGATCGCCATATACCTTGCTCACTGCGTATGGTGACATGGGTCGCAGAGGATTTGTCTCAGCGATGGGCACCTCGGGCATGCGCTCCGGCAGGGGAAATATCGTGCCATATCTCTCCATCGCTCGTCTGTATTGCTCATCCGAGGACAGAACCAGGCCATATTCTTCACTGCTCCCGGCGAAAACCACTACAGGCTTAACATCCTTGATTCTGATGGCCTCCAGCAGATTTGAGGTCCCCCAGCAGTTGCAGAGCATTGTTTCGTTGGGATCTATAAAGGACCGAGGCACAAATGATTGGGCCGCTAGATGAAATATAACATCTGGTTCGCTCGCGGTGATGGCATGCCCAATGCTTGCTATGCTCTCCAGGTCACCTTCTATCAGCCGGACCTCATTTCCCAGACCCAGACGCAGCATGTTGTGCGGAACTTTTCCGTCTGCCCGGCGGCGCAAAAGGCCGTAGACATTTGCGCCTCGGTCCAGCAAAACTCTAGCCATTCGCGAGCCGACAAATCCACTTATTCCAGTGATTAATATATTTTTATTTTTAAGACCCAAAGAGATCACAACCTTATCTCTTGTAGATTCGAAGAAGCTCTTTTACTCCGTCCACTAAACTGTATCTTGCTTTAAACCCAAGAACGTTCTCCGCCTTGGCAGTATCGGATAGAGTATGCGGGACGTAGTTCTTGATGGGATTCTCGATATGCTTTGGCCTCACGGCCAATCCCATATCCTTATTCAAAATCTCTATCACATCATTGAAGCTGTACGCCTTTCCCGTCCCCACATTCAGGATGCCGTGATAATCCGACTTCATGGCCAGCCGCAGCGCCCGCACCACATCTTTGACGTAGGTGAAGTCCCTCGTCTGCGATCCGTCCCCGAAAATAAGCGGCGTCTTGCCTTCCCTCATCTCCCACAGGAATTGCGAGACCATATTTGCGTACTGCTTCTTGGCCTCTTCCTTCGGCCCGTACACGGAGAAGAATCTCATGCCCGCCGAGTTTACATCGAATAGAATCCTGTAAAGCTCCGCCATTCTTTCCATGGCCAGCCGGGCCTCGGTGTAATAGTCTGCTACTTGAATCGTCATGTCCTCGCGATGAGGCGGCTGCAGGCCGTTGTAAAGAGATGAGGACGAAGCATAAACCACCCTGGCCCCGGACTTCCTGGCCAGCTCGAAGACTGCCGTGAAGCCGTTGAGTGCTTCTCCCACCAGATATGGATTTTTTTTATACATGGGCGAGGAGGACGGAATGCCGAGATGATAGATCCGCTCAGGGCAAAGGTCCATTCCGGGTAGATCGTTGCAGCTCGCCCGGATCACCTTCAAGCTGCCCTTCAATCCATCCAGGTTGCCGGGGCTTCCGGTGTGCATGTTGTCCAGAACCACCACATCTTCGCCTGCTGCCAAGAGTTCCTCCACCAGATTGGATCCTATGAATCCAGCGCCTCCCGTGACTAGTGTACTCATGTTTATCCGATGCCTAAAATCCAAGAACTTCTATATCCGTCTGTCGCAATTGCTTCGGCAGAGTTCAACTCAATTTTTATGGATGCCATCCATGCCGATTTATAAATCCCTTCGTCCCCGGCTACTTTTTCGGCCCATCCTCTCGCGCATCTCCGCCCTCCGTTCGTTCGCGCTCCTTGCAGGCCGACTTCACCAGCGCCCCGTCGATCGCCCTGCCGCAGTGCGGACAGACCATGCCCGCCCTCTCTTTTGCGTCTCTCCTGGCCTGCACCACCTCGGCAAAGCCCGAAGCCAGCATGCCGGTAGGAAGAGCAAAGAGGCCGATTCCCAGGATTACCACCACGGAGCCGATGAGCTTGCCAAGAGGCGTCACGGGAAACATGTCGCCGTAGCCAACCGTGGCCAGGGTGACGATGCCCCACCACATGGCCGCCGGGATGGAGGAGAATGCGTCCGGCTGGGCCTCATGCTCCGCCTCGTACATCAGGCTGGAGGAGATGATGAGCAGGATCATGATGGTAAAAAAGATCAGCCCCAGCTCATCCCTCTTCAGCCTCAGCACATCGATGAAGGTCTGCAGGGAATCCGAGTAGCGGGCCAGCTTCATCACCCGGAAGAGCCGGAAGAGGCGAACCGCCCGCACAAACCTCAACTCCGGGATGAAGAAGGGCAGGTAGAAGGGCAAAACGGCAAGGAGGTCTACCAGGGCCATGGGCGAGAATATGAACCGCAGCCTGCCGCGGACCGAACTGCCGTACTTGGGATCTTCCGTGCTTGTCCACAGGCGCAAAATATATTCGACCGAGAACACCGCGACGGAAAAAACATCAAACGCATGAAAGAGCGGAGCATAACGAACGTAGAGCCACTGCACCGTCTCCAGCACTACAGCTACCACATTTAAGACGATCAAGCTCATTATGAAGGGATCGAAGTACTTGCTGTCTCTATCCCCCGGCTCCAGGATGCCAAAGATGCGCTTCTTCAGGCTCAGTATCATCTCAACAGTCCGAGAGAGCTTTTCTGGATTTAAACATTCTTTTTGGCGCATTATTGCGCACTAAAATTATGCGCTAAAATTGCGCTCAAAATCGCGCACTCAAACTGCGCCGTCTACAAAAGGGCTTTAAAAAAAAAACGCATCAAATACGTGGTCAAGGGCCCTCGTTGTTGTTCTCGCATTCTTTTGCTTCCGCTTCCTCGCGACGCTTTTGCAGCTCGTCCACGAAGCCCGAGGTTAGAATGGACGTGGGAAGAGCGAAGGTGGCCACGCCGAGTATGATTATCAGCCCGCCCACTATTTTTCCGGCCACGGTAATCGGATAAAAATTCTCGCCGATGGTGGTCATGGTCAACACCGCCCACCACATGGTAGCAGGGATGCTGGGAAAGTGTTGGGGCTGGGCGTCATGCTCCAGAAAGTAAATCATCGTCGAGGAAAGGACCATAAAGAAAATAATGGCTGTGAAGCTCATGGCCAGCTCGTTCTTCTGGGCCTTTATGACATCCATTATGGTTTGCAGCGACTCGGAGTATCGGTGAAGCTTGAGCAGCCGGAATATCCACAGGATGCGCAGGCTGCGCAGGAGCTTGTGGTCCGTGGGAAATGCCAGGGTTATGTAGAGCGGCATGATGACCAGGAGATCGATGAGCGCCAGCGGTGTCAGAGCATACTTTAGCCTGCCGAGGATCGGACGCCGGTATCGCGGGTCCATGTCGCATGACCAGATTCGCAATAGGTACTCAATGGTGAATACTACTATCGAAATATCGGAGAAATAGTGGAAAAAAAGCTTGTTCGCCTCGTAGATGCTCTCCACCGTCTCCAGCATTACGGCAGCGACGTTGAGGACGACCAGCACCAGCAAAAAGATATTGACCTGCTCGGCCACCCGGTCGTTTTCTTCGGTTGCCTCCAGGATTTCGTACACTCTCAGCTTGATGCTCTTGGCCATTCGCGTCATGTTATGTCTATCTTAATATATACGAACTTGCCCTTTTTTTATAGAAAAGCAGGTAGAAGACCCAGGGGGCGGGATGAATGCCGTGCCTAATGATATTGAACTTGAGCGAAATCGATATCTAGTTAGGGATCCATAGATATTTCGATGGAGCAGGAACAGGGATGAAGACTGCCTACAAGTTCAGGATGTACCCTAACAAGCAACAAGAAGCTTCGTTAGACTTGACTCTTGATACTTGCAGGTATCTCTATAATCTGGCATTGGCGGATAGGAAGAACGCC
>Ga0074198_1001758_pt1 | contig 13247 bp, 9 predicted proteins | sample EPASupsiteSAE323_FD_64527 | JGI IMG/M metagenome (GOLD analysis project Ga0074198, IMG submission 64527) | Bioremediated contaminated groundwater from EPA Superfund site, New Mexico - Sample SAE3-23 | ecosystem: Environmental > Aquatic > Deep subsurface > Groundwater > Contaminated ...
GCAACCAAGGACGCCGGGCTGATTGCAGGGCTTGAGGTAATGAGACTCGTCCCTGAGCCAACCGCAGCAGCAGTTGCATACGGTGTGGACAAGTCCGGTGCTGACCAGAAGATACTCGTGTTCGACCTTGGAGGCGGCACTCTTGACGTTACGGTAATGGACTTTGGCGGAGGGGTGTTCGAAGTCAAGTCAACAAGCGGTGACACCCAGCTGGGCGGAACCGACATGGACAATGCGCTTATCGAGTACATTGCCAAGGAGTTCAAGGCAAAGAACAAGATTGACCTTGCGGCTGACGGCCAGGCAATGGTGCGGCTGCGCGAGGCAGCTGAGAAGGCAAAGATAGAGCTTTCCACAGTTCTTGAGACTGACATTAACGTTCCGTTCATCACGCAGGACGTCACCGGAAAGCCAGTTCACCTTGCGATGAGGCTTTCAAGGGCGACTCTTGAAAGCGTAATCCAACCAATAGTTGAAAAATGCAGGCACCCGCTGATGCAGGCGCTTGAAGACGCCAAGCTTACTCCGGACAAAGTTGACAAGATAATTATGGTAGGCGGGCCAACACGCATGCCCGCAGTCCAGCGTTTTGTCGAAGGACTGATTGGAAAAAAAGTCGAGCGCAGCATCGACCCGATGGAGTGCGTAGCGCTGGGCGCGGCAGTCCAGGCAGGCGTGCTTTCGGGCGAGGGCAAGGACCTGCTCCTGCTCGACGTGACTCCGCTCTCGCTCGGCATCGAGACCCTTGGAGGGGTGTTCACCAAGATAATCGAGCGCAACACAACTATCCCGACCAAGAAGAGCCAGGTGTTTTCGACTGCTGCTGACAACCAGCCTGCAGTGGACATCTACGTGTTCCAGGGCGAGAGGCCTACTGCGCGCGACAACGTGCTGCTTGGAAACTTCCAGCTTTCAGGAATCCCGCCAGCTGCAAGGGGAACTCCGCAAATCGAGGTCACTTTTGACATCGACTCGAACGGAATCCTCAACGTAAGCGCAACGGACAAGGGAACCAAGAAAGAGCAGAAGATACGCATAATGGCGCCCAATAAATTGTCCAAGGAGCAGGTTGAGAAGGCAGTCAAGGAAGCTGAGGCCAACGCCACAACTGACCGCGCAAGGCTTGATGAGATTACTTTGCGCAACGAAGCGGACACAGCAGTGTGGGCGATTGCCAAGACCCTTGACGACTACAAGGACAAGGTCCCCGCAGAGACCAAGGCAAAGGTTGAGAAGGCAGTTGCCGAGGTCAAGGATGCTCTTGCAAAGAACGACATGGCAATCCTCAAGACCAAGATGGAGGAACTGCGCAAAGTTGAGCAGGAAATCGGCCAGGCAATATACAAGGATGCCGGCCCGCAGGGACCGCAGCCCGGACAGGGAGCACAAGGCGCAGGACCTGACATGGGAGCCGGCGCAGGCCCCAACCAAGGCCCAACTGGCCCCGGAGAAAGCGCAGGCCCTGATGACACCGTTGATGCGGAGTTCACAAAGAAAGGATGAGTACTATTAGGGGATAAGGGGAAAGGAAGACCAAATACCACCGCCCTCCTTCCTTTCCCCCTGCCACCCTAATCACCTTTTATTTTTCCTTTGCATTGAGTTGTAATCAGTTCGTTAAATTTTTTTCAAATTTAATTTTTCAAGGCTACCAAAAAATGGCAACCAAACGCGATTATTACGAAGTGCTTGGCGTTTCCAAGAGCGCAAGCGTTGACGAAATCAAGTCAGCCTACCGCAAGCTCGCGCTCCAGTACCACCCCGACCGCAACAAGGGACCCGAAGCCGAGGCGAAATTCAAGGAAATCAGCGAAGCCTACGCCGTGCTTTCGGATGCAAGCAAGCGCAAGATGTACGACCAGTACGGACCGGACGGCTTCTCGCACCAGTTCTCGCAGGAAGACATCTTCCGCGGAGCTGACTTCGAGAGCATCTTCCGCAACACCGGGTTCTACGACTCCGACGACCTCGGCACATTCGGAGACATTTTCTCGTCGTTTTTCGGCCAGCAGTTCGCAGGACAGGCTGTTCAGCAGCGCGGCAGGAGCCTGCAGTACGAGGTTGGAATCACGCTCAAGGAAGCGTTCACAGGAACCGCCCGCGACATCACCCTTCGCCACTCGGTGCAGTGCGGCCACTGCAAGGGAACGCGAGCGGAGCCCGGCTCGTCAGTCAAAAAATGCCTAGCTTGCAACGGGAGCGGACAAGCCAGGCAGGTGCGCAGGGCAGGATACACCCAATTTGTCACAATAGGCGCGTGCAGGACCTGCAACGGAACAGGAAAGACTTTCGACAAGGAGTGCTCGCAGTGCCAAGGGAAGGGCACTACCCACAAGCAGGAGACGATTACGGTCAAGATTCCCGCGGGAGTGTACGAAGGGATGACTTTGAAGCTCCGCGAACAGGGCGAGGCATCCTCGGACGGCTCCTCGATGGGAGACTTGTATATCATAGTCTCAGTCAAGCAGGACAGCACGTTCCAAGTTGACGGGCTTGACCTGCACTTGGACAAGAAGGTTTCATTCTCACAGGCAGCACTAGGCGCAAACATCTCCGTTCCAACCATTGACGGAGGGGATGCCGACGTCCGCATACCGGCAGGCACGCAGACGCACACCAAGTTCCGGCTGCGCGGACAGGGGATGCCCTCAATGGACGGCGACGGACGCGGCGACCAGATTGTGCGGGTAATCGTGGAGACCCCGACACACCTGAACTCCCAGCAGCGCGAGTACCTGGAAGCCCTTGACACCGGCGCAATAGTTGAAAAGAAGGGCAAGAAAAAGAAGAAAGGCTTTTTTGGAAGCCTGCTAGGATGACAATTTTTTGCCAAAAAAATAATTTCGCCCTTTTTCCCTCCCAAACCCCGCAAATAGATTATAAAATATTGGCGCATTAGCTTTTGCGAGAGGTAAAACCCCTTTAGAACCCGTCTGGACTGCTGAACTACAGAGTTTGCCCCCCGGATGTCGTATTTAAAAGGATTTTTTCTCTACAATGCTTTGCCGCAATAGGCACATAACGTTTGCAAGAGGAAAAAAGGAGGGACCTGGAATGGAAGACATCGTCAAATCTGCTATTACTTCTGGAGTAACGCAGAGAAAGGAAAAGACCAACGAGGAATTCGAAGAAATCAAGATTAGTGTATTCGGAGTGGGAGGCGGCGGGAACAACACGGTCAACCGCATCGCAAAGCTCGGAGTGCAGGGCGCGCACCTTTACGCGGCCAATTCGGACAGGCAGCACTTAAACCTGCTTTCTGAAAGCATCAACAAGCTCCTCATCGGCAAGAGCGTAACCCGCGGCCTCGGCTGCGGTGGATACCCCGAAGTGGGAGCAAAGTGCGCAGAGACCGACCGCGAGCAGCTCTCAAAGATGCTCGAGGGAACCCACTTGGTGTTTTTGACTGCAGGAATGGGAGGAGGAACTGGCACTGGTGCAGCGCCAGTTATCGCCCAGATTGCAAAGGAACAGGGCGCAATAGTCATCGCAATGGTGACCTACCCGTTCGCGCTTGAGCGCGCACGCCTGCAGAAGGCGGACGAAGGCATCCAGAAGATGCGCCAGTGCTGCGACTCGGTAATCATATTGGACAACAACAGGCTCGTACAGCTCGTGCCGAACCTGCCTATGAACCAGGCGTTCCTGGTTGCGGATGAAATCCTCGCAAAGGCAATCGGGGGGCTAGTATTTACCCTGACACAGCCGTCAATGGTCAACATCGACTTTGCAGACGTCCGCGCAATAATGGGCAACGGCGACCTCGGAATGATTGCAGTTGGCTCGGGCAAGGGCAACAACAAAGTGGAGGACGCGTGCAAGGGCGTAATGGAGAACAGGCTCCTTGACGTGGACTTTGCAGGCGCAAAGGGCGCAATTATCCACGTTGCTGGAGGCGCTGACCTTACTTTGGGAGACACCATCCGCGCAGGCGAGATGATTACCGACCAGATGGACCCGTCCGCATCAGTCAAGTGGGGTGCGCGCGTGATGGCAAACTTCGACGGCAAGATGGAAATCACGGCTATAGTCACCGGAGTCAAGTCACCGCAGATACTTGGCCGCGCTTACGAAGGCGCAGCAAAGAAGGCCAAGCCCAAGGACGACTTCGACGGGATAGAGATAGTGGGATAAGTTCCCATTTCCCTTTTTTTTATTTTAATCTTCTTTTCAATTTCATCTAACGCCCAATTAATCCATCGAGTCATGGCAATCATCCAAAAACCCTTAAACACCCGCCGGCACTTATTGTTCAGATGGAAAAGACAACTGCAAAGCTGATTTTTGCATCCGGCGAAAAGGACGCGGACATATACTACGCTACAGGCATGTCCACTACGGACCCATTCCTTTACCTAGAGAAAGGGCGAAAGAAAGTGATGTTTGCAAGCGCCCTGGAGTGCTCGCGCGCAAAAAAGATTGCAAAGTGCGGCGTGGAAACATTGCCTGCGGCCAAGACGGACGCTGAAAAGAAGATGGGCGCAATCATAATGGCGCTTTTGAAAAAGAAAGTCAGAAACGCGTCGGTGCCCTACGATTTCCCGACAGGACTTTCCCAGAAGCTTTCCGAATACGGAATCAAGACAACCGCGGTGCAGTGGCCGCAGTTCTTTATGCAGCGTGCGGTAAAGACCGAGCGCGAAATCCGCATGCTTGCCCACTCGCAGGAGATGGCCCAGCAGGCAATAGAGGAGGCAATTGAGATAATCAATGCGTCCCGGCCAGACAAGTCTGGAAGGCTTTTGTTTGACGACAAGCCGCTCACAAGCGAATTTTTGCACCAGCGCATCGCGGGCTTCCTTTCAATACGCGGCTTTGAAGCGGGCGAGACCATCGTGTGCTCTGGCGACGACACTGCGATGCCCCACGAACGGGGCTCGGGCCAGCTTTGGCAGGACAGGCAGATAATACTGGATGTTTTCCCCCAAAGCATCTCCACGCGATATTACGGTGACGTGACGCGCACGGTGTTCAAGGGAGAGCCTTCCAAGGAGTTCGTGCGCATGTACGAAGCGGTGAAGGCAGTCCAGCAGGGGTGCCTTGACCGGCTGCGCGATGGGGCGGTTGGCAGTGAGCTTTACAAGTATGCCGCAGAGGAGTTCGTACGCAAGGGCTACCCAAAGAAAACGACAAAAACGGGATTGTTCGGCTTCACCCACAGCCTGGGCCACGGGCTGGGATTGGATATTCATGAGGAGCCGCGGCTTTCGCCAGTAGGCGGAATGCTTGACGCGGGAAACGTAGTCACAGTAGAGCCGGGGCTGTACTACCCCAAAATTGGCGGAGTGCGTATAGAGGACGCGGTAGTGGTCACAAGGAACGGCCACAGGAACCTGACGCGGCTGAGCAAGGAATTGCTGATTCTTTAGGAGAATGTTTGCCAGATTGGCAAAATCCGAATTAGCACAGGACCAAGTAGTCCAAGAGGTTGTTTATCAGTCCTTTCGAGGGTGACTCCTCGAGCGGGAACGCGATGTAGACTGCGGACACGCGCGGGTTGCGCACCTCGACTATGCCTGGGACGCTTGCAGAGCCGATGGTGAGCTTGGTGACCTGCGACGCTCCGGAGGGGTTGAAGGTGACCTTTGCAAACGGGATTGAGGAGTCGAAAGTCACCTCGTCCACCAAGTCAGCAATCATCAGGTTGTCAGTGTCAACGCGCACCATCGACACGTTGGACGTTTCGTTAACGGTCTCGATGTACTTGACTCCCAGGAAGGCCGCGAGAGGCCCGAAGCCGCCCATCGCGTTGGTGGTGTTGAGGTCCTGCATGAAGCTTTCGTAGTAGAACGGTTCGGACGAGTTGAGGGCGAGCGCCTGGTCGATGTCAATCTGCTGGTAGTAATATTCGACACCCACGTCTCCGATCCACACAATCGTGCCGCCGGATGCAATGTACTTTTTCACTGCAGCCGACTGTGCGGGAGTAATGCGGCGCGAGCGCTCGAAGAACACCACATCGTAGCCTTTGATGCTTTCGTAGGCGAAGTCCTCGATGCGGAGCATTATTGGCACGGTATACGGCTTGGCCTGGTTCTGCCGTTCCAATTGTATCCTGTTAGATAGCTTATCCGGGTCGCCTATGCCTTCGTCGCCGTAGACTATGGCCATCCGGGACGCCGGGCCGTTGAGGTAAGTGCAATAGACCTCGCACCAGTTTGTCGGCATGTTGATGGGCCCAATCTTGAGCACCTGGCTGCAGTGTATCCAGCGGAACTTGGTGAGGAGCACAAGCAGGATGAGCAAAAGGCCCACTAGGACCAGGATGCGCGGCACGTCAGTGCGCAACGTCTGCACTAGCGAAGGGCTGTCCTGGGTGTGCTGGTATTCTCCGGGCATATAGGATAAGAGTGATTTGTGCGAATATTTAAAACAGCCGAAAGACAAAACGATTCCTATGGCAGAAGACAGGATTTCAGCCCCGCAGTCAAGCGCAGGGCTCGTAAGGTACTACGACGTCACGTCAAGCAAGGTGCGCATAACGCCCCAGATGGTCGTTGGCTTCTCGATACTGGTCATAGTGCTTGAGATTGTAGTCGGCAGACTGATGAAGTAAGTTCGCCCGCAGGCGGGCAAAGGCAGCACTGATTGTTTAGCGGAAGCACTCCGGACCTAGCAGGCAAAACCCTGCGGCCCGCAGGGAGCTATTCCAATACCTTGTGGCATACCTTGCGGGCCTTGTCGCGGCTCCTGCGGTCTGTTGCCACCAGGATGGTCTCGTGCGTATTGGCATTGGAGAGGGCGCGCGCAAGCGAGGAATACTCCACCAAGTCGCGTATCTTGCCGCGGTACTCTATCTTGAAGTTTATCTGGGTCGAGGACGCCTCGGGCGTGGCGATTATGAAGTTCTGCGCACCGATTGCATCGGACAGCTGCGTCTCAAGCTCGGGAAGCAGTTTCTTCGCATCCTTGAGGCGTTCGGTCTCGAATGAGCGCTTGAACAGCTTCCGCTCGGACACGCGCCTTGCAAGGCCGTCGCCCTTTTGCACGAGCGAAAACAGGATGTGGTCGTCGGCGCCGTTGAGGAGCTCCGAAATTGGAAGGTTGCCGTTCTCAACTGATGTCGCCAGCGACTTTCTGAGCATCTCCTGCGCTATGCGCACCGAGTGGTGCGTGTAGATTGACGTGCGCATTAGGTGTCGGGAAACAAGGAGGCTTTCGGCAACCGCACTCACGTCCTTGTGCGGGATGACGAGTCCCTCGTCGGAAATCTTCATCACGCGGATGAGCCGCTGCGCGTCGATTCCTGAGAAATATACGCCGCAGAAATAGGAGTCGCGGAGCAGGTAGTCCATGCGGTCGGTGCCAAGGTCGCCCCAGATGACCGCGCCGAGCCTGTTCTTTTCCGAAAGGATGTCGCAAAGCTTGCGCACCGAATACCCGTTCTTTTCTATGGCACCTGCAAGCACACCCTTCACAAGCTCGATACCAAGCTCCTCGTGCGTCTTTCCAGTGTACTTTTTGACTATTGGCTCGGAAAGGTGCGAGAAGGCGGAGTGGCCAACGTCGTGGAGGAATCCTGCGAGCATCACGTGCCGGGAATCGTCGGAGTCGCCCATTATGCGCTGGCAGATTTCCTGCGTGAGAAAATACGTCCCCAGAGAATGCTCGTAGCGCGAGTGGTGCGCCGACGGGAACGTGAGGTAGGTAGTGCCTAACTGGCGCACGAAGCGCAGCCGCTGCATCTGCGGCGAGTCGAGAACCGAAAGCATGCCGCTCTCTATGCTGATGTCGCCGTGTATCGCGTCGCGTATTACTAGTCCGTCCGCAAGAGTCCCTGCTTTTGCCATACTTTCTTCCACCAGCCCGACGAGTCGGACTTAAGAGCTGAATCGTACAAGTTCTTCCCTGATTCCGTGAGCATCAAATTGCGTTTTGCAAGCGTCCAGTCGCGGGCCTTGGGAAAGCCGGACTGTGCATACTCGATTGCGGTAAGCACCAGCTCCAAAAGGTCGGCATCGTTTGCAGCCTTGGACTCCGGAGTCTTCTTGGCCTCGACTTCGGCTATGATGTCTGCATACCACTTTCCGCCAAACATCGCGCCGGCCTCGCTTTCCTTGACCGCCTTGCGCTCTGCGGCCTTCTTGTCGTGGTAGGACGCCATTATCTTGTCAAGCTCGCCGATGCGCGCTTCGGGCAGGTCGTGGAAAATCGCAAGCGTTGCGGCGCGTTCGGCGTTTGCGCCCTCCATCTTGGCGATTGCATAAGCGATTATTGCTGCGCGGTGCGAATGGTCAGCTGTGCTTTCGGCGTTCTTGATTCCCGCAAGCCTCCAGCCCGAGCGGGGGAGGTTCTTGAGTGCGCCTGCTTCGTAGAAAAAGTCGATTGCAGTCGCACTGTCGGATTCCTTGGAGCCTGATTTCATAAAGACCAGTAATGTTTTGATGAATATAATCGAGATGCTATTTCGGCCCAAACTAGTCAAGGAGCATGAATATGCCGCGCTTCTTCTCAAGCGCGTCCCCGCGCTCCTTGAGCACGTGCAGGCAGCAGGCGACCTTGGTCGGGTCTTCCTTGAGCGCCTCGGCAGCCTTTGCGGGAACAATCTCGGTGCCGCGCGTGATGCGGCCGGCAATCTTTTCCGCAAGGGGCTCGAACTGCTCGCGGCTGATTACGTAGAACTTGTTGTCAAAGCCTTTCGCACCGTAGACGTCTCCATGCGAGAGGTAGGATTCAAGCTCCTTTGAAGCGACCTTGGCAGCGGCCTCGTCAAGTATCGCATACCCGTTGCCGCCAAGGATTGCATCTATGGACTTGTTGGCAACGGGGGCGCTCTTTGCAAGCTCTGCTGCGCTGACAAACTCAGGAACCGGACCGGAATAGGGATTCTGCCTCCGTGCTGCGGGGGATGTTGCGGAGGAGGTTGATGCTGCCGCATAAGTTGAATCGGTTGACGGTGCTGCCGGAGCGTCCATTGCCTTCTTCAGCAAAAACGCGGTTGCCTTTTCCTTTACTATATTCGAAAGCTTTGCCTTGTTTACGAGTACGACGATGCCGGGCTCGAGCTCGAAGAACTCGAACTCGTCGTTCTCAACAACCTGCGAGCTTGCCTTGATTGCGGGAGGAATCACAACTGCCAGTGAGTCACCGTGCTTGAATACCCTCATCTAAACCCTCTCTTTCCCCATATAGGGAATTGGGCCTGAAAGGCAATAAAACGGTTGAGTTGGGGCGTTGCCGGTAAGAACAAACAAAGAGTTTACAACCCAGTTAAAACAAATTGCATCGTCGAAATAAAACGTCAAAAATTCACTAGCCTGTGCTATGGGCAAGGTAACGGGATTCTTTGCAGTCCTTTTAATCGCAACAATAGCCTGCGGCTTCTGCCACGGCCTAGCGGTCTCGCAGACGCCGAGCCTGCAAAAATACGCTTACGTTTTCGACGCGCCACAAAAAAGCGCTTTAGGCACGGTCAAGGATTTCATGCCGACCTGTCAGGCAATTGAAAAGAACGAAATCAGTCTTGCAAGCACCGGAGCAACTGAATACACCCAAAGCGAGGCGACCGCAAGGCAGGCACTGGAACGTGCGCAGGGGCTTTCGGGGGTTGTCGAACAGGCATTTGCCTCAATCAAGGCGTTCGTGCAGATGATATACTCCACCAATACAATCATTCCCTCGGACTCGCTTTCGAATGCACTCAACTCGTTTGCCCGGCCGTGCAACGCGGAATCGTTCGAAGCCATAAAGCTGGTGCTGCTTTCGGACGCACAGGCTTGGGAAAAGCTCTCAGCAAAGGCAGAGTCTTTTAGGCAAGCCTACGGCGATTCGGGGCCTGCCGGGAAGTGCGAGATGGTGCGCGCGAAGCTTTCACAGATTGCAGCTGACTTCGACGCCGACGTTGCAGGCTCGGATTCGCTTGCCCAGCGCGCGCTCAAACTGCGTTCAACCGCCCAGCGCGAGGCAACAGACGGCACGCTGTTCTCGCCGCGCGACGCAAAAACCGCCTTGGCGAAAGGGATTTCGCGCGACTCGGTCCTTTCGGAAATATATTCGTTTGACGCCGAAATCACCGACGCACTGATTTCGCTTGACGCTGCTTTTGCCAGGCAAAAAAGGGACGCGGAATCCATGCAGGCGCTTGCCGAAAGCAGCCTGAAAAGGTATCAGGACGGGGGGCTTGCGGAACTGGATGGCCTCGGGCTGTTTTCCAAACTGCCAACGCGTTTCCTGGGCACCACCGCGAAGGTGGGAGGATACCGCGAGACCGAACGGCTAGCACAGGCGGCAATCGTTTCCGCAAGGAACAACATGAGCCTTGCGGCGTTTTCCACGAAAGCGATGCAGTATGGCTACGAGTCCGAAAGCATCGCAAGGTACCTTGACGCGCAAAACGCGTTCGAAAAGGCGGTCGAGACCCTTGAAAGCAAGACCGACGAGGCAACTGCCCTGGAAAGCGACGTTGATGGCGAGATTGCGCAAAGGATTGCAAAAATCCGGCAGCAACTCGAACAACTCAGAAGCACCGACGCGCTTGCAGCGCAGAAACTGGAGGAACTGCTCTCGACCCTTGAAAACGAGTATGTGGATTCTGCCAACAACCTTGCACAGAGGCTTTCGGCCTGCGCGGACCTGCTTTTCAGGATTGAAAAAATCGAGGCAGCACTTGCGGATGGAAACGGCAACGCGCTTTTCATCCTGGTCTGCTCGATGCACGCCGACCTTTCCGACCTGCTTTCACGGGCTGCCAAGGACGGCATACCGGCACAATACGAGATGCAGGTGGCAGGCACGATCAAGCAGTCGCTTGACACTGCCAAGGCAGGAAAGGCAAAGCTTTCAACTGACGAGCTTGCGGCGTTCCAGCAGCAGATTTCGCTTATGGACGCAAAGATTGTCGAGAGGGCGGATGCAAAGTACGCGACAGCGTTGAATTCCCAGTATGCCGACGTGCGCTTGCTTGAGGCGCTGCTTTCAGTATCCGAACTGGCAAAGCTTGACGCGTATGGCGCATATTTTCCATCAGGAAGGCTTGACGCCAGGAGCGGCCTTGGAAGAATTTCCGAGGTTTCCGAGTTCCTTTCACGCATAATCATCACGTCAAAGTCCGGCCTTGGCGCAAAGATTCAGGAAGCGATTCAGCAGAGCCTTTACGAGGTGGCGCAAAAAAGCGCGCCTGTGGAACTTGGGAAGCAGGCCACGGTAAGGCGGGGCTTTTCGTGCAGGAACCCGCTTGGCATTGGTTACGAAGGCACAATCCAGCTAAAGCTGTTCAGCATACCGGACGGGGCGGCGCTTTCAGACTACACGGAAAAGTTTTTCGAAGTCAACGGGATTGTGTACGCACGGCTGCAGGGAGTATCGGCGTACGGCGAATATGCGCTTGAAGTGGAATACTCGCTGATGGCTGCAAGAAAGACGGGAGAGACTACTGCCACGGAATACTCTGGTTTTGGCGGTGCGGCCATAACCAAGACCATAACTTTCGAGTCCGAAGCGGATTGCGACGTGCTTGTGGAAGTTGCGGTGCCAGCTGGCGCAACCGCATACTCGCAGGCAGGCTACGCCAAGCAATACCAATCAGCCACCACCGCGGCATTCCTGGTGCCAGCCAAGGCGGGGCGCAACGAGCTGGTGGTCGTAATCGAGTCTGGCACGTCGGCGCCGTTTTTCCTTGTAGAGAAAAAAACCCAAATCTATTCCCAGCGGACGCAGATTGAACTTTCATACACTAACGTCTTTGAGGAACTTCAGAGCCCGAAGATTGCCTACACGCAGGCCGAATGCGCGTCAGCACGCGTGCTCACTGCGGAATCTGCGGATTTTACGTACGTGCGCTCAGGAAACGACATCCAGCTCTCATTTTCAGGAAAGTGGGCCAAAGGCCAGGAAAAGAAAGCAGTACTGACCGTGGAATGCGACAACTCCACGCAGACCGCAGTTACCCAGGCAGGAATACTGCTTGCAGGTTATGACGCGACGCTGCTGAACGTGCTTGCGCAGGCGGGATTGATCAGCCCCGCAACAGGCACGGTGGCAAGCCCTGTTGCGCAGGCGCTCGACGACATCAAAAAAATACTTTCAAGCGCGTCTGCACTGCCAGAATACTCGTCTGTTGCCAAGATTGCCGGCGAAGCCCAGGCAATCCTTCAGAACGCGACGCTTACCACGGATGCAGCTGCCCAAAAGAAGGCCGCTGACAAGGCGCAGGCCAAGCTTTCAGAGCTGGAGGAAATCGCTAACTACCGCTATTCCGCATTGTACAAGCTGTGCAGCGAGCCTTCTTGCAAGCGCGGTCTTGAGGAAGCCAGGGCGCTGATTTCCGCAAAGGACTGGCCTGCTGCGTTCGAGAAGCTTTCGCAATACCAGAAGGAAATCGAGCATAACGCCGCGGCGCTTGCACAGGAATACGATGGAAAGCTTGCAGACTACTCGGGATATATGACTACAATCGTTCCCGCGGCCAACTCTGCTTTGTCGCGCTTTGACAACGCAACCGCACTCTCCACCAACCAGTCGTCAGCAACATATTCGCGCCTGAAGGGCGAAGGCTACGACCACGCAGCAGCGCTGAAGGTGCGCGAGCAGCTTCTGAAGGCCATGAACAAGCTGAAGGAAAGCTATCCAGTTGCATCAAAGGCGTTCAACACGTCCGCCAAGGCCGACCTTTCAGCCCAATACGCCAATGTGGAAAGCCTTTCGCGGCAGCTGAACGGCTATACAGATAAGCTTGCGGCTGTGACGCAGACCCAGCTTGACATTGCAAGGCAGTCTGCAACCGGTGCAAGCACGCAGGCGTCGCTTTTCGCAGCTGACTCGGACGCCTCTGACGGGAACTACCTTTCGGCGTACCTCCTTGCAAAGCAGCTCCAGCAGGAAGGTGCAAGCCCGGTGCTTGTCAAGGCTGGCGGCGCGTTCTCGCTTTCCGAGTACCTGCCCTACCTTGCCGCAATCGTGATAATCGGCGGCGTTGCATTCGCATACCTGCGCAGGGAGGACAAGGAAACCTACGAGACGCTTGACAAGCCGCCGGACGACTATGCCAACTGAGCGATGCCAACCAATAAATAGTAAAATTACTAAAAATAGTAATGGTGGTCTTATGAACGTCGGCATCACGAAAATGACGAGGAACGGGCAGCTCACGCTTCCGCTAAGCATCAGGCAGGATGCAGGGATTGACACTGGAGCGCAACTGGTCGTGGTCCAGGACGACGCCGGCATCCGGATATTGACGCAAAACAGCCTCGAAGAAGTCTTCAAGGCCGGCTCAAGACTAGCGAAAAAGGAAAACATCACGCGCAAGG
>Ga0074198_1001759_pt1 | contig 13244 bp, 12 predicted proteins | sample EPASupsiteSAE323_FD_64527 | JGI IMG/M metagenome (GOLD analysis project Ga0074198, IMG submission 64527) | Bioremediated contaminated groundwater from EPA Superfund site, New Mexico - Sample SAE3-23 | ecosystem: Environmental > Aquatic > Deep subsurface > Groundwater > Contaminated ...
TTTCCTGATCCCGTCTGACCGGTTATGACAAAAAACCCGGATGATGTGTACTCATTACAGGTAAAATCGATCCCCCACCTGCCACTTAACGAGTTCAGATTTAAGAACTGGAGTTTTAATATCTTCATGATTTATTTTTATCCGGCATTCTTATCTTCTTCATAAAGATCAGTCCTGACCTCACGAAACATCTCAAGGAGTTCCTCTCTTTCATCATCAGATATTTTTGCAAGGTCCATTCTTCTTTTGAACACTTCTTCAGGAGAGATCTGGTCAAGAGACTCGTAAGAGTCAGGCCCGGATAATACCCCGATGGCTCTGGTATTTTTTACCCTTAATACTTCGACGGGAGTGCCGGCAGTAATGTCAGAAATTTTTTCCTGTGCATCAGGAATAACAAAGTTATCCTCGAGGAGTATCTCTGCATATACTGAGGAACCTTCCCACATCAGCCGGTTAATTTCTGATATGATTTCATCAAAGGTTCCCTTAAACCGAACAAGAGGCTGAAATACAGGAACAGGCACCTCCCTGATTGAAATCAGGGAGCCAGGGTTAATGTCTATTAAGAGCACAGCCTTTTTTGCTCCTGCTTCTCCAAATCCCATTGGAAGCGGAGCTCCACTGTATCTCCTAGTGTCTTTTCCTGATACTTTCTGGGGGAGATGAAGGTGGCCGAGAGCCAGGTAATCTATGCAGGAAGGAAAGACATCCTCTCCCACACAGGCAAGGGTTCCAAGATAGAGATCCCTGCTTCCATCATCTTCCCTTGTAGTGCCTCCAGCAGCAAAAAGATGTCCGGTGGCGATAATCGGGATATCTCCAAATTGCTCACGAAGTGACTCTGCACATCTTCCAATCTCGTTGTAACATGATCTGATTCCATCCAGTAAACATGCGGTTTTTTCCCCGGCACTCTCGCCTGCTCTGGCAGTTCTGATATCCCTGTCACGAAGATATGGAACAGGACAGACGATACAACCAGGAAGATCATCCCTGTTATATAGTGTCATCACAATTTCTTTTGGATCATGAGGGATGGTTCCGATAACGGTTATATTAAGGTGACTGCATAGTTCTCTCGGGGCTGAAATCAGAGAGGGAGAGTCATGATTTCCGGCCGTGATTATTACATGCCTGCAACATGAACGGGCAATCCTACCTAAAAACTGGTAATATAACTCAAGGGAACGGTTTGGAGGAGTACCTGAATCAAAGATATCACCTGCAACTATCAGGATATCGGGTTTTTCATCTTCGATTAATGAGAGGAGCCATGAAAGAAAATTTTCATGCTCAACATATCGTTTCTTTCCACAGATCTGACTCCCCAGATGCCAGTCAGACGTATGAAGGATCCTAATTACATTCACCGTGGGATGGGTAATTCTTCATTATTATCTGATTGGATTGGAAAGTGCTTCAATGTTTTTTTGTAAGATCAATTGAGTTGATCCCGTTTATTCACCTGACAGGATATAGTTATACTCTGGTTTTGAGTTGATCAATTTCGCAACAGGACTTTCTGTAAATAAAATTTTTATTCATAGAGAAAAAAAATTCCAGTATTAAATATAGTAATTTTTTATGCATTAAGTATCCATATTTCTCTATGAAGTGGCACCCACATTGCCAGTATATGGAGATACCCCGTGACTATTCATTGCTTGAACTAGCTCGCTTTCATGGACATCTGGGCCCATATATTGTCCTTGGATACAGGATGGGAAGGTATGCACTGGGCAGATTTGGTGAAAATCCATTTGCTATCTCCGCCAGGGTATATTGTTCAGGGATAACCCCTCAGTCCTGCCTTGCTGACGGAGTTCAACTTGGCAGCGGATGTACTCTTGGAAAGAGAAATATTGAACTAATAATTTCAGAACAGGTATTTTGTGAATTTTCGAACGATAATGAGAAGATCAGGCTTATCCCTAAATCGCTAAAGACTTTTTCTGATGATACCCCGGATTACGAATGCAGGATTGAGGATTACTCCTCGATATTATATACCCTTCCTGATGAGGATCTATTCACCATAGAGGCATTTTAATGCAGTTTAATGATCCTATCATTAAACTCGACTCTGTCTGGACCACATATGAGGGTGCTGCCAGGCCGGTTATCAAGGATGTAAACATGCAGGTCCATGCAGGTGAGTTTGTACTGGTCGGAGGACCAAACGGGGCAGGAAAAACCACACTGCTTGAGACTATCGCGGGTCTTTTACCTGTAATTCATGGCACTATCAGCGTGTGTGGTAACGATCCGGTGCATGAGGGATGCAAGGTTAGAAAAAAAGTTGGATATGTCATTCAGAATTTTGATTTTCATCCATTCACACCATTCAATGTGGAAGAGATTGTCCTTATGGGGAGGTATGGAAAGATCGGGTGGTTTAAAAGGCATTCTGATTATGATTTTCAGAAGGTCAGGGAGGCTCTTGACATTCTTGGAATCTTATCCATAAGTAAAGATCAGATCGGAAAATTATCCGGGGGACAACAACAAAAAGTCCTTATTGCCCAGAATCTTGCCAAAGAGCCAGATGTCCTGTTGCTGGATGAACCGTTCAGTAATCTCGATATTCTTGCACGGGAAGAGGTCTGCAAAATCCTTTGCAGGATCGCTGAAAGCGGTATTCCTGTAATAATTGTATCACATGCTTTTGATGCAATGCCTGATATTGATGTAAGAGTGGTTGTCATGAAAGACGGGCATATTGTTCTTAACCAGATGGCAAAGCCATCAGATGTCAGTAATGTTGTCAGATCAGCCTCTATTGCGGCATAAAACATGCTGGAATTTATCATATCAAACAATGTGCTCTGTCATGCAGTGGAGGCTATGCTATTTGCCTCAGTAGGGTGTGCAATATTAAGTGTCCTTATAACCCAGATGAACATCTCCTCCATCGGTTTCACGATGTCACATGCAGCTTTTGCAGGAGGAGCAGTAGGAGCTTTTTTAGGGTTTGCAGTACTTCCATCTGCTATCATTGTGAGTATCTGTATCGCCTTTCTTATGGGACCGTTAAGTGACCGGACCAGGATGAATACAGACACTACACTTGGTGTAATGTTTGGAACAATGATGGCGGTGGCGATCTTTTTTATATCCCTTATGCAGGGTTCTGGAAGGGGTTTTGAAGCAAGTTCTCTCCTCTATGGGAACGTGATCTCTTTATACAGGGAAGATATCTATGCCCTGGCTCTCATCACGATAACGACCATCATTTTCTTTTTTATATTTTATAAAGAAATTACGGCTATTGTATTCCATAAACGTCTTGCAGAGATATCAGGCATCAGTGTCGCTCCTGTATATTACGGGATACTCTTCCTGATATCTGTAATGGTTGCACTCTGCCTTCCAATCGTAGGTGGTCTTCTGCTTTATGTCTGGTTGATCACACCTTCAGCAATAGCATACCAGTTTTGCGGGACGATCAAAAAGATGTTTATTGTGGCGCCCCTGGTGGCTGTAGTGGTAAGTGTATTCAGTGCTATATATGGTATATTGTATTCGCTTCCTGTGGGTCCTTTGACTGCAGTAGTATTTAGTGCCCTGTTTATAATTGCAGTAGTTATCTCTCCTAAACGAAGAGTAATAATTCATAATCATTAATACTAAAAAAAGAAAAGTAGTAATTATGAAGTACGTAGGTGTATTTTTTATCCTTGGGCTTTTTCTCTTCATTACACCAGGAGTGGCAGCCCTAGATGTTGTGACCACCACAAGTGTCCTCTGGGATCCTGTTCAGGAGATCGGAGGGGACTCAGTAAACGCCGTATACATTGCAGATCCTACTGTATGTCCCCATCTACAGGGTGATATCCTCCCGGGTCTGATTCAGAATAATTCAGCAATGCTTGAATCTGCGGATCTTTTCCTTGCGCATAACTCTTCTATGGATCTTGCAACCATGCAGGCAATAGAGAAGTTCAGGGATGCAAACGGATACGGGAAGACCAACTGGAAGAAACTTGCGGATGGTGCAGCATGGAATACTCCGGATACAGCAAATGAACTTGCTGATACCGTCCTCGGCTGGCTAAAACAGGCAGATCCAAAGAATGCGACGATCTTTACCGAGCGCGAAAATGCATACAAGGAAAAGATCAACGCGGAAGGAAACCTGACAGATTCAGAGAAGGCTAACCTTGCAGGTAAGTATGCCATAGTAATGGCATGGCAAGAGGAGGCGGTGAAAGACTGGCTCGGTATGCATGTAGTAGACATTTTTGCTCCAGAGTTTGCATATGGTGGTAATAAGACTCCTGCAAAAGTAGTCGATACTCTTAAGGCAGATCCTAAAAAGCTCTATGCACTTGATCTTCCTGCTGGTGGAGGAAAGATATATGTGATAGAGAATATGCAGTCCGGAGAGATGGCAAAAGGTATTGATGAAGCTCTCACAGATCTGGCTATTAGATCAGACAGGGTTATCTTTACAAACTTCCCGAAATCAGTTGAAGGTGTTAATACAATTCCAGATGTGCTGAGATATAATAAGGGACTGGTTCTTAATTAACTTTGTCCGGTTCATCTCTTTTTTATAATCATGATCCCGATCTCTTATAAAGAGACTCTTTTATAAGATAGGATTGATCTTTCTTATCACCTTAAATGATAATTCCATCTGATTTATTACTGGAGGTTTTTGTGCGGAAGATTTTTTTATTGAATAAATAGAAGAAAAGAGTTTCAAAAGATGAAGATTCTTATCATAATGAGGGAGAATTTGAGATCTTCTCCCAATGGCGTGTACGAGTAAAGAAATTACTTCATCAATAAGAATATCGGATATATCCTGTCCAGATATCACAATTAAAGGTGATGAACCTGAACACCTATATAGCATCCGTTTAGATCGGATACCTACAGGATATATTATTCTTACTAAATATGCAAATTTGCTCTTATCTTATACCGGTTTCTTCTCCGAATTATGAGAGGATTGAATGGTGAGAATAGGGCGGAATATATTACCTGTGAAGGTAGTGAAAACATTAAATGCGATTTTTCTGTCCTGAATCTGATGGAAATGCCCCAATTCTAACACTTCAGACCACTTATTATTTGTGAGTTGTACATTGTTCCAGATACTACACTCACACACATGAATTGTATTTTTGTATACAAAAATATTACTATTTTATAATAAGTATTATTAATGTGGATAATAACTAATCTTATGCTTATGTATGAAACATATTCCCCAGCCAACTTAGGATTATTCTGGAATCTCACCCTTCCGTCTGAATCTCAGAATTCTCCTCTTGTAATTCTCATATCTGACTGGATATATGGCCTTCTTCCATACTGCGGGCCAGGTTCAAGATATGACATATGGAACAGAGAGAAAAAATTCCAGGATGAATTATGTAGTTTTCTGAATAACTCTGGAATTGCTACTATCTCTTTGGAAACATCAAACAAAGATCAATATCTGCCTGCTGAAAAAGGACTGGTAGCAATATCCTCAGAATTAGAGATAACATCAGCTCTTAATCACGCCATAGAAGAAACAGGATGTTCAAATAAAAAAATGGTTATATTCGGACACGGATTTGGATGCCATTTATTGTGTAAACTTGCTTTATCCGGAATAAAACCTGCAGGGTACATCCTCGCTGCAGGATTATACTCAGATACCGAATCAATATTATATGAAAAATATCTCCCGGTAAGTACCAAGGAGAAGATAAATAGCATATCTGATATCAGTGTTTTGGATCCTGAAACAGATCTCATCCTGAAGAATTTAGGAAAAATAATGTACTTCGCCCGGAAGGGAAAAGAAAAAAAGCGTTTAAATAAAGGAGACCTAGATCTCGAATTATTCTTTCCAAAAGAGTTGTTTTCATATGATACTTCACCTGCAATTCTATATTCATATCTTAATGCACCTACCCTTATAATTCATGGTTCTGGAGATCTTGACATTCCTGTTAGTAATGCCTTTTTTCTTGAACAAAAATTAAAACAGCATATTTTATCAGTGAGCAGGATAGTTTTATTTGACTGCGATCATTGGTTCCGGGAAATGACGGCATTGAGCGAAGATCGGATGAAAGAACGGTTAAATGGAGAGTGTATCCATCATAATACTGATAGCAGATTCCATAAGCACACTCTCATTTTTATTCGGGATATTCTCAACATCGGGAAAGGCCGGATTAAATCTAATATAAAAGTATCCGAGTCCGATAAGATGATCTCTTCTTTGGAATGAGAGATCAAATCTTTTATTTCAAAATTCCTAGTTTTTCTGGTAGACAAGCGAAAATAAAAGTTTTAAAAAAAGTAAAGTAAATCTTAGTTCAGGATTTTGATCCTTCTTTACTTAGTTTTATTGCGTAGGATACACCTACAACAAGGAACAGAGTAATTAATATTCCCACAATACTTGCAATCAATGCACCTCCGGTTCCCATATCAGGTATGGAATAATCCGGAAGAGGTGATTCATATGAGAATGTACCTGTTCCGATTTCTTCAGGATCTCCTTCTTCTGGAGATGAACCGGTAAGATCTTTCTGACCTGAAACAACAAGTGCCGTGCTCTCAAGGCCATCAGGATCGCCTGATGCCATGAATACAGCTAGAACACCCACAATTAATGCGATAATGACACCGACTACCATGAAGGTTTTGTTATCCATCATGCTGCTGCCACCCCTACAGAAGAGTCAAGTAGATCAGGACGTGATACTGCAAGTATATATACAATTACGGCGGTTACAATTCCTTCAATAATTCCAATTATGGCATGGTAGATACCCATTGCAATCATACCCTCGACCAATGGAAATGTCCCGGCAATAGCCATTTCAACAGAACACGCAAGGGCAGGAATCAGACATGCAAGCCATGCTGCAATTGCGGCCGAGATATATGGGTTTTTCAGAGCCCCTTTAAGTCCCTGGAATGAGTAATATCCCACAAATCCCCCAATAACACCCATATTAATGATATTGGCACCCATTGTGGTAATCCCTCCATCTCCAAAGATAACTCCCTGAATAATCAGAACCAATGTCAGGATGAAAACCGCGGCAAATGGAGAACCGAGTACAATTGCAGCGAGTGCTCCCCCTACTAGATGGCCACTCGTCCCCATTGACACCGGGAGATTGAAACTTTGGAGGGCAAATATACCCGCTGCGAGCACTGCAATCAATGGAATTTTATCCTCATTAATAGATTTTCTGGCCCACTTAATAGCGTATGCCAGAAAAATAAGCGCAATAATCCAATATATTGCTGCTTGTGGAAGTGGAATAAAAGCATCTGGTATGTGCATAGTAATACACTGATAGTGTTAGCACAAATTGTATTAATGTATTACTATTTGAACAAAAAGTAACTTTCTTTTTAATAAGTTAAAATTTAAATATATTTAATTTGAAATAATTTATTTTATTAGAGCGCCCATATGCCATATGTTCTATTGAAGATCAAGCATTCTCCTGATCCGGGTAATTTGGTTTAATGAGCATCGGTTCAATTTGTGGTTTGTAATCAGAAAGCCCTACGAAATAGGGATCAAGTTTTGGATCTTTGCTTATATAATCAGAGAGTGACGGTTCAGTTTTGATATACTTTCCTTCAAGAATCTGAAAGGATAAACCATCAAAAAACTCTTCACAGTAATCGGCAATTTTTTGAATAGCTTTCTTATCAAGTGTTTCAATGATTACATCACCCATTAAAACATGCAATTTAACATTCTGCTCTGATATTTTCACATCGGTAGATGATGGTATATTAACTTCATAATAATCACTGGGTTTTTTAGGTGTGTAATTCAGGTATCCTGGCCCGTGAACCAATAGTCTGCGAATACCTGGGATATAAGAGAGCCCGTCCAAAAATTTTTCTGCATTATCTGCTTCAAGCATCCGTATTGGTACAATCCTGCATTGGGGATATGAACTCGTTTCCATTTTCCTTCTCCATGATTTACAAGGGATCAAACAGTAGAATTCAAAACGGAGGTTCCCTTGTCAGAGATACTTATGGCTGTCCAAAGAGAAAAAGTTTGTTACAATTTTAAAATTATTATGATTAATTATTAAATTTTCATCGTTTTATCCTAAAATCATCAGATTCTAATAGATACATAAAACACAGAATAATTAAATTGTAGATCTATCCGTCATAATCATATAGTACAACCCAATACTGCATTAATACTGATGAAAATGATGATAATGATTATATTTCTGGTCATATTATTCATAAAAAGAGAGGAATGTCAATAATTTTGTTTATTTTTAAGATTCTTCTCAAAAATGGGAAGATTTGAATTGAATTAATAGAGGGACCTATAAGCCCTTATTAAGTGGACATATGATAAATACAAAGGTTGATTTCCCGGACCAATAGTGTTCAGATATATATCGATTTAAAATTAAGATTTCCACAATTAAGGCATATATTAAACGATTTTTTAATGATACTTATTATAAAATGTCATTGATGATCAGAATATGGCGAATTCTCTAAAAAGACGCAATATACAACTTTTTATTTTCGTGAAAATTATCCATTAATGATGATGAGAGAACTCCACGGGGTTACACCTGGTTTTTGCACAGGGAGACGGTAGATGGAAATCCATGTTTATCGGTTTTTTATAAAACATAACTATAAATAATTTGTTTATTGATTAAGAGCCATATCTGGGATATTTTCTTCAGATCTAATTAATCTGTTAATACTGTAACGCAAATATAAAAAATTAAAAAAAGAGTAGCATGGTTGCTGTCTGATTCATGTGACCAATGTATTCCTCTCCATAAGTAGAAAATCCTATTGTGGGTATATTTTGAAATATGGCACCATATTCATCATTTTTCTTTTCCTTATCTAATTGAAGTGTCCTCAAAATACAATTAAAGTTGATCAGTCCCTTTATTGGCCCGTTTTTCTTTTCAATTGTTTTAATGGCGATATTTGTGTCCGTAACTATGTCTGTTGACGAAAGAACTTCAAGATCAACCCCTTTCCTGATCTGACAATAGAAATAGATAGATCTTTCATCTATGCGCTGAGGACTCCGGACAAAGGGTTCTTCACCTGCGAACAAGGCAACAGGATGAGTCATAAAATATGAGGCGACATCTTTCTCATCTACACCGATAGCCTCTGCATATGCGGTTACCGCAGGAATATCGTTAAATTCCATGACCTTACGTGAGGCCTCATCTACAAGTGTTGGAGTAAGTATCTTATTCATTCTGCTGAACGATTGCGTTTTTATTAGGTCGAATCTGGATTTTGGCTTAATTAAGACTAAAATCGCAGAATTATCATAAGCCTTTCCATCGAGATATACCCATGTCTTTTTAAACGCGAGATCATCACCAGCTGAACCACCGATGACAGAAATATTTACCATATCACCTATCTTTTCCATCACCTGTTCTTCTGCACAGGAAAGACCATCTATCAGAATAATTCCCACATATTTATCTGGGTCCAGATCAAGAGGTTTGGATCCTAATTTTTCTGCAAGGCCGATTATGGCCCTCGATGGTGATTTTCGATCACTGATATCAATGACATCTGCTGCAATATCTGCAATAACATCAGATTCAAGAGCCATTGCAACAACAGAATGCTTTAACATTTTTCCTGATATTAATTCACCAGATGTAGAACAACCAAACACAGTGGCATCAGGGAATTTTTCTTTCATTGCCTGACTGATATTAGTTGGATCATAACATGAAGACGCAAAAAATATTACAGCTACCGGTTTTAACCCTGAAAATGAGGTTGCAATGTCAGTAGCAGCTGCAAATGGATCCGGATTTACTGATTGAGTTACCTGAATTGTCATATTACACCTTGAGTTTAATATTCATATCTTTTGCAATCTGCTTAATCTTTTCAATTACCTCCGGATCATCTTCTGATGACAATGAATATTTACCGGAATCTATCCCTTTCAAAAGAAGTTTGGTTCTCGTAGTTGATTCAAGACTTGGATTACCATGTGCCCGTTCCTCTATAAGATTATCGATGAGTTGTCTAATCGTGCCTGTCATTATTGTACCTGTATAACTATTATTAAATTACACTCTTAAAAATATTCTAATTGCTATTCAAAAACAGCATAAATGTAAAGAAGAAGATTTCTTTTCCTTTGCATTGATGTCATAATCTATATACTAGTATATCTTAATGGTATTCATTGGAGAGACATTACTCTTCCATTTGTTCAATAAATTTCCTGTATTTAATCGTCACACTTGAAAAGTAAACTGATGTGAGGTTTATCATGGTTACAGAGATTAAAACTGAAGATAATGAATCGCTTAGGAATATGCTGGATTTAACCCCTGTACCAATCCAGATAATTAGTCCTGAAGGAGTTTTTCTTGATTGCAATAAATCCACATGTACACAATTCAGAATAAAAAAGCCTGAGGATATTATTGGCCGTTCTTCTTTAACTTTTTTTAACAATATAGAAAATACAGGGGAAACATCAATAGAGACAGTAAAGAGTTTTTTTAATCAGGCATTATCTGGTAAACCTGTTACATTCGAATGGAATCAGATTCGATCTGATGGCGAGATATTTCCTGCCAAGATAACATTACAAACAATAACCTATAATGGACAACAGTCCCTCATATCAACCATCATTGACATTTCTGATATGTATGACAGGCTGGCATGGTATGAATCCATCCTTGATGCAGTTCAATTCCCTATTCATGTAACTGATATGGACAGAAAATGGACCTTCATGAATAAGGCATTTGAAGCAGTACTCCTGAAGAATAAGGTAATAAAAGACCGTAAATCTGCATATGGACTCCCTTGTTACACGGCTGATGCAACTATATGCAGAACCGAAAATTGTGGAATTGAACAACTACAAAAGAAAGGTGTCACGGAGAGTTATTTTGAATGGCAGGGCATTAATGGTAAACAGATCACAAAACCGGTGATGAATGCCAGGGGAGAACAGGTGGGATATGTTGAAACGGTTGAGGATCTGACCGAACAACTAAACCGGGTAGCCTGGTATGAATCCATCCTTGATGCAGTTCAATTCCCTATTCACGTAACTGATATGGACAGAAAATGGACCTACATGAATAAAGCATTTGAAGCAGTCCTCCTGAAGAATAAGGTGATAAAGGACCGTAAATCTGCATACGGACTTCCATGTTATACGGCAGATGCAACTATATGCAGAACTGAAAATTGTGGGATTGAGCAACTTCAAAAGAAAGGAGTTACAGAGAGTTACTTTAACTGGCAGGGGATGGACGGAAAGCAGGTTACTAAACCGGTGATGAATGCCAGGGGAGAACAGGTGGGATATGTTGAAACGGTTCAGGATCTGACCGAACAGATGAGTGTGATAGCTTACCTGAGAAAAGAGGTGGATCACCTTGCAACAAACCTCAAAAAACTATCATCAGGGGATACTAATTTTAGTTATGAGGTTACTCCCCCTGATGAGCATACACGTGAAATTTCAGCTCTGTTTGTTGAGATTAATAAGGATCTGAAAGAGGCAAATAATGCAATCTCTCTCATGATAAAAGACACCACAATGCTCTCCCAATCCGCAATCGAAGGCCGCCTTGGTACCAGAGCGGATTCATCCAGACATCAGGGCGAATTCAGAAGGATAGTGGAAGGAATAAACGAAACGCTTGATGCGGTTATAAATCCGTTAAATATCGCTGCTGAGTATGTTGATCGAATATCTAAAGGAGATATTCCCCCAAAGATTACAGATTCTTATAACGGTGACTTCAACGAGATCAAAAATAATCTCAACTCTTGTATTGAAGGACTTCAGGGGTTAGTTCAGGCAGACAAATCATTACAACTCATGGGTGTTAATGATTATTCTCTCAAACTGACCGGATCCTACCAGGGCATATTTGCCGATGTCGCAACCGCAGTAAACTTGGTTCAGGAAAGAATAATCCACATTTCCGAGATTACTCATAGAATCAGTACCGGAGATCTCTCGGATTTAGAACCGCTTAGAAAAGTGGGAAGAAGATCAGAAAATGATATCCTTATTCCTGCATTTATACGAATGCTTGAAACTCTGAAAGCACTGAGTTCAGATGCCGGAATGCTTGCTGATGCTGCAAAGGCTGGAAAACTTGAAACCCGGGCGGATGTGACCAGGCATCAGGGGGAATACCGTAAAATCGTTGAAGGGTTTAATACAACACTGGATAGTGTTATTATCACTGTCAAAGAAACACTACGCGTTGCGAAAGATTACTCTAACTATCAGTTCAGAACCAGGGTGGACCCCTCCTTAAATATTGCAGGAGACTGGATTGATTTTAAAAATGCACTTGATAATATTGGAATTCAGGTAGGTGAAGCGGTCGGGCTTATTAACCGTCAAATTCTAGACCTTGCATCTAATTCAGAGGAGGCTACTGCAAGTATCGAAGAGATTTCAGCAGGCGCCCAGCAGATAGCTCATAGTGCAGGGGGAGTAAGCAGGAATGCAGAACTGGGTAATGATGGAATAATACAGGTTCTCAAAGCCATGGAGGATCTTAATATTACCGTAGGTGAAGTTTCCCAGAGGGCAGAACAGGTCTCCAATGCAGCTGTAAAGGCTAATGAGTACTCAAAGATGGGGATAGATCTTGCAAAAAAGTCAGAGTCATCCATGAATGAAATGACACGTTCTTCATCTGAAGTAGATACTATCATTCAGGAGATTAACTCACAGATGGCCGATATCGGGAAGATTGTAAGGCTTATTACTGATATTGCCAATCAGACGAATCTCCTGGCCCTCAATGCTGCAATAGAGGCGGCCAGGGCCGGAGAGGCGGGTCGAGGATTTGCGGTTGTCGCTGCAGAAGTTAAATCACTTGCACAGGATTCACGAAGATCTGCAGAAGATATCGCAGATATGATATCCACCCTTCAGGATAAGGCACAAAAAGCGACAACAGCTATGGCATATGCTGGTAAGACATTCGAAGAAGGAAGTAAATCCCTTACTGAAACTCTGGATGCCTTTAATAAAATTGCAGGTTCTATCGATGACATCACCCGGAATGCAATGGATGTTGCTTCTGCCTCTGAAGAACAGGCAGCATCAGTTGAGGAGGTTACAGCTAGTGGTTCAAGACGCTTTAATTTGTGGGTAAAGTCGCTTAAGTTTTATCCGAGCATCATCAGTTGTAAATTGCCAATCAACTCCTTTAGTTACATCATTTCTT
>Ga0074198_1001761_pt1 | contig 13207 bp, 10 predicted proteins | sample EPASupsiteSAE323_FD_64527 | JGI IMG/M metagenome (GOLD analysis project Ga0074198, IMG submission 64527) | Bioremediated contaminated groundwater from EPA Superfund site, New Mexico - Sample SAE3-23 | ecosystem: Environmental > Aquatic > Deep subsurface > Groundwater > Contaminated ...
CGTAGAAATCTGAGGGTTTCTTCTCTTCCTCCAGGTCTGATGACCTGTCGGACGTCGTAGAAATCTGAGGGTTTCTTCTCTTCCTCCAGGTCTGATGACCTGTCGGACGTCGTAGAAATCTGAGGGTTTCTTCTCTTCCTCCAGGTCTGATGACCTGTCGGACGTCGTAGAAATCTGAGGGTTTCTTCTCTTCCTCCAGGTCTGATGACCTGTCGGACGTCGTAGAAATCTGAAGGTTTCAGTTGAAGACTCACGATCTTCTCCTGTCTCAAGCCTGATGACTTTCGACATTCTCCTCCTCCAGGTCTGATGATCTTCAAGATTCTGATGACCTGTCGTAAGTCGAAAAACTCTGGCGAGTTTTTCTTCTCCTCCAGGTCTGATGACCTGTCGGATGTCGGAGAGATCCAACCTGGACACATCAGCTATCCATATCCAATCCGGCCCCGTACAGAGCCCGGTTGTACCACTTTTCCCTCACCTCCCGGGAATTTCGTGCAAAAACCACTGCATTTTTACACACATTTTTAAAAATCGCGTTTTCCACAGGATTTACGCCAATCGGAGCATTTTGCGTGACGCTGTAAAACGCTAATGTACGCTTTTGGATGGACGATCTCAGGCCGGATCGACCCCCAGCAGGCTCGATCGAAAGGAAGGCCTGTTTTGAGGGTCGACATCGAAGAACCCTCTGACGGTTTCTTCTCATCCTCCAAGTCGAAGATCCTACCGGGTTCTTCTTCTGTCTCAAGTTTGATGACTTTCAACAAGAGGAATTTTTCAAATCCCTCTGCTTAATCCTTGGTGGATGAAGCATTGAAGGCCAAATGGATTTCATCGGTCGAGGTTTCCCCGCGGGACCGTTGAAAAATTTTTACGAGATATTGTGGAGTGGGCTGGGGCTAAAATTTGAAATTTTTTGTTCGCGCAAAGAACCGAAAAACATTTTGGAAAATTTTCTTTGGGGCGCAGGGCCTCTTTGGGAATTTTTTTGTGGGCGATTGTTTTTGCGATGAATTTTCTTGCGGCGGGAGGCTCCCTGGTTTTTATTTTCTGCATGATAACTGAATTTGTCTATTGATTCTAGTGAGCACACTTCATTCACTTTCACACCACAGATCAGTATATTTATCCTGCGGTGTGGTGAATGAACGATCAATAAAGAAAATCCGGTAATGAATTTCAGAATATAAAAAATTTCATGAGTTCCATGTATTACGCTCATTCAACACAAAACACGGACAAATCAGATTGGCAACTGCTGAAAGATCATCTGACAAACGTAGCCACAATTTCGCGGGGATTTGCGAATGATTTCAATGCCGGGGATTTGGCATACACGAGCGGGCTCCTCCATGATCTCGGGAAATATTCGTATGATTTCCAGAAACGGCTTGAAGGAAAAAACATCCGTGTCGATCATTCTACCGCAGGAGCAATTGAGGCAACCCGGATTTTTCAGGACGAACTCAAACCCGCCGGAATTTTTTCTGCATACCAGATTGCCGGACATCATGGGGGACTGCTGAACTATGGCAGTCCCGCGAATGGACTGTGTGAAAGATTGCAAAGAAAAAATTTACCGGATTGTTCAGCATACTCAAATGAAATCACATTTGAGTTACCTGGAGACTTAAACTTCAAACGTAGATCAAAACGCAACTCGATCGGTCTGGCTTATTCTTTCTTTACGCGGATGCTCTTCTCCTGCCTTGTCGATGCAGACTCGCTTGATACAGAAGCATTCGTCAGCCCGGAAAAATCTCACGTCCGCAGGCAGTACGATTCTTTCGAAACGCTCCGGAAAAATTTTGAAAAATTTATGCTGGAAAAAAATTCCGGTGCTGATGATTCTCTCATCAATCGCGAGCGGAAAAAAATTTTCAGCCAATGCATATGCGCGGGTTCTCTGCCACAGGGATTTTTCACGTTAACAGTACCGACCGGTGGAGGTAAAACGCTCGCATCGATGGGATTTGCACTTGAACATTTGAAGACTCACAATCTGAACCGGATCTTCTACGTAATTCCCTACACCAGCATCATCGAACAAAACGCGAAAGTGTTCCGGGATATTTTTGGGAGCCGGAATATTCTGGAACATCACAGTAACTTCGACCCGGCCACAGTCGAAAAGGACGATCTCGATCCCGGCCAGGATTATCTCAGGCTCGCTGCCGAGAACTGGGACATGCCGGTTGTTGTGACAACCAATGTCCAGTTCTTCGAATCCCTCTTCTCCAACAAACGGTCGCGCTGCCGGAAACTACACAATCTCGTAAAGAGTGTCATCATCCTCGATGAAGCCCAGATGCTCCCTACCGGGTACCTTCTTCCCTGCCTTGCTGCATTATCGGAACTGGTCCGAAATTACGGTGCCACAGTCGTGATCTGCACGGCAACCCAGCCGAAACTTGGCGACCTTCTCGATGAATCGCTCAGGCCCCGGGAGATCATGCATGCACCGGATATGCTCTACGATACTTTCAGAAGGGTACAGGTTACCAACCTCGGATCGCTGAGCGATGCCGAACTTTCCGGCCGGTTGAAAGGACACCGCCAGGTCCTGACCATCGTAAACACCCGGAATCATGCGAGGAAATTGTTTGATGCACTTAAGGAATCCGGCAACTGTTACCATCTCAGTGCAAAGATGTGCCCGGTTCATCGCAGGAAAAAAATCGCCGAGATCAAAAACCAGCTCAAAGAGGGCAAAGACTGCCGGGTCATCTCAACACAGCTGATCGAAGCCGGTGTCGATATTGATTTCCCGGTTGTGTACCGCACGATGACCGGTATCGATTCGATTGCCCAGGCTGCCGGGCGATGTAACCGCGAAGGGAAATTGTCTGAAGGTGAGGTTTTCGTTTTCAAATCAACCGAGAGTTACGGCAAGGCAACTTCTTGGCAGAATCTCGTAGCTGAAGTGGGAGAGATGGCTCTTGCCGGATCGGATGATCCGCTCTCGCTTCCAACGGTTGGAGAATATTTCAGGAGACTCTACCACTACAAGGGAGAGGGCGGTCTTGATGAGAAAAAGATTCTCCCAACGCTTGAAGAACGGTCGCAGGAATTAGCATTTCCGTTTGAAGATATTGCCGAGGCGTTCCGGCTAATCGAAGAAGGAACCCGGGATGTGATCATTCAATATGACGAGAATGCCCGTTCGATAATCGCTCAACTACGTTCAGCGGAACTTCCCGGGATGTTTGCCCGTGAACTTCAGGGGTATACGGTCAGTATCTATCCCAATGAATTCCGGGAAATGGAGCGGATGCATGCAGTGGAGATCATAGATGACCGGTTTTACATTCTGAACTCCTGTGAGGATTACTCCGATGAAACAGGATTGGAAAACCGGTCGAAGACCGGGTATGATGGATCATTGTGGATCATTTAGGAGGTGGTGAAAATCGGATTTGGAATCAGACTGAAAGTCTGGGGGGATTATGCCTGCTTCACGCGCCCCGAGATGAAGGTTGAGCGGGTCAGTTACGATGTGATGACCCCTTCGGCTGCCCGGGGGATTCTTGAAGCGATTTACTGGAAGCCCGCGATAGTCTGGGAGATTGATCGGATTCATGTTATGAAGCCGGTGAAGTTCGACAACATCCGGAGGAATGAAGTTCTGGGGAAGATCCCCCTGGCACAAGTGAAAAGTGCTTTCTCAGGGAAAGACGCGGTTCTCTTCAAGGATGCAAATGACGAGCGCGTCCAGCGGGCTTCGATGGTCCTGCGGGATGTCGAGTACTGTATCGAGGCGCACTTCCGGATGACGGAAAAAGCTGGACCTGAGGATACTGTCGAGAAGCATTACAATGTTGCCCTCAGGAGGATGCGGAAAGGCCAGTGCTTCCACCATCCGTATTTCGGGTGCCGGGAATTCCCGGTACAGTTCGAGTTTATCGATGGAGAAGTACCCAAATCAGAATTGAAAGGCACGCAGAATCTCGGGCTCATGCTCTGGGACATCGACTTTGCGAAAGAAATGACACCGGTCTTTTTCCGGGCAGAGATGAATGATGGTGTGATCGATGTGCAGAAGTGCCGGGACGGAGGTGTCTTCTCGTGATCGTCCAGTCTCTGGTCCGGTATTATGAAATCCTTGCCGGAGATCCCTCCGTGGCAATGCCAAAAACCGGATACAGCCCGGCGAAAATATCCTTTGCGCTGGTAATTTCAAAAAACGGGGAGCTTACCCACCTCATTGATCTCCGGACCGATGGTAAGAAAAAACAACCGAAGACGATGGAAGTTCCCTACCAGAAATCCCGGGCTGTTTCGGTCACCCCGTATTTTGCCTGTGACAACGCAAAATACATTTTCGGCATCGAAAAGGTGAAAGAGGATCCCAAAAAAGGATTCCCTCAAGAGGATTTCCTGTCTGTTCTTGAAGAAAAAGAAAAGATCGTCGTTTCAAAACGTTCCCTCGAATGTTATGAGCAATTCAGGATCCTGCATCATTCACTCCTCGATGACGCGAAAGACTCCGGGATCCAATCTTTCCTGAAATTTATCGATGGATGGAATCCGGAAAACTCTCTGAAGCATTCCAAGATTTCCGAATACAAGGATGAGATCTTATCAGGAGGTTTTTTCGTATTTGATATCGGCGGAACATATCTCCATCTGAATACGATCGTCCGAAATGTATGGGATTCATGTTACGCCACTCCAACCGATGGGGCAGCAGCAGAAATTTCACAATGTCTGGTCAGTGGTAAAAACGAACCAATCGCCAAGACACACCAGAAGATCAAAGGAGTGGTTGATGCCCAACCTGCCGGAGCCTCGCTCGTCAGTTTTAATAATGATGCTTTCTGTTCCTACGGGAAAAATGATGAAACACGTTATTACAACGCCTCAATCAGCGAATCGGCTATGTTCAAGTACACGACGGCGCTGAACTATCTTCTTGACCGCGAAAGCAAAAACCGGCTCCGGATCGGGGATACAACCACGGTATTCTGGGCGGAGACAAATAAAAAAACCTGTGAGAACCTGGTCCATTCATTTATTGATCCCATTGATGAGCCGGAAGAAACCGCCGGAAAAGAATCCAATGGAGAGACAACGAGACAGGATCACGGAACCCGGCAACTCGTAAGTGATATCCTCCAGAAAGTCCGGAGCGGAAAATACTTGGAGGAAAAGGATCTTGGTGTGGACCCGGAGAAAACCAATTTCTATATTCTCGGATTAGCTCCGAACAATGCCCGGCTTGCAGTCCGTTACTGGTACCAGGATAATTTTGGGAATTTTATCACCCGCGTTGCACGTCACCATCTCGATATGGAGATCATCCGGGATGATAACGGGCCCCCGTTTATCTCAGTGTATCGTCTCCTGAAAGAGACGATACCAAAAAGTTCGAGCGACAAGGCATCATCCCCGCTGCTTGGGGGGCTGCTTATGCGTTCGATTCTCGACGAAACGCCCTACCCGGTACCAATGTACAATGCAATCCTGAACCGGGTGAAGGTCGAACGTTCGATCAATTACGCCAGGGCCGGCTTCATCAAGGCCTGCCTGATCCGGATGGCCCGAACCAGAGGAAAAAAAGAAGAGGATATGATTACCGTGAGTCTGAACGAAGAGAGCCAGAATGTCCCGTACCGCCTCGGAAGATTGTTTGCGGTACTGGAAAAAGCGCAGAGCGATTCGAACAAGGATCTGAAGAGTACGATTAACAGCAAGTACTTCAGCAGTGCATCGACTACGCCGGCTGTTGTGTTCCCGGTCCTGCTGAAGCTGGCACAGCACCACATCACCAAATCCGACTGGGGATTCAAATCGGACCAGTGGATCCAGGATGTTATTTCCGGAATCGATGAATTCCCGGTATACATGAACCTGGAGGACCAGGGCAGGTTCATGATCGGGTACTATCACCAGCGGAAAGCGTTTTACAAAAAGAAAGACAGCAACGAGGAGAAAGTGGAGGCTAAAAAATGAACGAAGCAATCAAGAACCGGTACGAATTTGTATTGTTATTTGATGTCGAGAACGGGAACCCGAACGGGGATCCCGATATGGGAAACATGCCCCGGGTTGATCCCCAGACTGGCTACGGTATCGTGACCGATGTCTGCCTGAAACGGAAGATCCGGGACTATGTTGATATGGTGAAGACTGGTAAGGAAGGGTACGATATCTACGTCAAAGATGGTGTCGTGCTCAATGAGCAGCACACGAAAGCCTACGCAGCTCTTGGTCGGAAACCGGATTCGAAAAAACCCAAGGATGATGAACTGACAAAATTCATGTGCAAGAATTTCTTTGATATCCGTGCATTTGGAGCAGTCATGGCCCTTGAAGTGAACTGTGGCCAAGTCCGCGGGCCGGTTCAGCTCACGTTCGCCCGGAGTCAGGACCCGATCTTCCAGCAGGAAGTAACAATCACCCGGCAAGCGGTAGCAAATGCGAAGGATGCCGAGAAAGGCCAGACCATGGGAAAGAAACAGATCGTTCCCTATGGCCTGTATCGCGCTGAGGGCTATGTCTCCGCGAACTTAGCCAAAAAGACAACAGGCTTCTCTGAAGACGATCTCGCCCTGCTCTGGGAAGCTCTCGTGAACATGTTCGAGCACGATCATTCCGCCTCCCGGGGAAAACTCTCCGCGAAGAAACTGATCGTCTTCAAGCACGACAGCGAACTCGGATGCTGCCAGTCCCACATCCTGTTCGATAAGGTCAAAGTCGAACGGCTATCAGACAAGCTTCCACCGCGCTCGTTCAAGGACTATAAGGTCACGGTTGCCAAGGATGTGCCGAAGGGAGTCGAGATCATCGAAAAGTTATGAGCGAAAAACGCTATACCGATGACGAACTGCTCTCGTTATCCGGTATCCAGCATTTTTGTTTCTGCAAGCGGCAGTGGGCTCTAATCCATGTCGAACAGCAGTGGCAGGATAACCTCCGCACGCAGGAAGGCCATTTCGTCCATGAACGGGTTGATGATCCGTTCTTCAACGAGTCCCGGGGAGATACAGTCATCTCCCGGGCATTTCCCCTTGTTTCGTACTCACTTGGCCTGACCGGGATAGCCGATGTGATAGAATACACCCGGTCCGATACCGGTATCGGGATCCCGGATCATGAAGGCCGGTGGCTGATGAAGCCGGTCGAGTACAAGCGGGGCAAGCCGAAGATCGATGAACGCGACGAAGTCCAGCTCTGTGCCCAGGTCATGTGCCTTGAAGAGATGTTCGGGGTACGAATCGATGATGCAGATTTCTATTACAACGAGATCCACAGGAGGCAGTCTATCCCCATCACTGATGATTTGCGCAATCTTGTGAGATCATTGGCCGATGAGATGCACACCGTTTTCCGGAAGGGTATTACTCCCGAAGCCGCGAGCGGGATGAATTGTGCCTTATGTTCTCTTGTCGATGTCTGCATGCCGAAACTGACCAAGAAACGTGTTTCAGTCGATCACTATCTTCACAAGCACATCATGGCAGCGACTGAGAGAGACTGCTGATTTTGATCAAACTCACATTCGAATTATTTTACATCCACGTCCACAATTAGGGGGCAGTGATCACTCTGGGAAATCCAGTCCTCGTATTTACCAACGGTCACATCCTTGATCTGCCATGATTCGGGAAGAAAACAATAATCGATATGATAAGGTCTCTCCTGTTTGTAGCAGTGATGCAATGTCGGATCAGGCTCATAACCCTGAGGACATTTCATTTTCTCATGATATGCACTTCTCAATCCAAATACATCATGAAGATGAGTGACCATGATACTGTGGTTAAATGAGCGGTGGTTTTTGTCCCATATCGCACTGCTATTGAAATCGCCAACAATGATCGAGGGTTTTTCAAGTAAAAATTTGTGATATTTGTTTAAGGGCTCTTGCAGCTGTTTGATGTATTCGCTTCTATGCTGGGTCCAGATCATCAGAATATGAAACGAGAACGTCCCATCAATGATCAGGGGAACAATAAAAGGATCAACGGGTTCTTCGTCAAAAGAAGAAACTAAAAAATTTTCAGATACAAAAATTGCATGACCTTTTTTTTCATTCGTTCCAAACCATCGGACACGCGAATCTGGAGCAAGCGGACGCTTCACTTCCTGCAAAAAAATAAAATCGGCATTGAATTTCGTTAAATGGGTGATTCTTTCATTAATTGAGCCATGGTGACAATTCCAAGTGATGAGTTTCAAAAATTCTCACTCATTTCTACTTTTTTCATTTTCGCTTTGTTTGGGGAGATTATATAATAGTCCAGTTTAATTTTTACAATAAGGAATCTTTGTAATGAGAAAACTGCTCAACACCCTTTATGTCACAACGCCCGAATCATTTCTTCACCGTGATGGAGAGAATGTCATTATCAAGGTCGGCCATGAGGAAAGGTTCCGGATACCCATCCACAATCTTGAAGGGATTGTCTGTTTCGGATATATGGGAGCAAGTCCTCACCTCATGCAGCTATGTTCAGAGAACCATGTCGGCCTTTCTTTCCTTACACCCTATGGAAAATTTCTCGGGCGTGTAAGCGGCCGGGTCAGGGGAAATGTCCTGTTACGACGTACCCAGTACCGCGTTGCCGATGATGCGGAAGCGTCACTGGATATTGCAAAATGTTTCATTGCGGGAAAGATAGTCAATTGCCGGACGGTACTCGGGCGGAGTATCCGTGATCATGGTGACGTGATCGGCCGTGACAAGATCCGGTGCGCTGACAATCTTCTCGTTGAGAACCTGATGAAGATCGAAGGTTGCGGGGACGTCGATACCCTCAGGGGAATTGAAGGGAACTGCGCGAAATTCTATTTCGATGTGCTGGACGAACTGATCCTCAAGCAGAAAACGGATTTCTTTATCCACGACAGAAACCGCCGGCCTCCCCGCGACAACGTGAATGCTCTCCTCTCGTTCCTTTACTCTCTTCTCGCTCATGATGTCGAATCGGCACTGGAGACTGTCGGGCTCGATCCATATGTCGGGTTCTTCCATACTGACCGGCCCGGGCGGGCGAGCCTTGCGCTGGATATGATGGAAGAACTCCGCCCATTCATCGCTGATCGTCTTGTACTGAACCTGGTGAACTTACAACAGGTGTGTGGCGATGATTTCCTGAAAAAAGAAGGAGGTGGGATCATCCTGACAGACAAGGGACGCAAGGAAGTACTCGGGGCCTGGCAGAAGAGGAAACTCGATGAGATCACGCATCCGTACCTGAACGAAAAGATCCCAATTGGTCTCCTTCCGTATGTACAGTCAATGCTGATGGCCCGGTACCTGCGTGGGGATATTGACGGGTATCCACCGTTCTTCATGAACTGAGGTGTCGAAGATGATGGTCCTGGTTACTTACGATGTGAATACCGAGACTCCGGAAGGAAGGAGAAGACTCCGGCAGGTTGCGAAGGAATGCGTGAACTATGGCCAGCGGGTCCAGAATTCTGTATTCGAATGTCTTATTGATCCTGCCCAGTCTGCAAAGCTTAAACATTCCTTATGTGGCATTATGGATAAGGAGAAAGACAGTATCCGGTTCTATTATCTCGGAGCGAACTGGCAGAACCGTGTCGAGCACTTCGGTAACAAAACCGGATATGATCCCGAAGGATTACTGGTAGCATGAGTGTTGCGAACCTGAAGCGACCATGCTTTACCCGAGACCTTCGCGGAGAAAAATGGAATCCGGTATTTATTTTTATTGCAGGTTCCTGCGTTTGTGTGTGTTTTTGCCGGGTAAACTAGAATGTCTAAGTTGGATTTTTTTATGAGTGTTTCGAGAAATTTCACGTTCGTTTTCCATTTGATGCATGATTATGCTTTAATTCCCTTAGAACAATGATCTAATAATTTAGGGTCACTCCCTTCGCGGGAGTGTGGATTGAAATATTTTAACACCGTAATTACACATTTAACGCATTGTCACTCCCTTCGCGGGAGTGTGGATTGAAATCCTTCCGCGCGTGTCTTTCATGTTATTATTCCTGTCACTCCCTTCGCGGGAGTGTGGATTGAAATACCACTTTCATTAGGTACTTGTTCAGTAACGCTAGTCACTCCCTTCGCGGGAGTGTGGATTGAAATTCAAGAAGCGTAACGTATCACCATCACACCACCCGTCACTCCCTTCGCGGGAGTGTGGATTGAAATTGTTGTGATATTACTATTGGTAATAAAAGGGGGGGTCACTCCCTTCGCGGGAGTGTGGATTGAAATGTCTCTCCTGCTTTTGATCCCCCTGCACGCATCCGGTCACTCCCTTCGCGGGAGTGTGGATTGAAATCGTTATGTCGTTTAAATAATTTTGGTAAATTAAGTCACTCCCTTCGCGGGAGTGTGGATTGAAATTAAAGAGGAAAGTTTAGTATCCTGCACCTCATGTCACTCCCTTCGCGGGAGTGTGGATTGAAATCCGAAGATCGCCGACGATGCGCAGTTAACCACAGTCACTCCCTTCGCGGGAGTGTGGATTGAAATACCAACTGTTCTACAATACAGTCCAACCCCGTTTTGTCACTCCCTTCGCGGGAGTGTGGATTGAAATATAATTCCGTCGAAATCGTAGGAAATATTATACCAGTCACTCCCTTCGCGGGAGTGTGGATTGAAATTGGCAAACCGAATACGCCGAGAAACGTGCGAGTCGTCACTCCCTTCGCGGGAGTGTGGATTGAAATTGGCAAACCGAATACGCCGAGAAACGTGCGAGTCGTCACTCCCTTCGCGGGAGTGTGGATTGAAATGGAATTGTGAGAGTGCCGACTGACGCCCATGCTCCGGTCACTCCCTTCGCGGGAGTGTGGATTGAAATCACGGATGCGGAATACGGGAGCGATACGGACGCGTCACTCCCTTCGCGGGAGTGTGGATTGAAATAGACCCTCGAATACGAGATGTCGAACATCCCGGAAGTCACTCCCTTCGCGGGAGTGTGGATTGAAATAGGCTGGACGAGGGTTGCGGTGACACCACCACGTCACTCCCTTCGCGGGAGTGTGGATTGAAATTACGAACGTGACGTTATCAATGTCTCCCTGTTTGGTCACTCCCTTCGCGGGAGTGTGGATTGAAATTTATCCCGTCGTTCTGGAACGCGCGCACTTTCCGTCACTCCCTTCGCGGGAGTGTGGATTGAAATAAAAACTGATTGGAGTCTGCCGATTGTGGCGGGGTCACTCCCTTCGCGGGAGTGTGGATTGAAATCATATCTGGCTTAAAGGACGTGATTGGGTCTTATCGTCACTCCCTTCGCGGGAGTGTGGATTGAAATATCTCCAAAGCCCAATCCGGGATAGTGGCAGAAGTCACTCCCTTCGCGGGAGTGTGGATTGAAATGCGGCATTGCCGAAGATGGTTTGCAGCCCATTCGTGTCACTCCCTTCGCGGGAGTGTGGATTGAAATCAAATGGGTATCGGGTCGATGTCCATACTGCGGATGGTCACTCCCTTCGCGGGAGTGTGGATTGAAATGATAACGCTTCGTATATGAAGCCCTGGGACTTTGTCACTCCCTTCGCGGGAGTGTGGATTGAAATTTTTACCGAGATGTTTACACATCCGCAGTATGGAGTCACTCCCTTCGCGGGAGTGTGGATTGAAATTCAATTAACTTGCCACAATACGGGCAATGATAATGTCACTCCCTTCGCGGGAGTGTGGATTGAAATAATGAGGCTTGCGCCCACTGGATGTTTGTGTTGTCGTCACTCCCTTCGCGGGAGTGTGGATTGAAATAAGAGCGTAGCACCAGCCACGGGATGACATCTTGGTCACTCCCTTCGCGGGAGTGTGGATTGAAATTTTCTGCTCAACAGCATACGGATGCGTATCCGATAGTCACTCCCTTCGCGGGAGTGTGGATTGAAATATGCTGATCGGCCTCGAGACCGAAGCCCTGTACCGTCACTCCCTTCGCGGGAGTGTGGATTGAAATATCAAGACCGAGTCCGACAAGATCCTCAAGGAGAAGTCACTCCCTTCGCGGGAGTGTGGATTGAAATCATCGCCTCTATAGTTGTAGCAGTTTTTACACTCAGTCACTCCCTTCGCGGGAGTGTGGATTGAAATTCCATGGATCATAATTGTCACCTGGGAAAATAAGTCACTCCCTTCGCGGGAGTGTGGATTGAAATAATACGGAATGGGCAAAAATAAACGCCAGCTTTGAGTCACTCCCTTCGCGGGAGTGTGGATTGAAATTATTAATATCAAGAGTTAAATACATACTCATCTCGTCACTCCCTTCGCGGGAGTGTGGATTGAAATAATTCGATGCCGACTCCTGCACTCAATGGCCCGAGTCACTCCCTTCGCGGGAGTGTGGATTGAAATAGAATATCCTCCTGGCAAGCGAAAGGCCTAGAAAAGGTCACTCCCTTCGCGGGAGTGTGGATTGAAATCAGGTTGGCTGCAAGGTTTCCTTCTTGCTCTGGATGTCACTCCCTTCGCGGGAGTGTGGATTGAAATCCGATAAAAGGAGTGAGTGCTCGCTCCTCTGCGTGTCACTCCCTTCGCGGGAGTGTGGATTGAAATACCACGCCCGCCCCAAGCATTGTCATGTAACTGGGGTCACTCCCTTCGCGGGAGTGTGGATTGAAATAAGAAAGGGCCGTTCACCACAATCTACCACGCCGTCACTCCCTTCGCGGGAGTGTGGATTGAAATACATCACCGTACGGTTTTGAGATCTCTCTGATAGTCACTCCCTTCGCGGGAGTGTGGATTGAAATCCATGCCGGGCAGGCCAACAACGCCAACGCGCTGTCACTCCCTTCGCGGGAGTGTGGATTGAAATTCAGTGAGGTGATCGACCTCGATTTTATACGCATGTCACTCCCTTCGCGGGAGTGTGGATTGAAATCTCCTTGGGGATGCCCTCGGAACGAGCAACACGAGTCACTCCCTTCGCGGGAGTGTGGATTGAAATGTGGACAACCGCGTTGACCCTGCCATCAACATCCCCCGGGTCACTCCTTTTCGTGAGAGTGCGGATTGAAATGTAACTCAGTGGGGTGTCCCGGCAATCGTCGGGGGTAACTTCTTTCACGGAAGTGTGGATTGAAATCCTTGTGCAAATTGTAACAAATGTAACCTGTTAGGGGCACTTTTTTAACGTGAGTGTGAATCAGCTGCATCCAGTTCAATCATATTTGAGAATCCCCTCACCCCTTATATCCCTGTACATCCCATTTCTACCCATGGCAGTCCACCCCATCGAGGAGC
>Ga0074198_1001764_pt1 | contig 13179 bp, 16 predicted proteins | sample EPASupsiteSAE323_FD_64527 | JGI IMG/M metagenome (GOLD analysis project Ga0074198, IMG submission 64527) | Bioremediated contaminated groundwater from EPA Superfund site, New Mexico - Sample SAE3-23 | ecosystem: Environmental > Aquatic > Deep subsurface > Groundwater > Contaminated ...
TTTTATGTTTATTCCATAAAGTCTTTCCCTTTTGACCTCAGAACCCTTCTTTGAGTCGTTTACTCCTTCAATAAGAAGCCCTTTTGGAAGAATAACCGCAGCAGCCACAACCGGTCCTGCAAGAGGTCCCCTTCCAGCCTCATCAGTTCCTGCGATAGAATTTATGCCCTTTTCATACCATTTTCGCTCAAATTTGGTTAGCTCAATAAGCCTTGCCTTTTCTTTCTCGAAATACTTACTACCTTCATTAAATTTTTCAGTTGTTCTAAATAATCTAAATTCCATATTTTTCTCCATATTGATTATATAATTAAAAGATACTTTGGGTAACTGCGTAAACTATTTTTCCGGTTCTTCAAGACTTATTCTGCCAATCTTACCTGAACGGAATTCTTCTATAATTAAATTTGCTGTTCTTTCAATGTCTATCTCACCGCCAGAAATAATACAACCTCTCTTGAGTCCAATTTTCCTTATTATATCTTCTCCATTCATATCTTGTATGTCTTGGATTTTAAATCTTTCAATAAGGTTTTTTTCATAAGATTTTTTTAGAATATCAATAAGCTTGATTGCCAGCTCAGCAACATCAAGAATCTCAGAACGTATAGCACCCGTCGCTGCAAGATTAACGCCTGCTTCTTCGCTTTCAAATTTTGGCCATAATACACCTGGTGTATCCATTAATTCTATTCCCTGCCCCGATTTTACCCACTGATTACGTTTTGTAACCCCCGGCTTGTTACCTGTTATTGCAGCTGAGCGTCCAGCAACCTTGTTAATATAGGCTGATTTGCCAACATTCGGAATACCTATTATTGCTATCCTGATTGGTCTTCCGATTCTGCCTTTTTCTGCACTTTTTTCAAGCTTGTCCTTTGCGAGCTCTCTTACAACCGATTCAATTTCCTTCAACCCTCTGCCAGTAATTGAATCAACAGGAACAGCTGTAATTTTCTGCTTTTTAAAATAGTCAATCCACTTTCTTGTAGCTACTTCTGAAGCAAGGTCAGCTTTGTTTAATGCAATTATTCTAGGTTTATTTTCAACTATTTCTTTAATGTCAGGATTTTGGCTGCTACTTGGAATCCTTGCATCAAGAAGTTCAATCACAACATCTATTAATTTAAGATTCTCCTTTATTTCCTTTTTGGCTTTCACCATATGACCAGGATACCATTGTATAATCATATTTTTCTTCTTTCTAATTTTAATTAATTCATTATCATTATACCTAAATGATTCCTAAAAAATCCACAAAAAAACAATAAACCCCTTTCTTTTTTTAGAAAGGGGTTTGATGCGATTTATTTTTGTTCTCTTCTAATAATATCTTCTTTAACTTTTGCAGCTTTTCCAACTCTGTCTCTTAAGTAATAAAGTTTAGCTCTTCTAACTTTACCTCTTCTTGTAACAGCTACATCATCAATCTTTGGAGAATGAATCATAAATGTTCTTTCAACACCAATACCATAAGAAATTCTTCTTACTGTAAATGTTTCGTTGATACCGCCGCCTTTTCTTTTTATAACTGTACCTTCGTAAACCTGAATTCTTTCTCTACTTCCTTCTTTAACCTTAACTGATACCTTAACAGTATCTCCGATATTGAATTCAGGGACTTTGCTTTTTAAATGCTGGCTTTCAACTGTTTTTAAAATGTCCATATTCGTGGACCTCCTTCCTCCATAGGTGTTCATGTTTTCAACAGCGGACCACCCGTAATTTGCACTTAGATATTTTAGCATAGTAACATAATTTTTACAATGGTTTTTTAAATTTTATTGGAAGTTGTCTTCATTTTTGTATCAGTTCAGGTCTTTTTATCCTTGTTCTCTCCAATGCCTGCTCATGTCGCCACTTCTCAATATTTGCATGATGACCTGACAAAAGTATATCAGGTACTGTTTTTCCCCTAAATTCTACCGGTCTAGTATATTGTGGATATTCAAGCAATCCTTGGTTGAACGATTCCTGTTCACACGAACCTTCTGCCAAAACTTCTGGAACTAATCGCCCAACTGCATCTATTAGAACCATCGCTGGTATTTCTCCACCTGTAAGTACATAATCTCCAATTGATATCTCATCTGTTACAATTTCTTCTATAACTCTCTCGTCAATTCCTTCATAATGCCCACAAAGGAGTATCAAATGCTTTTCTTGTGATAAGCTTCTTGCAATTTCCTGATTAAAAGTTTTTCCCTGCGGTGTCATGAATATTACTTTTGGTTTATAATCAAGCTCTTTTAAAACAGACATATAGGCATCATATATTGGCTGTGCCTGCATAACCATTCCAGGACCGCCACCATAAGGATAATCATCAACCGATTTATGTTTGTTGGTTGAAAAATCCCTAATCTGTACAGTATTTAGCTCTATAAGCCCGGCTTGTCTGGCTCTTCCAATTATGCTGTCACCAAGCGTAATATCAAACATTCCGGGAAACAATGTTAGAACATCAAACCTCATCTTCCATTATCCCCTCAGGTAAATCAACAATCATTTGTTTTGATTCCAAATCTATTCTTTTCACTACAGATTTTAATGCTGGAATCAGGATTTCTTTATCTTCTTTTTTTACAATATACACGTCATTGCTTCCGGTTTTAAGCACATCTTCAAGTAATCCAATTTGTTTTCCGGAAATATCATTAACCTGCATACCAATCATGTCACAAATAAAGTAACTGCCTTCAGGCAGTTTAATAGCATCTTTACGATGAATTTTGAGAACATGGTTTCGCAATAATTCTGCTTCTTCCATATTCTCAATACCCAAAAGCTTCAAAAGGACAAATCCTTTATGATATCTTACATACTCAATATCATACTTTCTTAATTCACCTTTTTGCTCAATAAAAAGGCTTCTAAGCCTATCATATCTTCTGGAATCATCGGTTAAGGGTAAAACCTTCAGTTCTCCCTTAATACCATGTGTATTTACTATTTTACCTATTTCAAGGTATTCAATCATAACTCACCCTTACTGATTTATATCAACATAAACCTTCTTGTTTTCCTTTACAGCATTAGCTTTTACAAGAGTCCTAATAGCCCTTGCAATTTTCCCCTGTTTACCAATAACCTTGCCAACTTCGTCAGAGGCAACCCTTAATTCAAGTCTGATTACATCATCACTTTTTTTTTCTGTAACCTGTACCTCTTCTGGTATATCAACAAGTGCTTTGGCAATAACCTCAAGCAATTCCTTCATATCAAAAATCCTCCATCTCCATAATACGGAAGAAAAGCATTAAGAAGCTAGGTAATACCATTTTTTTGGAAGTTACACTCTAGCTTCAAGCCTATTCCCAGTTTCAGTTTACTTACTTACTTTCTTAAGCAGTCCTCTAACTGTATCTGTAGGTTGTGCACCATTCTTAATCCATTTATCTGCTTTTTCCATATCGATTTTGATTTCAGCAGGGTCAACCATCGGATTGTATGTTCCAATTTCTTCGATAAATCTTCCATCTCTTGGATACCTTGAATCTGCAACAACAACTCTGTAGTATGGAGCTTTTTTAGCACCTATTCTTTTTAGTCTCATCTTAACAGCCATCTTTCTCACCTCCTTTTAAAAATTGTGATAAACTTCGTATTACTGCGTTAGATTTCTATTTGTTTCTCCCAAGCTTGGGAGAAAGATAGAATGAGGGTTGTGCTTTATCTCATAAACGGCATTTTAAACATACCTTTTTTGGATTTACTCATGTTTGAAAACTGCTTCATCATCTTTTTCATTTCTTCAAACTGCTTAAGCAATCTATTAAGCTCCGGTACTGTTGTACCGCTACCCTCAGTTATCCTTTTCTTCCTACTGGCATTAATTATCGAAGGGTCGTGTCTTTCTTTCCTTGTCATCGATTGAATCATTGCCTCATAATGAACCATTTTCTTTTCGTCTATATCAATACCCTGCAAATCTTTTTGCGATATTCCTGGTATCATTCCAATAATCTGATTCATCGGTCCAAGCTTTTTCATCTGCTGAATCTGGTCAAGAAAATCCTCAAATGTAAACTGCTGAGTACGCATTTTCTTTTCCAACTCTAAAACTTTCTTTTCATCGAATGCATCCTGTGCCTTTTCAATTAGGCTTAATACATCACCCATTCCGATTATTCTTGACGCCATTCTATCAGGATAAAACGGTTCAAGGTCGCTTAACTTTTCACCCATACCAGCAAATTTAATTGGTTTACCGGTTACTGATTTAACTGAAAGAGCTGCTCCACCTCTTGTATCTCCATCCAGCTTTGTCAGAATTATTCCATCTATTCCAATCTTCTCATTAAACGTGCCTGCAATGTTAACAGCATCCTGTCCAGTCATTGAATCAACTACAAGTAAAATCTCATGTGGTCTTACAGTCGTTTTAATTGACAAAAGTTCATTCATAAGCTCATCATCAATATGCAATCTACCTGCTGTATCGATAATGACAACATCATTACCATTGCTATCAGCATGTCTAATAGCATTTTGCGCAATTTGTACCGGATTCTTACCAGACGGTTCAGAAAAAACCGGGATACTTAACTGGTCACCTATAACTTCAAGTTGTTTTACAGCCGCTGGTCTATACACGTCGCATGCTACAAGTAAAGGATTTTTCCCCTGTTTCCTTAAAAGATTACCAAGCTTACCACTTGTAGTCGTTTTACCTGAACCCTGTAAACCAGCCATCATTATTATTGTTGGCGGTCTTGGTGCAAAAGTAATCTTGCTTTGAGTTCCTCCAAGTAAGTCAACCAGTTCATCATGCACTATCTTTATAACCTGCTGTCCAGGTGTCAGACTCTCGAGAACATCCTGTCCGACTGCCTTCTGTGAAATGACATTTATAAAATCCTTAACTACCTTGAAGTTAACATCAGCTTCAAGGAGAACAATTTTAATCTCACGCATTATTTCTTTAATGTCAGCTTCGGTTACTCTTCCTTTGCCTCTAAACTTTTTGACTACATCCTGCAGTTTTGATGCCAGACCTTCAAATACCAATATTATCCCCTGCCATTAATCATCAACGATACTTTTTAAAATTTCTTTTATAATCTTAATTTCACCAACAGTTTCTTCGCAACTGCCATTTTTTATTTCTTCTATATTTTTTATGTGTATTAACGCTTCATTTAATCGTCTTTTATGCTTTCTAAATCTTTCTAATATACCTAGACGGTTTTCTAAATCATAAAGGGTCTTTTCAGCTCTCTTAATATTGTCATGGACACCCTGACGGGTAATTCCAAACTCATCTGCAATTTCTGCAAGACTTAAGTCATTATTAAAGTAAAGCTCTACAACTTCTTGTTGCCTCTTGGTTAGCAATTGTCCATAAAAATCAAGCAACAAGCATACTTCTACGTTCTTTTCCATATTATCACCTGTTTGGTGTAAAGTATTATTGCTTTACAGGTTTATATTTTATATTTAGAGAGTGTTTTTGTCAATAAAATATTTTTTATTTTATTGACCTTCTTACTAAATCCAATGCATTCATAGCACTTAATAATCTTATCCTGTCCCTGTCACCATTAAACCTAAATTCCCAAGTTTGCACACCTTTTTCATCAGCCAATCCAACATAGACTAGTCCTATAGGCTTTTCCTCACTTCCACCTGAAGGACCTGCAATTCCAGTTACTGAGACTCCAATATCCGCTCTTGAAGCTTCTCTAACCCCTTTTGCCATTTCATATGCAGTTTGACTGCTCACAGCTCCATATTTCGCTAATGTTTCTTTTCTTACTCCAATCAGCTCTGTCTTTGCTTCATTCGAATAAGTAACAAGTCCTCTGTCAAACACTTCCGAAGCACCCGGAACACTGGTTATTTTGGAAGCAATCATTCCACCAGTGCAAGATTCTGCAACTACAAGTTTTTTACCTGATTTTTTCAATGATTCAACTACAACTTTTTCAAGTCTCTCACCATCGAGGCTGAATATATGCTCTTTAAATCTGGAGCATATATCTTGAATAACAGGCATAATGCATTTTTCAGCTTCAGATATACAAGCTGCTCTTGCAGTAACCCTCAAAGTTAATTCTCCATCTCCAACATATGGCGCAACGGTTGGATTGGTCTGACCCGAAATCAAATCCTTGATATCTTGTTCAGCTTGTGCTTCAGGAATACCAAATATTTTTATGTATTTTGAATATATTATTGAATTATTATTAGATAAATATATTTCCGCAAAATTGTTAAACATTGGTATCATTTCGCGTGGAGGTCCCGGAAGTAAGACAATTGTTCTACCTTCTTTTTCAATAACAACACCCGGCGCAGTCCCATAATTATTCTTCAATACTTGCGCTCCTTCAGGAATCATCGCCTGCTTTAAATTGCTTTCAGCAAATTTTCTTCCGGGTTTGGATACGTAATCTCTGATTCTTTGCTCACTTTCTTTGTGATTTTTCATCTCAAGTTGAAAGAATTCGGCAACTGTTTCTTTAGTGATATCATCAGATGTAGGTCCCAACCCACCTGTCAATATTATCAAATCAGACCTTATGAATGCCAGATTTAATATTTCAAGCATGCGGATTGCATTATCTCCTACAGTACTGTGATAATACATGCTAACCCCATATTCAGCAAGCTTTCTTGAAATATATTGGGCATTTGTATTTGCAATCTGCCCCATTAATAACTCTGTTCCAACCGCAATTATTTCTGCATCCATAAACTCAACCTCTCTTTTCATTAATTATTTTGAAAGTTGTGTAACATTATATTAGAATATAATGTTTACAATAACAATAATATTTTCTCTTGGTATCAAAGTTCAAACTTTAATATTGCAAATATTGGAAACATTTGATATTGTTACAGTTAATTTCGCAATATACAATCTCACTAGTTTGTAGTAACTACTGCAAAACGGTTAGCCTCATTAAATTTCGAGGAGGTAGAATTATGGCAAAAAAGAAAAAAAATGTGCAAATGCCAATTGGAGAATTGAATTTACCTTTTGAAACAAAAAAACAAATTGCTGAAGCCAATCAACTTTTTGATCCATGGAAAAAAGAAACTGCCAAGAATGCTTTGTCAAAAATGAAAGAGGTTGTTAATGAAGCTACCTTTACTCAAAACAGCTATCCTTTTTGGCATCTTCAAGTTGAGCTCGGTAGACTTACATATCACTGCAATAAGCTTGATGATGCAGAGAATATTCTCGCAAATGTTCTTGAATATTCGGTCTCTTCGTATAAAGAACCAGATTTTCAAAGAAATTGGTGCTTTCTCAGCGCTTATGCCTCCTTATATCTTGCAATGATTGACACCACGAAAGGCGATATTGACAAGGCTATGGAAAAGCTTATTTCAGGTCATAAATGGCTAAAAAAGTTTTCTAAAGCAGAATTTACAGATGAGGTTGTGGAGGTTCTTCTTCTTACTGAAGAAGGAATCGGGCATTTACTTATTAAACAATCAAAACCGAAAGAAGCAGTTATGGTATTGCTTAATTCATTGAACAAGAGCCGTTACCTTTCGGATCCTTTCACTTCAAATGCTCTTACTTACCTCCGTCATTCACAGTACATTTATAACAGGATTACTGACTTTCTTCCTGAATTTATTAAGCAATCCGGGAACACCAAATACCTATCAAATGTTCCGAAAACATCTTCTACTTTACGATTAAAGTTTAAACCGCCATGGATTAACCCAACATTTTAATGACAATCAATACTAAAATTGCGAAGTACCTGAGATGGGTACTTCGCAATTTTAGTATAAAAGACCATTTTTTTATTTCCTTCTATTCAAACTTCTTTAACACCAAAGTTGCATTATGCCCTCCAAACCCAAATGAATTTGTCATTGCATAATTTATTTCAGCTTTCCTTCCCTGATTTGGAATATAATCAAGATCGCAATCAGGATCAGGCGTTGTATAATTCATTGTTGGAGGTATATAACTATCTTGAAGTGCAAGAGCACATATTATTGCCTCAATTGCACCAGATGCTCCCATCATATGACCAAGCATTGACTTGGTAGAGCTAACCGCTAGCTTGTATGCATATTCTCCAAAAACACTTTTTATTGCAATAGTTTCAGCTTTATCATTCATTGCTGTAGAAGTTCCATGAGCATTTATATAACCAATGTCCTCAAGTGATATACCTGCACACTGAATAGCCTGCTGCATTGATCTAGCAGCACCCTCGCCATCAGGAGAAGGAGCCGTAATATGATGCGCATCAGCAGTTGCCCCATAACCTACCATTTCGGCAATTATTTTCGCCCCTCTTTTCATCGCATGCTCATACTCTTCCAAAATTAGAATTGCTCCACCTTCACTCATTATAAAGCCATCTCTTTTGGCATCAAACGGTCTTGATGCAAGCTCCGGCTGGTCATTACTACGTGACATAGCTTTCAGAGAACAAAAACCAGCAAAAGAGAGTGGAGTTATTGGAGCCTCAGAACCACCAGTAATCATTACATCAGCTTCTCCACTTTGAATGATTTTAAACGCATCACCTACTGCATTTGTTGAAGATGCACATGCAGTCAGAACGGTTTCGTTAACACCTTTCGCTCCTGTTTCAATTGCAATCTGACCTGCAGCCATATTTGCAATCATCATTGGAATAAGGAATGGACTAATTCTATCTGGTCCTTTTTCCATAAGAGTAACTTTCTGCTGTTCCAATGTTTCTATTCCACCAATACCGGTGCCGACTATGACTCCCATTCTGTATCTATCAATTTCTTCAAGATTTATACCTGAATCCTCAATTGCAATTTTTGTTGCAGCCATAGCATATTGAGTATATCTATCCATCCTTCTAGCTTCTTTTTTATCTATATATTGTTCTGGGTCAAAGTCTCTCAACTCACCAGCAATTTTCGTTGGATATCCAGAAGTATCAAATCTGGATATTAAACTAATCCCTGATTTGCCTTCTTTTATTGCTTCCCAAAAATTTCTCTTTCCTGTCCCCAAACAAGTTACTGCCCCTATTCCTGTAATAACAACTCTTTTCTTCATTTGGTACCTCCATTATTTGTTTTATACTTCACAATAATTTTAGTGAAGTCCTTTTATTCACTCCCTATATGGGAGGATAAAAGGATAAAGAATAAAAAAAGTCCCCAAAATAGGGACTTTTTTATTTAAGTATTTTTTATTATGTGTTGCTCTTAATGTAATCTACAACATCACCAACAATTGCAATCTTCTCTGCCTCTTCATCTGGGATTTCAAGGTCAAATTCTTCTTCAAGAGCCATAATTAATTCAACTATATCAAGTGAATCAGCACCCAAATCATCTATGAAGGAAGATTCCATGGCTACATCATCTTCTTCTACACCCAACTGATCAACAATTATTTCCTTAACTTTCTCAAAAACCATCTGTTCACCTCCTCCCAAGAAACTAACTATAATGATAATATTACATAACCATTCCGCCGTCAATATGTATTACCTGACCAGTTATATAATTTGCTTTTTCTGATACCAAAAAACTTACCAAATCGGCCACTTCTTCAGGCGTCCCAAACCTTCCAAGTGGTATACTTGCCAAATATTTTTCTTTAACCTGTTCCGATAACTTGTCAGTCATTCTTGATTGTATTAATCCAGGTGCAACTGCATTTACGGTTATTCCACGCGATGCAAATTCCCTGGCAGCGGCTTTAGTAAAACCTATTGCTCCAGCTTTTGAAGCAGAATAATTTGATTGTCCCGCAGCACCCGTTAATCCTGATACCGAAGAAATATTAACAATCTTTCCTGATTTGTTTTTTAACATTATTTTAGCTGCAATTTTTGTACAATTAAATATACTTTTTAAATTTGTATCTAACACTTCATCCCAATCATTTTCATTCATCCTTAACAGTAAATTATCTCTAGTTATTCCAGCATTATTCACAAGAATATCTACTTTTCCAAATTCAGTTATAACACTCTCAAACATTCTTTCAACTTCTTCAAAATTACTTACGTCACATTTGGTTGTTAGTACTTTAACACCCTTTTGTGCTACTTCTTTTTCAACCTCGTCGATTGCATCAGAATTAATCGTTGAATTCAAGACAATATTTGCTCCCATATCTGCAAGTTTTAGCGCAATTGCTCTTCCAATTCCTCTGCTGCTCCCTGTTATAACAGCCGTTTTTCCTTTTAGGCTCAACATTATCCCCCCATTTTATGCTATCAACTTTAGACTGATAAATCTTTTATGGTTTTATTCAAAGAATCAATATCTTCAACATTCAATACCTTAACATCCTTGTTAATTTTCCTTACAAATCCACCTAACACTTTTTTAGGACCTATTTCAATAAAAGTATCAATTCCCTCTGCAATCATCTTGTTAATTGAATCCTCCCAGTATACCGGACTTGTTACCTGCTTAATTAAGATACCCTTAACCTCTTTGTCACTTTTAATATAATCTGCAGTTACGTTTGAAACAATAGGTATATTAATTTCATTCACTTCAATTTTTTCGAACTCAATCGCAAGGTTTTCCCCGGCTTTTTTAAGAAGACTACAATGAAATGGAGCACTTATTGGTAATATCATTGAACGCTTTGCACCTTTTTCTTCTGCAAGCTCGATAACCTTTTGAACCGCCGGAATATGCCCCGCAACAACTATCTGTCCCGGGCAATTAAAGTTTGCTGGTTCAACGACTCCATCATATGAAGCTATTTTGCAGCAATCAAGCACATCCTGCCTATCTAATCCAATTATTGCAGCCATTGTTCCAACACCTACAGGAACAGCTTCCTGCATATATTTTCCCCTTTTTCTCACTAATCTAACCGCATCTTCAAAAATAAAAGTACCTGCTGCAACATGAGCAGAATATTCGCCAAGACTTAATCCCGCAGCAACCGAAGGCTTAATTCCTTCTTCCAATAAAGGCTGCATACAAGCTATACTTGTAGTCAATATAGCCGGCTGCGTGTTTTCTGTAATCTTTAGAGTATCTTCATCTCCATTAAATATCATTTCTTTTATGTCAAAGCCAAGTGCTTCTGATGCTTTGTTAAAAATTGCATTTGCTGAAGCAAACTCCTGTATAATTTCTTTACCCATTCCAATATATTGAGCACCCTGCCCTGGAAATATGAATGCTATCTGAGCCATTGACATGAACCTCCGTTTACACTAATTCTTGTTCCACTTAATCAAAGCAGAACCCCAAGTTAATCCCCCTCCGAAGCCAACTAATATAATCAAATCACCTTTTTTTATTTTCCCTTCCAGTACAGCTTCATTCAAAGCAATAGGAATCGATGCTGCAGACATATTCCCATATTTATGAATATTGGTAAATATTCTTTCTTTCTCTATTCCAAGTCTCTTTGCCGCACCATCTATAATTCGAATATTAGCTTGATGTGGAATAATCAGCTTTACATCTGACAAATTAACATTTGCTTTATCTAATATTTTAAGTGTTTCCGTAGAAAGAGTCCTAACTGCGAACTTGAAGACTTCTCCCCCATCCATCCAAATTGTTCTAAAATTCCCTGATACCCTTTTATCTTTCTCTTCTCGCGATATATGACATGAAGGAGCAGTCAGACATTTTCCAACAGAACCATCCGAACCAATATTTGTAGCAATTATTCCTTCTTCATCAACTAATGACACTACAGCTGCTCCTGCTCCTTCTCCAAAAAGAACGCACGTATTTCTATCAGTCCAATCTATAATTGAAGACATTTTTTCAGCCCCAATTACAAGAACATTTTTATAAGTTTCTGCTATGATAAACTGCTTTGCAATTGTAATACCATAAACAAATCCTGTACATGCTGAATTTATATCAAAAGCAGCTGCATTCACAGCTCCCAATTTTGCCTGAACAACACATGCAGTTGAAGGAGTATACATATCTGAAGTTATTGTTGCCACAATTATCAAGTCAATTTCTTCAGGCTTCATCCCCGCATCATCAAGAGCCTTTTTTGCTGCATTATACGCTAAATCAGATGTTACAAAATCTTCATCAGAAATTCTTCTCTCAATAATTCCTGTCCTCGTTCTAATCCATTCATCAGAAGTATCAACCATTTTTTCAAGGTCAAGATTACTTAAAACCTTATCTGGAACATAACTCCCCATTCCGACAATACCAACATGTTTTTCAGTCTGACTCAATACTTTTTTCCTCCCTAAAGCTAAGGTTTTCACGAATTTTTTCTACAGTATTATTTTTTATAAAATTTTCCGCCTGAATTATGGAGTATTTAATTGCTGCCTCTTTTGATGTCCCATGACATTTTATAACTGGTTTTTCAAGCCCCAAATATAATGCTCCACCATACTCAGTATAATCCATTCTCTTTTTAAATCTTTTGAATGAAGAAAGCAAAAATAAACCGCCTATTTTTGATAGCAAGGTTGCACTTACTTCTTCCTTAAGCATTTTGCCAAATATCTTACCCATTCCTTCAATTACCTTGAGAATAACATTTCCAACAAACCCATCACATACTGCTATATCAACACTCCCTAAAGGAATATCTCTTCCTTCAATGTTACCAATAAAATTAAGCCCTGCTTCCTTAAGGAGACCATATGTATTTTTTGCAAGTTCATTACCTTTCATTTCTTCAGTTCCGATATTTACTAAGCCTACTCTTGGATTATCAACTCCAAAGGTTGTTTTCATATATATGTTTCCCATTATTGCAAATTGTAAAAGATTTTCAGGTTTACAGTTTGCATTAGAACCACCATCAACAATAAGAGCTTTTCCGGTATATGTTGGAATAATAGGTGCAAGTGCTGGTCTATCAACACCTTTCATCCTTCCTACTATTAAAAGAGCCCCTGTCATAAGTGCTCCAGTATTCCCGGCTGAAAGGAAAGCATCACCTTTACCTTCTTTAAGAAGATTTAATCCAATAACCATGGACGAGTTTTTCTTTGTCTTTATAGCTCTTGTCGGAACATCTTCATTTTCTACAACCTCATCTGCATTATAAACAGAAATTCTTTCGTTTTTGCACCCAAATTTCTTTAAATATTCTTCTACTATTTGACTTTTCCCAACCAATATGATTTCAGATTCGACTACATCCAAGGCTGAAATACAACCTTCTATTATTTTTTCGGGAGCATTATCTCCTCCCATTGCATCTACAATTATTTTCATCTTTTCACCTCAGATAAGTTATATTTC
>Ga0074198_1001765_pt1 | contig 13178 bp, 11 predicted proteins | sample EPASupsiteSAE323_FD_64527 | JGI IMG/M metagenome (GOLD analysis project Ga0074198, IMG submission 64527) | Bioremediated contaminated groundwater from EPA Superfund site, New Mexico - Sample SAE3-23 | ecosystem: Environmental > Aquatic > Deep subsurface > Groundwater > Contaminated ...
AGCAATAAAACTGCAAATCAAGTGGACCAACTGATATTGGATTCTCTTTATCAAGCAAGAAATGCTTTGGATTATATTCTCCAACAAAATTCTTTACTATATCATCTTCAAGCAATTCAATATTTTCAAGTGAATGGCTTGTTATAAACCCATCAAGACAAACCATAACTGGAAGATTAATATCTGGATGTTCAGCGATTTTTACAGCCATAATCATATTGTCATAGGCTTCCTGATTGCTCTCGGAGTAAAGCTGAATCCAACCTGAATCTCTGGCTCCCATTGAGTCGCTGTGGTCATTGTGTATATTTAGTGGACCGGATAGGGTTCTGTTTACGCAAGCCATAACTATTGGCAATCTCGATGCTGCAGCAATATAAAGTTCTTCCCACATAAGTGCAAGTCCATTTGCTGATGTTGCAGTCATTGCTCTTGCTCCTGCAGCTGAAGCCCCCACACAAGCACTCATTGCACTATGTTCACTCTCAACAGCAACAAATTCGGTATCAACCGTTCCGTTTGCTACAAATGTTGAAAAATATTGGGGAACTTCTGTTGATGGGGTTATAGGAAAAGCAGCAACAACGTCAGGATTTATCTGCTTCATAGCGGTTGCAACTGCTTCATTACCGCTTAATCTTTCTCTTATAGACATATTATTTTCCCTCCTCTACGAAGTCTATTGCTTTGAAGGGACAAACCTTAAAACAAACTCCACATCCCTTGCAATGCTCGTAATCAAAATCTATTCTTTTTCCTTCTGAGTCAATAAGAATAGACGTATCTGGACAAACAGGGTAGCACAGAAGACACTGTTTACAGTTTTCTTTTATCCAAATAGGCTTCATTGAACGCCAGTCACCTGTTTTAACATTTTTTGAACTACCAGGGGTATATATTGTTCCTCCTTCGGTTAACTCTTTCCAAGGAGTGCTTCTATTTATATCTTTATTGCTCATAGTCCCTTAACCTCCTGCATTGCCCTTCTGAGAGCATTTATATTGCCTTGTACCATCTCAGGCTTCTTGGCAAATTTGTGTTTGAATGAATCTTCCATATCATTAAGAAATTTATCTTCATCCATAACTTTACTAACCTTTACTATCGCAGCAAGCATAGGAGTATTGGGGAAATATTTACCCAATGTTTCCATTGAAATAGTTCTTGCATCAATTGTGCAAATTTGTCCAGAATAACCCTTTAAAAGAGATTTAACCTCTTCGGGTGACTTAGTTGTGTTAATTATTATTGCTCCTTCGGGATTTAATCCTGAAGTTACATCAACTGCGGTTAAGAGTGTATCATCAACTACTACCACATAATTAGGTTCATAGATGTTGCTATGAACGGTAATTTTCTCATCGCTTATGCGGTTGTAAGCTGTAATTGGTGCACCCATTCTCTCAGGACCGTATTCAGGGAATCCTTGAACGTATTTCCCGGTATTGAAGGCTGCATCTGCAAGAAGAAGGGACGCTGTTTTTGCACCTTGTCCTCCTCTTCCATGCCATCTGATTTCGACGACCTTACTCATTTTTTTTACCTCCTCTTCAAAACTATTATTATAGTATTATAAAATTGAATAAAACATATTACTAAAACTTCAAAACGTACATTTTAAAAAATTAATTATTGTCAAGATAGGATAATTTAAATAGCTGCTTCAATTTAGAATAAATCATAATCCTTGTGATAAATGATTCTCTTTATAGATACGAGATAAGATTCTAAAAGACCTACTATTCCTGATTTTTGGAGAGCTTCTTTAGATTTGTCGAGACTTAATTTCATTTTATTAATTTCTTCATCTGAAAGTGACCCTGATTTTTTGTTTGTATAATTTATTACTTCTTTTAATTCACCATCATCCAACCATGTTCCATAACATTTCGAACACATGTCGATATTGATGTTGTTATTAAATAAATAATTAGTAGATAACATTTGTGAACCACAGCTTGGACATTTTAATATTTTATTCTCTGTGGATTCAATTTCTTTGTTTTTTTCCAAGGTTTCAGAAATTTCTGAAGTTTTTATTGAATCAAATTTGCAATGAAGTATTTTTGTTAGTTCAAATTTATTTAGCCATATGCCATCACAGGATGGACATATTTCAAGGATTATGTTATCAATTTCTGCGGTTTCAAGATTGGAATTGCACTTTGGACAGTTCATATAGTACCTCCAATATATTATTGATTATCCTACTTACTATAAATGTAATCAATAATGTCTCCTAATTCACCATCATCTAACCAAATTCCATTACATATCTTACAAGTTTCCAGAAAAATATCACTATCATATGAATAGTTGAATTTTTCAAGACTTGCTTCGCAGTTTGGGCAAAGGTGCAAAGATTTTTTTTGGGTTTTGGTATCTTGCAAATCCTTTATTATACTTTTTGCTATTAACGAATTTGCAATATATTCTCTACCAAGCATTGCAATTTTCTCAAGCTCATCCTTACTACACCAAATCCCCTGACATGTATCACAGAAATCGATCGCAACATTTTTAATTGATGCATGCTTTAATTCAATATCACATATGGGACAATTCATTGATTTCCTCCTTAGTAATATTTTGGACATAATAATTATATCTCAAAGAACATTATTTGTCAGTGCAATTTGTAAAAATATTGAGGGTGAGAATACATAGAGAAAAAATCAGAATAGGACTTACAAACAATACAACCTCAAGAACTTTAATCCCTGAGGTTGTAAAACTTTTTTTATCTTAATGCATCTTCAAGAGATGTTTTCAAATCTGTTTTTCTATCGCGGTCTTTCCTGATTATTGCTGCAGGAGCGAAAACGCCACTGACTGATTCAACCATGCCAGGTATTACAACTACATATGGAGGAATTCTTCCTTTGGGGAACTCAACTCTTTCACCACTTCTGACATCAAAAATTTTTGTGCTAGTGGTGAGATTTACTCCAGAGCTTATTACACTTCCTTCTTCTACTATTACACCTTCTACAACTGAAGAATTTGCACCTACAAAGCAGTTGTCTTCAATTATTACCGGTGAAGCCTGAGGTGGCTCAAGAACTCCGCCAACCGTTACATGTGCTGATATGTGGCAGTTTTTACCTACTTGTGCACATGAACCTACAAGTGTAAAGGAATCTATCATTGTCCCGGTTGCAATATATGCTCCTGTATTTACATATGCTGGACCCATCATTATACTTCCTGCTTCTGCAAAAGAGCCATATCTCATTGTTGATGGAGGAACGATTCTTACACCATCAACATTTTTTGTCTTTAAAGGAATTTTATCTTTAAAAAGCATTGGACCCACTGATTCTTCAACAATCTGACTGAGACCAAAATACATTAATATAGCCTTTTTGATCCATTCGTTTGTTATCCACTTTCCATCTGATGATTTTTCTGCCGCACGAACTTTTCCCTGATCGAGAAGGGAAAAAACTTCTTCAACTGTTTCTTTGTATAGTGGGTTTTGAAGAAGACTTCTGTTGTCATATGCTTCAATTATTAAGTTTTTAATCTCCATCGTTGAGCCTCCTGTTTAAAAATTCATATGCAAATGTGCTCTGAAGCATGCAGCCTATTATCATGCATTCCTCATCAATGTCAAAATAGCTACCGTGAGCTGGATTTGTTATACCTTTTTCCTCGTTACGGCAGCCCAATTTATAATAAAGTCCGGGAACTTTTTTTGTATAATATGCAAAATCTTCAACTCCCATTGAAGGGAAACCAATCTCTTTTAATAAAATATTATCCAAAGAGGAAACTAACTCTACAAATGATTGAGCCAAATCGGAATCGTTTTCAAAAGAAGGGTATCCATCAACAAAATTAATTTCTGCTGAGCCTCTCATCATTTGCGCAGTGCCTTTGGCTATGGTGGTCATTCTTTCTTTGCAGAATTTACGAAGGCCATCTCCAACGGTTCTTAGAATTCCTTCCATTTCAACAGTTCTGGAAATTGCATTCAGTGCTGTTCCTCCGTTGATTGTTCCAATAGTAATTACGGCATTACTAACTGGAGAGATTTCTCTGGACACAATTGTTTGAAGGTTCTCGATGATTCTTGCACCTGTTAATATGGCATCAATTCCATCGTGTGGATATGCTCCGTGAGAGCCTTTTCCAGCTACTTTTATAGTGAATGGGTTTGAAGCGGCACAGACCAGACCTCTTTTTAAGGCAACTTCACCAATATTGGTTGTTTCGTCAACGTGAAGACCAATAATTGCATCAACACCTTCAAGACAGCCAAATTCAATCATATCCTGTGCACCGCCATCAGTTTCTTCTGCTGGTTGGAATATTAGTCTTACAGTACCTTCTAGCTGGTCTTCTATTTTTTTGAGAAGAATACCTACAGCAATAAGAATTGCAGTATGAGCATCATGTCCGCATGCATGCATTTTACCTGAAACCGTTGATTTATAAGGGACATCCTTCATGTCCTGTACTGTCAGAGCATCCATGTCAGCTCTCAAAGCTATGACCTTATTCTTGGATTTTCCGATATCGACAATTATTCCATTGTTAGGAAATCTTCGGAATACAATGTTGTTATTTTTAAAATGCTTTTCTACAAGATTTGCTGTAAAGGTAAGCTCTCTATCAATCTCAGGGTGTGAGTGAAGCTCACGTCTGATTTTAACCATAAGATTAAATAAATTTTTTGATTCATCCCAAAATCTTTTCATAACAGCTTTCCTTTCATGGCTTAATGGTTAAAATTTGTTAATAATTAACTTGGCTAATTATAACATCAAGGAGAAAATGGTGTCAATTTAATGTATATGTATTAAAAACTTTTTTAGGATAATACTAGAAATGAAATTATTAGTAAATGGAGATGAGAGTATGAGATATTACAGCGGACGTAGAAATATATTTGTTTCAGTAATTACATCAATAATTACATTCTTCATTCTGGCTGTTGCATTTTTGGGATACATAGGAACCAATGTCCAAAACACAGTTCCTCGCACTGAATCAGTGAAAATACCTAAACAGAGTGTTCCTACTCCTCAGCAGATTTCAACACAAATTCAAGGCACAATAAATACCCCGGCTTCGGAGGTCGCAAGCCGCTGGGTTCAACCGATTGTTGGAATTGCCGTATTAAAGCCTAACGGTAATTCAATCTTTAAAACATCAACAGAAAAATGGGGAATAGGTTCAGGAATAATAGTTGATCCGAAGGGTTATATTTTGACAAATCATCATGTGGCAGGAGGAAAAAACAAGAGAATAATAGTGACACTTTCGGGAGGGGATAGTGTTGATGGTGTTACGTTATGGTCTGATTCAAATATTGATTTGGCGGTAGTAAAGATTAACGTTTCAGGTCTTCCCTATGCAAAGCTAGGAGATTCTGGAGTGCTAAGGGTTGGTGAGCCTGCAATTGCTGTCGGGAATCCGCTTGGTCTCCAGTTTCAAAAAACTGTGACTTCAGGAATTGTGAGCGGATTAAACAGGACTGTTGAGATTGCAACAGAAAAAGGCACTAACTATATGGAGGATTTGATTCAGACTGATGCAAGCATAAACCCGGGTAACAGCGGAGGACCTCTTATGAATGCAAAAGGTGAGGTAATAGGAATAAATACAATAAAAGTAAGTGAAGCAGAAGGAATTGGTTTTGCAATTCCAATAAACCTTGCCAAACCGATAGTTAACAGCTTTATTAATAAAGGCAATTTTGATGAACCATATCTTGGAATTTTTGCGTATGACAGGGAAATAGTACCTTATATACAGCCTGATTTAAAGATAGATACAGGAATTTATGTAGCCAAAGTTGACTTTGGTAGTCCTGCAGCCGGAAAAGGTATGAAGGTTGGCGATATTATTACAAAAGTGGATAATTTAAATATCCATACAATGATGGATTTAAGATGCTCTTTATATAACAAGAGTCCAGGAGATAAGGTGGTTGTACATTTGATATCAAATGGATTACCAAAAACAATTGAGGCAAAGCTGGGGAAAAAAGTTAGAGATGGACTGGTAACAAGATAACAAATGGGTCAGGGAAATTTCCCTGACCCATTTGTTATACTGGAGACCGTTATAAATTGAATTAAATATTTGTGTTAAGGGGATGTTTTCATGTCACATGCTACGTAGAGGTTCTTTTAAATTGCTTTTCTACAGTAAAATGACATAATCCTAAGAAGTAAAGAGGATGTAATAAGGCTGCAAAATATAGTATAATAAATATTGAGTTGATACAAAAAAGGGAGGATAAAAAGATGGATAGATTGGGGTCGAAGAAGCTTTACAAGAGAAAAATGAGTAAAATTTGTTGTTTGTTAGTAGGGATGTATATAATCACCATGTTATCATCAATAAGCTTTGCTGCTAGCAACCCTGTCAGTAACCCTGTAAAAACAGTTGCTTTAACGGCTGAAAATTTAAACGGAGAGATAGTGACGCATTCTAAACCCAATGAAACATTTATGCTAGATGCAAAAATTATCGACCCAAAACATCCTGATGAGCCGGAATATAGATTTTTTTACAAAGACGATAATGAAAAGAGCAGTGACGAAGATAGCAAGGATAAAGACTTATGGCATCTTGTTTTTGATTGGAGTTCAGACTCAGAGGCTGTCTGTAAGTTGTCAAACGAAGGTAAGTATACTTTAAAGGTTGAAGTTAAATCTGGAACTGCAGAAAAAGCTGAAGCACCAGAAAAAGCTAAAGCATCAGAAAATGCTGAAGCATCAGCTACGTACCTGGACTTTATTGTGACAGATAAGGAATCTGCTGATAATGTCAAGAGTGTTAAAATATCTGCAACGCCGAATACGCTTGTTTTAAAGGGAGAAGAAATTAAGCTGACAGCGAGTGCTTCTGGAGACTCGATGGTGGAATACAGATTCTCGAAAAAGTATCTTAATACCAAGATGAATGAAGGTGAGTGGACAGTAATCAGAGGCTGGAGCACAAATAAAGAGATATATTGGAGGGATCCAATATACAAAGGAGAGATCCTTTTCAAAGTGGAAGCAAGAACAGTCAATTCATCGACAGAAATACCCTGTTCTGATGTTGTGGACTATATGATAGCGGGGGCACTATTATCTAATCAAATTCAAACCGTAGATCTTACTTTGAGTGGTACTACATATAGTAATAACTCTATAATAAATGGCAACCAGCTTCAAATTAAGGCGAAGGTATCATATAAGCCCGAACAGAGGGGTACACCTCTTTACAGGTATTGGATTAAGAAAAAAGAGTCAAAGTGGGAAGTAGTACAAGATTGGTCGGTAAACGATACAATGGTCTGGACACCTGCTGACATAGGCAATTATGAGATGTGTATTGAAACGAAAACAAAAGACATAGTTCAGAGTAGTCTGGAAGTTGAAGCATTTAAATATATTACGAATTTTCAAGTAATAGGCTCAGATGTGAAGGCTCAAGCATTGAAAGTTACTGCTTCTGCCAGCCCGTCGTCTCCACGATTAATAAACAAAAAAATAAATATTACAGCAACAGCTGCCGCAGGTGATAAGCAGGTTAGTGATTGCTTATATAGGTTTTATGTTAAAGATGAGGAAGGGATCAATATATTATTGAGCGACTGGTCAAACGCAAGTTCTGTAGAGTGGGTTCCAAAAAACAAGGGAGAATATACCTTAACAGTTGATGCGAAAAAAGCTGGAGATACTGCGGCGGAAGGAACAGCATCAGTTAAGTATCTTATTGTTGACCAAATGCCGGAAGTTATGAATACAGTTCAATTATTAATTGTGGGCGGTTCAAAGTATAGTCTGCCCGGAGATGAAATACAATTAACTGCTCAAGCAAATGCAGCTTCCCAAGATAATAAATATTTATTAAGATATTTTCTTACTACGGTTAAAAAAGATAGTATTATCCAGTCTCCATGGACTAGTATAAATAATGGGCAAGCAATGAGCAATTGGACTTGGACTGTACCTAATCCATATAGTGATTCTAATGTTATAAAAGCATTTATTTCGTTTGAAGTCCAAGTAAAAGATTCAAATGCAAATGAATGGAAAGTGTGTGATATTATCGAAAACTATGGAATTCTTAATAACAAGGATACTAATAGTATCAATTTTGTAGATATAACAATTAATAAAGAGAAAAAGGAAATTACTGCTTCGGCAGTAAAAGGGGATACATTAGAATTAAAGGCAGCTTCACAGGAAAACGCAAGCGCGGAATATAAGTTTGTTTGCAGTAATGATGATGGTTCTATTATTACTGTTCAAGATTGGTCTGAAAATAAAACTGCAAGCTATACGCCAAATACAGCCGGTATATATGAATTTACTGTATATGCTAGGGCTAAAGGCTCGAGCAATATAGGAGCTGTTAAGAAAAAAGTAATTACAGTACTTGGAATCCAGCAGGAAAATGTAATTGAGGGTTTCAAATTAATAGCTGATCCGGCTGCATCAAGCAATTACGGCACAAAAGTGAAATTAATTGCTCCATACAAAAAAGATGCAAAATATAGAGGTGAAATATATTATCAGTTCTGGGTAAAAGAGGGTTCGGAATGGACTGCTCTTTCTGATGCACCGACTGAAAGTAATGAGGCGGTTTATACTCCGGCACATCCGGGGGAAGTAGACTTTAAAGCTGTAGTTCTTGTTGGAGATCAGGCCACCGAGCCACAAGCAGCTTCATATATAAAAGGATATGTGATAAGCAAAGGAGATGTTCAATTTAAAGATGTGACCAAGGATCACTGGGCTTATAAAGAAATTACGGGAATGGCACAAAAAGCTGTAGTTCAGGGAATTGAAAATGGGGTGTTTCAGCCGAATAGTAATGTTACCAGGGAACAATTTGCCAAAATGATTGTTAACAGCCTTAGACTCAGTTTGCCGGAGAAACATACAGTTCCGGATTATGCTGATGTAAATAGTGATTCGAATGCAAACTGGGCATGGAATTATATAATTAAAGCCGATGAATACTTAGAGGCAAGCGGGAAAAAATTCAGGCCTCAAGAGGCGGCCACAAGATTCGAAATTGCAGAAGCGCTGGTAAAATTCTATGAAGAAAAGTACGGCCCTATAGATACATCCACGTTTGAAGAAAATAAATATACAGAGTTGACAGAAGGAAAGTTAAAAGAAGAAGAAAAATCAGTGATAAAAAAAGCAGTATCTGCTGGAATAATGAATGGGTACGAAAACAATAAAGGGACATACTCATTCAATCCTGACGGAAAAGTTACAAGGGCTGAAACATCGGTTGTTTTGTACAGAATATCTCTAAAGAATAAATACTAAACAAAAGCGGGACGATTCGTCCCGCTTTTGTTTTAATATATCCGGCTTTTATACCAACCGATTGCTTGTTTTTATGTCTAGAAACATTTGATGAAAGTTATTCACCTACCGGATATTCCTAATCTATGTCCACACCATCAAATCCGTTTGCATTTATAAATATAATATACTGTCAACTGATGCAAGTAGTTAAACAGTCTCATTTTGAATAGGATTTTGAAACTAAATTAAAAGAGTCAAGAAAATTTCTCTGACTCAATTAAAACTCCTCAATCAAGAACTTTCACTATATACTATAAAAAATTTATGTATTGTCTATTTGCTTTCCCTTTACACTACTCCTTTTCACAATATATAATCAAAGAAAAAAATGGAGAAAAACTATGTGTATTGCAGTTCCTGGAAAGGTTATTTCTATAGATAAAAATACAGCCGTTTTGGATTTCATGGGTGTCAGAAGAGATGCTTCAATTGAACTTTTAAATAAAGTAAAAATTGGGGACTACCTCCTGGTTCATGCCGGCTGCGCTATTCAAAAAATTGAAGAAGAGGAAGCACTCGAAATACTTTCACTGTTCGAGGAAATTAAAGATAATGGTTAGAAGAGATTTTAATAAAGAAAAAGAGATTATTCAAAATATTAATCAAATGATTAAAAAAAATCCTAGAAGGAACATTGTTCTAATGGAGGTTTGCGGTACTCATACAGTAAGCATTTTTAAGCATGGAATTAGAAATATGCTTCCTGAGAATATAAAACTGGTCTCTGGTCCAGGGTGCCCTGTTTGTGTAACTCCGGCTGAATACCTAGACCAAGCTATAGATCTTGCAAAAGGGAAAGATGTTATTATATGTACATTTGGTGATATGGTTAGGGTTCCGGGAACAAAGGAAACACTTGAAGATGCAAGGATTCAAGGTGCTGAAATAAGGATTGTGTACTCCCCGCTTGATTGTTTGGATATCGCACAGAAAAATCTCAGCAAAAGAATTGTTTTTCTTGCGGTAGGTTTTGAAACAACTGCACCTGTTGTAGCTCTTGCAATTAAACATGCTGAAGATATGGGGATTAAGAATTTTTTTATTCTTTCAGGATTAAAAACAATTTTTCCAGCGATAAGAAAGGTATTTAATTATCAAGATTCCAATATTGATGGATTAATCTGCCCAGGTCATGTTACTTCAATAACTGGAGAAAGGGCCTATGATTTTATCCCTGTAAATTTTGGTATTCCGTGTGTGATTGCAGGATTTGAGGCAATGGATATTCTAAAAGCTGTTGAAATTCTAATCTCAAAGGTGTTGTTTGGAAATGCCGGAGTATGGAATGCTTATAAAAGAGCTGGAACTGTTGAAGGAAATCAGAAAGCCATAGATTTGATTTCTGAAGTATTTGAACCTGCAAATGACAGCTGGAGAGGTTTCGGGGAAATTGCAGATTCGGGTTTAAGGCTTGCTGATGAGTATAAAATATTTGATATAAGAGAGATTCTAGGCGTGGATATTCCTAAATGGACGGGAGATAGCGGCTGTTTATGTGGAGATATTATAAGAGGAATTAAAGAGCCTTTTGAATGCAATCTTTTTGGGAAAGCATGTACCCCACATAATCCAAAGGGACCGTGCATGGTTTCGACTGAAGGAACGTGTGCAGCATATTTTAAATTTGGTGAGCGTAATTAGGCTTTCTTTGAAGAGGCTTTGTAGTTTTTTTATAAGCGTCTTTGAAGCTTTCTTTATTGCCACTTTTGACCGACCAAAACTGGCGGAAAAGTCCCCACTCGCCGTGGTGGCCATTGCGGGTTCAAGAAAAAACTTTTCCGAGTTTTTTCTAAACAGTTACATTGGTGAGCAAGAAGGGTTTAGATTAGCATCCTTTTGAACGAATGAGCTTAGAGATTCTATTCCGAAGATGCAGACTGAAGCCGGAAAAATGGCAGGATGCAATTTTTAAGTTTAAGCAACAAGGATGTTGCTATTAAACTGACGGTGAGAAGTCAAAGCAAGGAATTAGAAGCTCTTGCTAAGTAGTGGGGATGCAAGAGGAGGAGATTCCAAAAGAGGAACCGAGGTTCATATTTTGAGAAATAACTTTAGAGCGACCCAGAAATAATCTTCAGAGATATTTATAGGATTACTTCTACAAAAAACAAGGAAGGAGAAAAACATGAATTACAAAATATCACTGGCCCATGGAAGCGGGGGAGGAAAGTCCCGCGAGCTTATAGAAAATATATTTAAAAAGTACTTTTCTAATCCAGTTCTGGATAGAATGGATGATGCAGGTGTTTTAAAATTAAATGGAAAAAATCTTGCGTTTACTACAGATTCATTTGTTGTGAAACCAATTTTCTTTGAAGGTGGAGATATAGGAAAGCTTGCTGTTTCAGGAACAGTAAACGATTTGGCTGTAATGGGAGCCAAGCCAGCTGCATTAACAGCTGCATTTATTATTGAAGAGGGTTTTGAGATTGAAAAACTGGAAAGAATAATTAAATCAATGAAAGAAACGGCTGATGAGGCAGGAGTTATTATTGCGGCTGGAGATACAAAGGTTGTGGAGAAGGGCAGCACAGACGGGATTTTTATTAATACATCAGGAATTGGAGTAATACCTGAAGAAATAAAAACCGGAGGAGCAATGGCAAAAAGCGGAGATGTTATTATTGTTAGCGGTTGTATTGGAAATCATGGTGCTTCTATTATCACATCCCGTGAAGATTTGGGTTTCAAAACCTTTGTAAGAAGCGACGTATCGCCTTTAAACGGACTTATTGAAAGCATGCTAGAGGTTGTTCCAGAAATTCATGTTATGAGAGATGCAACCAGAGGCGGTCTTGCTACCGTTTTGAATGAAATAGCAATACAATCTGAGGTAAAAATTGAAGTTTTAGAGGAAAAAATACCTATCCAAGAAGAAGTCAAAGGAGTCTGTGGGCTTTTGGGGCTTGATCCTCTTTATCTTGCAAACGAAGGCAGAATTGCTATATTTGTTAAAGAGGAAGATACGCAAAAACTCTTGGATGTGATGAGAGAACACAAATACGGAAGAGAAGCATCAGTTATTGGAAATGTAGTAGACAACACGAAAGAACCTGTGGTAATATTAAAGACTGCAGGAAGTGGAGGCAGAATTCTTGATATGCTCTCAGGCGAACCGCTGCCGAGAATATGTTAATAAGTGCAATAGAATACAGCCTCTTCTGATAATAAATTAAGTTTTTTAAAAAGATTTTACGATTTTATTCTGGATTCTGAATCCTGTATTCAGAATTATATATAACCCTAAAATAAGGAAGGTAAAGATATGTTTTCAAAGTTAGAATTCGTTGAAAAAAAATATGAAGAGATAAATAAGAAAATCAGTGACCCAGATATAATTGCTGATCAGGATGAGTGGAGAAAACTGATGAAAGAACACTCTGAAATTGAAGATATTGTTCAAAAATTCAGAGAGTATAAAAAAGTATCCAAGGATATCAAAGATGCACAGGAGCTTTTGCAAGAGAAGCTGGACAAGGACATGAAAGAAATTGCACAGATGGAATTAGACCAAGGTCAAGAAAAAATTCTAAAGATTGAAGAAGAGCTTAAATTTTTACTTCTGCCTAAAGACCCAAATGATGATAAAAACGTTATTGTTGAAATACGTGGCGGGGCAGGTGGAGACGAAGCAGCTTTGTTTGCAGGAGTTCTGTTTAGAATGTATTGCCGTTATGCGGAAGCAAACAGATGGAAAACAGAGATAATGAGTTCCAATCCTACCGGTTTAGGCGGATTTAAGGAAGTTATCTTTATGATTGAAGGAAAAGGAGCATACAGTAAGCTAAAATTTGAGAGCGGAGTGCATAGAGTTCAGAGAGTTCCTGAAACCGAAGCAAGTGGAAG
>Ga0074198_1001767_pt1 | contig 13171 bp, 13 predicted proteins | sample EPASupsiteSAE323_FD_64527 | JGI IMG/M metagenome (GOLD analysis project Ga0074198, IMG submission 64527) | Bioremediated contaminated groundwater from EPA Superfund site, New Mexico - Sample SAE3-23 | ecosystem: Environmental > Aquatic > Deep subsurface > Groundwater > Contaminated ...
ACATACTCGTCTATTCATTGCGGCAGGTGACACTATGAACGATATACTCGCCGCTCGCGTGGATGATAGAGTCGCAAAAGTCATCCGCAAGACAAAAGAGACGTCGATTAGCGTCCGCCTGAATCTTGACGGCTCCGGAAAGTATTCCATCAAGACGCCGATTGGTTTCTTCAATCACATGCTTGAGGCATTCAGTAAGCACGGCCTGTTCGACTTGGAGCTTGAGGCTTCTGGGGATTTGGAAGTTGACCAGCACCACCTGGTTGAGGACTGTGGCATAGTGCTGGGGCAGGCGTTCAAGGAAGCGCTCGGCGACAAGCGGGGAATCAACCGTGCAGGATACTTCGTGTTCCCGATGGACGAGGCCCTTGCAATAGTCGCAGTTGACATCAGCGGAAGGCCCTTCCTGCAGTACGACTCCAAGTTTGCGCGGCAGTTCTGCGGCGAGCTTGACACCGACGTGCTTGAAGACTTCTTCCAGGGTTTTGCAAGCAGCCTTGGAGCCAACGTAGCCATCAGCATACCTGCTGGCAGGAGCGACCACCACAAGATAGAGGCGTTGTTCAAGGCGTTTGCGAAGGCAATGAAGATGGCGTGCTCAAAGGACCCGCGGGCAATGGGCAGTTTGCCCAGCACCAAGGGAATGATTTGAGAAAAAAGGATTTGATGAAAATGATTGCAATAGTGGATTATGGTGCAGGAAACATAGCCAGCGTGCGCAATGCCCTTTCAAGGCTGGGCGTTGAAAGCAGGGCAACTTGCGAAGCGCAGGAAATCCTTTCAGCTGAGCGCGTAATCCTTCCGGGAGTAGGTTCGTTCGGCTTTTTGATGCAGAGCCTGCGGCAGAAGGGCTTGGACGAGACCTTATTGCAGTCCATCAACAAAGGCACGCCATTTCTTGGCATCTGCCTAGGCATGCAGGCGCTCTTTGAGTCCAGTGAAGAGAGTCCGGGCATAGCTGGGCTTGGCATCTTCAAAGGCAAAGTCGTGCGCTTCCAGAGGGGAAAGGTGCCGCAGATTGGGTGGAATGAAGTTGTGCCGCGTGGAAATTGCAGCGGCAACGAATGCGACAAAGGCGACGCAAAGGAGTTGCTCACCAAAGGATTTGCCTACTTCGTCAATTCCTTTTACTGCGCCCCGGCCGACCCGTCAATTGTCGCAGCAACTACGGATTACAATGGCGCCTTTGCCTGTGCAATCCAAAATGAGAACATCACTGCGGTGCAGTTCCACCCCGAAAAGAGCGGCGACTGGGGACTGGCGTTTTTGAAGAGGTGGGCAGGATGCTGACAAAAAGAATCATCCCCTGCCTTGACGTAAAGGACGGCCAGGTCGTAAAGGGCACCAACTTCGTCTCGCTGCGTCCTGCAGGCGACCCGGTTGAGCTTGCAAAGCGCTACAACAGCGAAGGCGCAGACGAGCTGGTGTTCCTTGACATTACTGCGTCAGTTGAGAAGCGCAGGACCATAGTTGAATTGGTACGACGCGTTGCAGCCGAAGTGTTCATCCCGTTCACAGTTGGCGGCGGCATCAATTCCGTTTACGAAATCCAGGAAATCCTTGCAGCAGGAGCAGACAAAGTCTCGCTCAACACCGCAGCTGTGAAGAATCCGGCACTGATAGCGGACGCGTCGAAACGGTTTGGAAGCCAGGCGATAGTCGTTGCAATTGATGCAAAGGCAAAAAGCGAAAACAAATCTTTGGAAACCGTTCCCTCTTGGGAAGTAGTTGTCAATGGCGGCCGCACCCCAACCGGGCTTGACGCTGTAGCGTGGGCAAGGAAAGCCAAAAGCCTGGGTGCAGGAGAAATCCTGCTCACTTCAATGGACTGCGACGGCACCAAGAACGGGTTTGACCTGGACTTGTGCAAGGCAGTCTCAAGCGCAGTCAACATCCCAATCATCGCATCCGGAGGGGCTGGAAAGGCCGAAGATTTTGCCGACGCATTCAGCAAAGGCGGTGCGGACGCGGCTCTTGCGGCCTCGCTTTTCCACTACAACGAGCTTGCGATTTCAACTGTCAAAGAGTGCTGCGCAAAGCAGGGAATTCCGATGAGGTGCGTGCAATGATGGCCGAGTACATAGTCCCTACTGTGCGCACGCTCAAGGCCTATTCGTGGGAGGATAGCAGCGAAAAAATAGCAGAAGCATTCGGCCTCAAGCCAGACGAAGTCGTGCGCTTTGACATGAACACGAACCCGTATTTTCTTGCGCAAGGTCAGGTGGTCTCGTGCGCAAAAGATTGTGCAAACGCAATTGCCGAATACCCCGACGCATCTTATTCTTCGCTGGCAAGCAAGCTTTCGCAATACGCCGAATGCGCAAAGGATGAGCTTGTAATCTGCGCAGGTTGCGACGAGGTGCTTGACGTCGCAGTGAAGGCGTTCCTTGGCAGCGGCCGCAAGCTCGTCACCAGCGAGCCCACCTACCCGATGGCGGAGATTTGCGCGAGCGGCCTTGGAAACACGGTCGTGAGAGTGATGCGAAAAAAGGAAGCAGGGTACGCCATTGACGAGGAGGAATTCATTGCGGAGTGCGCGGATGCAAGCCTCGCTTACGTCTGCAACCCCAACAGCCCGACTGGGAATTTCGAACCTGTTGACAAAATCGTGCGCATAGCAAAAGCAATACCTTGCGCGCTGTTTGTGGACGAGGCGTATTTCGAGTTTGCCGGCCAGTCCGTTGCGCAGTTTGTGCGGGAGTGCCCCAACTTGGTAATTGGCCGCACGTTCTCCAAGGCATTCGGACTTGCAGGCGCGCGAGTAGGCTATGCAATCGCAAACAGGAGCTTGGTTTCAGGGATGGAAAAGGTGCGGCCCCCGAACAGCGTGTCCGCAATCTCGCTTGCGCTTGCGCAAAAGGCACTCGAAGAGAGGGATTCGATGCAAAGGAATGCAATGGCATTGGCAGCTTCGAAAAAGAACCTTTCGGCAAGGCTTTCGTCGCTTGGCCTAAGCATTTTCCCATCGCAAACAAATTTTCTGCTGGCAGACTTCGGTTCAGTTGAAAACGCGGCAAACGCCTACTGCAAGCTGCTCCAAAAGGGCCTAGTTGTGCGCGACGTTTCAAGAAAGCCCGGAGTGGAGGGGTGCCTGCGCATCACCGTCCGTAAGGACGACGAAAACGAGCGGCTTGCTGTGGAGCTTGAAAGGATATTGCAGGAACAGGACGAAACAAACGCAACGATTGAAAGGGTGTGAATTGAGCAGATGATTATTCCAAGCATAGATTTGATGGGTGGCAAGGCAATCCAGCTTCGCCAGGGAAAGGAAAAGGTGCTTGAACGCGACAACCCCGTGGAACTTGCTGCCGAGTTTTCAAAGTACGGCGAGGTCGCGGTGATTGATCTGGATGCGGCACTTGGCAGGAACGACGGTCAGGACAACTTTGAGCTTGTCAAGAAGCTTTGCAAGGTTGCGGACTGCCGCGTCGGCGGAGGAATACGCACAATCGAGCGTGCGAACGAGCTTTTAGCAGCAGGAGCCAAGAAGATAATCATCGGCACAGCAGCAACCCCCGAATTCCTTTCCCAGCTTCCAAAGGACCGGCTCATAGTCGCGCTTGATTCCAAACAAGGAAAAGTGGTTGACAAGGGTTGGACCAATGACACCGGCAAGGCCACCGAGGCGCTTGCAAAAGAGCTTGAACCCTTTTGTTCGGAGTTTCTCTACACCAACGTCGACCGCGAGGGCCTGATGCAGGGAGTTGATTTTGGGGCAATAGATTCAGTCCGGGCTGCAACAAAAAACAAGCTCACCGTCGCAGGCGGAATCACGACTATCGAGGAAATAAAGAAAATCGAGCAAGCCGGGATGAACTCGCAGCTGGGAATGTCCATCTACACCGGCGCAATCAAGCTAGCTGATGCGTTCCTGTCAGTTCTCAGGTTCGACGCCCAAACCGGCTTGATTCCAACAATAGTGCAGGACGAAACCGGCCAGGTGCTGATGCTTGCCTATTCTTCCAAGGAGTCCATCGTACGGGCCTTTGAACTCAACAGCGCCACCTACTACAGCCGCTCGCGCAAGGAAATGTGGACCAAGGGCGAGACTTCGGGCAACTTCCAGGAATTCCTGAAGGCAAGGTACGACTGCGACTGCGACACCCTTCTGTTCACGGTCAGGCAGAAAAACGTGGCCTGCCACACTGGCTCGTACAGCTGCTTTGGCGACAAGGATTTCGGGCTGGACGGGCTTTACGCGGTTGTCAAGCAAAAAGTCGACAATCCAATCGAAGGCTCGTACACCGCGGCAATCAGCGCAAGCGAGACGACCATTCTGGACAAGATTGCCGAGGAAACAGCAGAGGTAATCGACTACAAGGACAGGCAGAACCTGGTCTGGGAAATCGCAGACTTGTCATACTTCCTGCTTGTGCTGATGGCAAAGAAAGGAATTTCGCCGCAGGAAGTAAGGGACGAACTTTCAAGGAGAAGAAAATGAGCATGCTTGCCAAATCAAGCTCTTCTACGTCGCAAGGGACAACGCCGAATTTCACCTAGCTTGGGGCATCGGTTTTCTTGCCATGATTGAACGCTGACTTGCGATTAGAATCTTCTGGATTTCAAACGCAGATTCCCTCGCCTTTTTGTCCTCAAACAGGCTTTCGGTCTTAATCATCTTCTCTATCTTTTTCAGGTCTGACTGGTCGACCATGAACGCGTATTCGGGTATTTTTGAGAACACCTGCCCCGGCTTTACGCCATCCTGGCCGACCAGGTGGAATACGTGGGTGCCCTCGTCCTTCAATATCTCGTTTATCCGTTTTGAGTGGTATGCATGGCTTTTGACCAGTTCGTTGAATTCGTTGACCGTCCGCGAAATCGCCCTTTTCGGGTCGGCGTTCTTTCCCAGCCTGGCCCGGGCAATGCTCTTTTTCCATGATTGGACGTCCTTGATCCGGTTGTTTATGCGTTCAATCTCGCGGAAGTGCGGGGACACCTCGAGATAATTATTCCAGCTTGCGCACTTTCCAAGCAGGTACGTGCCGACGTCGCTTGGAAGCGGGTGGATGGTTACAAAATGCGTGCCGTTGCGGAACTCCCCGCGCCTGGCAACCTCTGTTTCGGACTTTTTTGTTTCCATCCTCAATTCACGCCGATTTCTTTCTGCTCCAAACGATTTAATACCCCTCTTGCGTTCAGACAATTAGGTGGTTTTGTTGGCTAGGAAGGAAGATGCAAAGGCATGCTGCGGAAACGCAAGCAACAGCAAGCTGTTCGTAGGCATATTCATACTCGCCATCGGTTTCTCGTGGCTTGGGAACGACATGGGCTGGTGGAAGCTGAACCTCCCGTGGCTGCCGCTCGCACTGACCATACTTGGCATTGCGATGATATTCGGCTGGTCAAGGAAAAACAGCGATTAAACTTCGCTCCCTTTTTTCATTTCTTTTCTTCCTGGTAGGCGTCAAGGATGAAACGGCTACTCTATCCCTTGCTTTTCTGGTTCCTTCTGGTAGTCCTGGCCATAGTCAACGGCACAATCCGCGTCGCCTTCTTCCTTTCGCCATTCGGCGACCTTGTTGCGCACCAGCTCAGCTGCCTTACCGGAATAACGCTGTTCCTATTTGCGATGTACTTTTTCTTCAAGAAAGCAAAGCTCGCCTACTCTTCCCGCGAGCTCCTGGTTATGGGAGTATGCTGGACTGTAATGACTGTCCTGTTTGAGTTCGGCTTCGGCCACTACATAATGGGCAATTCGTGGGAGAAACTCCTTGCAGACTACAACTTGTTCGCGGGCCGGCTCTGGGTTCTGGTGCTTCTTGCTGTTCTTGCAGGTCCTTCGATAACCTACCCGCTTGCAAGGAAATAGCTGCTCAAAAAAGAGGATGCAGGGGAAGGGATTTGAACCCTTGCAGCCCTAAGGCACAGGATTTCCCAGATAATCACCGGAAGCTGCTTCGTGCCTGCCGCTTCCTTATTCCGGGGATTTTCGTCTAAGTCCTGCGCATTTGACCAAGCTCTGCCACCCCTGCATAGGTTGCCATGAGCTAATTGTTTTTGTAAGTTCAGTTTAAAGAGGGAGGTGGAGTACAAGAGGGGACCCACGGGAACGTCGCGTTCCCGGTGCGCCGAGGACGTCGAAGTCCTCGTGCGACCGAAGGTTCACCTTTTGGCGGCATTACGACCAAGCTCTGCCACCCCTGCATAAAACGGCTGACGCCGTCCTCGTGCCATGGCAGTATTAGAATATTCTCGCCGGATGATTTATTATCGGGTTGCCTTCAAATTAATTCCGTATACTGTTCAAAGGGTGTTTTCATGGAAAAGCGTAATACTACTCCAATGCGGCTGTGCAACGAACGCGTCAAGCCCCTGCTTGAGGACGTGCACGATGCAAAGTACGTCCAGAACGGCGCACAAGTGACTTTCAACAGGTATGCCACGGCAATCGGCAAGACGGCTGTAATCGAACCGCACCATCCGGAGCACAAGGAGGTGACGCGGATGGCTCTGTCCGACCTTGACACCCTGATTGCACACCATCGAAGGACCGAAGAAGCCATGCAGAAGGTCCACGCCTCGCTTGAGAAGGATTATGCGGAGATTGATGCCAGGCAAAAAAGCGGCATTGTTTCCCGCGTCAAAAGCATCGGCAGCGCGGCAAGGAAGGAAAAACGCGATGCTGCCGCGGCCATTTCCGAGTCAAAAAAGGGCTTGCATGAGCACCAGGCAGGCATATTCCAGATGATGAAAGCGCAGGAATACCTTAAGGGAATAACTATCAGATAGGCAAAGGGTCAATACGATGCAGGAAACCGATTCGGAGCGAGAAGATGCCGCGGAAGCCATGCGGAAACTCGGGCTCAGCTTCAAGCAGGAGAAAGTCATCGAACCCCTTCTTTTGAAAGTGGAGCTTGCGATGAAGAAAAACCAGCCAGTATCCTTTGACGACTACGCCAAGTCCGTTTCCCACCGCGCGCCGAAAGAAGGTTTTACCGAACAGCAGCTTGCGCGCAACGCGGTCAGCGACCTGAAGGACGCCATAGCATATCGCAATGATTTTTCGCTGTGGGAAGGCGAACAGAAGGAGCACGAGAAAACCGTCGCCGAGTACAAGCCGGCCGGGTTGTGGCGCAAACTTCTTGGAAACTCCAGAGTTGAGCGTGCAAAGGAGCGCATCAATACCATCGAAGGCTACCGCAAGGAACGGAAGGAAAGCGTTGAGCGAATGACTGAGGCTTGCAAGTACATCAGGAAGATGCACTTCTGATTTTAGGTTTTGTGGAGAAAAGAACCGAATAGGGAAGAAAAGCTATCCACAAATCATCTTGTATCTACCTTGAACACGTCCCCGTCCTTGAGTACGTGGTCTGCCCCCACCTTCTGGCCGGGGTGCTTTGCCGAGGGGCCCCAGACCTTGGCGAACTTGAAATTCTCCTTGAGGTCCTTGTGAATTTGCGCACAGGCGGCAATCACGGTAGTGCCTTCCTTTACAATCAGCGGCTCGTCGTCAGCGGCCTCGAAGCGCGACTTGGTGTAGACGCGGATCATCTTCAGCGCCGAGTAAATATCGTCCTTGAGCCGTTCGATGTTCTGTTCCTTGTCCGCAGAAATCGGCACGAAGGGGTACTTGATAAGCTTGAGGTAGTCCTTCTGCACCAGGTCGATTTTGTTGATTATCGTAAGCGAAGGTATGTACTTGCGGTTGCCGGTAAGCTTGTCGATGAGCTGGTCAACGGTCACGTCGTCGCGGATTATCACGCTGCCGTTGAATATGTTGTATTCCTTGAGGATTCCGGTAACAATCTTTGCATCAAGGCCGTGCGTCTGCTTCTTTGAGAACACTATGTTCAGCCCGCCGCGGGTGACCGGCTCGATTGCGATGTCCGCAGGCTCCTGGTCAAGCCGTATTCCCATGTTGTCAAGCTCGGTAATGAGCTTGTCGCGGTAATTCGTGTCGAAGACGTCGAGTATGAGAAGGACCAGGTCGGCGTTGCGCGCAACCGCAAGCACTTCGCGTCCGCGGCCTTTGCCTAAGGATGCACCGCCGATGATTCCGGGAAGGTCTAAAAGCTGGATTTGCGCACCCTTGTGCTTCATTATGCCGGGAATGCAGGTGAGCGTGGTGAATGCGTATGCTGCGGTCTTTGCCTTGCTTCCGGTGAGCGCGTTGAGCATAGTTGACTTTCCAACTGAGGGCAGGCCGATGAACACGACTGTTGCGTTTCCGCTTTTTCGGACGTCGAACCCGCCTGAGTTTGCGCCGCCCTTGCCGCTCCCGCCCTCGACCATCTCGCGCCGCAGCTTGGCCATCTTGGCTTTGAGTATGCCGAGGTGTCCCTCGGTGCGCTTGTTCTTCTGCGTCTTTGAATACTCCAACTCGAGCTCAGCGAGCTTTTCGGATATTCCCATCGGTAAATGTCACTAGATAGGTTATGCCGGCCGGATAGTAAAAGACGTATGATTGCCCTTTCGGGATGCCGGCGCGACGCATAAAGTATGCCTCTAAAGTGGATATATCTAAAACAGATAGATATAATAACTGGTTCGTGCAGGATATTTCCATGGCAAAAATCACAGTCGGCATCGGCCGCGCGCTCACAAGCGCATACATACTCTACTCCTGCCGCAACGGCCAGGTCAACGGCTACCAGCTGATGAACAGGGCAAAGGACATGCTCCTTGTCAACTGGAGCGCAGGCTCGTTCTACCCGCAGGTTGCCGCCCTAATCAAGAGCGGCTTGCTGAAAAAGAAGAAGGCGGCAGGAAACAGGCTGACTTTCGAGTACCAGACCACGCCCAAGGGCCTAACTTACCTTTCGCGCATCTCAGGCTACTTCAAGAACAGTGAAGTGCGCGGCTTCTTTGACGCATTGATGGCAGGCAAGTTCTGATTTTTGGCAGGCTTCTGCCTTGGTTAAAACTCTTTACTAGGAAAGACAAAATAGGGTCAATGGTGGTAAGAATGGCAGACAAACAATTCGTTGCAATGTTTACTCTCTTTGCGCTACTGTTCACAACGGGCTTTGCGCAGGCGGCGTACCTTCACATGGTGTCCTACCGCACCGACCCGACGCCTTCGCCAATGCAGGACTTCACGCTTTTTGTCACGTTCAAAAACGACTACGAAAACTCGGTTGACAACGCAAACATAACCTTGGAATGCCCCGTGGAGATGACGTGCCCCAACCTTGTTGCCACGTTCCCCTCGTACGGAATCCAGGAGCTTGCGTTCCCCATCAGCTCGCGCGCATCAGCCGGGCTGTACAACCTCAAGGTCAGCTGGGATGACAGCTCGGTCCGCTACGGCTACAACACCTCGAGCGGCATGGTGAACGCGACCCACCAGGTGTTCTCGGCATCAATCCCCCTCAACATAAAGGAGCACTCGCTCTACGGCGTCACGGCGTCGCCGCTTCTCTATGCAAACGAGAACGAGCTGTTCAACGTGTCCTTTGACGGCCGCGGGCTGCACGACGTCCAGACCTCGCTGTATTCGTCGTGCATTTCATTCACAACTCCGCTGATGCACTACGACTCGCTTGACACCACCGCAACTATACAGACTCCCGCTCTTGTGAACTGCCGCTCCGGCAACGCAGAGGTCATTTTCACGGTGCAGTCCGACGAGGCAACTTACGCAGTCACGCTCAACGTGAAGGTGGACAAGAGGCCGCACGCAAACGTCACGTTTGCAGTCAAGAATGCCACGCACTACGTTGGCAAGGACTTCTACCGCGTAGTGGTCAGAAACGACGGCGCAACAGCGGAGAAGCTCTCGCTTTCGATAATCTCAAACCCCGCAATCAAGTCCGTTGACGTGGCCTACTTAGGTGACTTCAAAGGCGAGCGCGAGGTCGTGTTCGAAGTCGAGTCCGACTCCGAAGGCACTTTCCCGATTTCGATGGAGGCCAAGTGGAGCGAAGGCAAGGAGACCTTCTCCAAAGTCTACACGGACTCGGTCAAGTTTGAAGGAAAGCTCTTCATCTGGCTTCTTCTTGCGGTAATCATCGTCGCAGCAGCTGCAATATACTTCATCAAGAAGTAAGGCGCAACTTGGCAGCAAGACGCGCTGGGAAAAATGGCACTGGTGGAATGGATGGACAAACAAAGCCTGCTTGGGACCATAAGGGCCGACTTTGCGGTGCTTGCAAGGAAAAAGCCGGTGCTGTTCGGCCTTCTCCTGCTTCCCTGCCTCATATTCCTGCTCTACGTCGGCTCTTACTATAACCCTCTTGTCAACGTCTCCGACACCGAAATCCTTCTGTGCAACCTGGATGGCAGCGAGTTCTCAACAACGGTCCAGGACGCAATAGTTGCAACGAACCTGTTCAAGTTCAGGACAGCAGGCTACGAGGACGCTCTTGTTAGCGTGCGCTCGGGAAAGTCCTGGGGGATGCTCGTGATACCTTCCGACTTCACCTCCCGCTTTGAGGACAATGAAAACCCCGAAATCCGCATAGTGCTTGATGACCAGCAAAGCTACATAGTCGCCCGCGTGCTTGCATCCTCGTTCGAGGTGCTTGGCGACAGGCTCAACGCAAACTTGGATGAACAATACAACCAGCGGATTGCCGAAGGCCTCGGCACCGCCGCGTCCCAGTCCAAGCTCTCATCCGTGCAGCTTGGCACGCTCTCCGGCGCATCATCTTTGCTTTCCAGCTCCAGCTCGCAAGTCGCGCTTGGGACCGGCACAATCTCCCAGTATCTTTCCGAACTTTCGCTTTCCGAAGGCAAGCTCGCGTCCGGGCTCAAGCAGGCGTCGTCTTCCGCATCCGGGCTTTCAGGCTCGCTTTCACAATTGGGTGCCGCAAGCACCACCATCCAGTCAAGCACGGCTTCGCTCAAGAACGCAACCGAGCAGATAATCACCGCAAACACAGCCGAGCAGTCCTACCTTCTTTCCGCAATCAACTCCACGAACTTGCTTTCCGTCAGCGCGGAAAAAAACGCCACCCTTCTTGCGCTCCAGAAAGCATACAACCTCTCGGTCTCGCAGGGCTCCGGGCTCTCAACTGCCAAGTCGGGGTTGGCCACGCTATACTCCTCGCAGGGGCTTCTTTCCACCAAGCTTGATGCTGCAAGCGCAGGCGCAAACAGCCTTTCCAACAGCCTTTACACCGCATACCAAACCCAGTCCAAGGCGTCGTCGTCAACTGGCCAGATGTCGTCGTCGCTTTCAACATCCTCGGACGCGTCAAGCCAAATCGCTTTGGGTGCAGAGAAAATAAGCCGCGCCGAGGGCCTGCTCTCGCAGAAGGACTCCAAGCTTTCAGCAAGGCTTGGCGATGCCGCAAACGCAGCCTCAAGCGCGCCCAAAGTCACGTTCCTTGTTGCCGAGTCCAACAGCGTGGCAAACTACGGCACTTTCTTTGCAACCGTGTTCATAGCGCTGGGCCTTTTCCTGGGGAGCGTCTCGGCGTACGTGCTGTGCATCCTTGAGAAGCTCCGCAGGCCGTTCAACGCAACCGTCATCATAGCCATCGCCCAATGCCTGCTCCTACTTTTGCTCTACCTTTCGATGGGCTTCCCGGTGCGCGGGGGCGCGGACTCGCTTCTTGCGATAATGGCGTTGGCTTCCCTGCTCTTTGCGCTCCTTGTGCGCGCGTTCTGCAAGGCACTTTCGCCAAGGATAAACGCAGGCCACCTGCAAATAATCTCGCCTGCGATGACTCTGCTTGCGGTGTTCATGCTCAGCTCCGGAGGTGTGATATGGCCCCAGCACACGCTTGAATGGCCGTTCTCGCTCTTTGCCCCGTACATCCCGTTCAACTACGCAGTGTCCGCAATACGCGCAAGCGCCCTCGGGGGCGACCTGCCCCTTGGCGACATCTCCGTGCTCTTTGCGTTCGCTGCCGCGTTCATCCTGCTTGCCAAAGCGTTCGAGGAAAAGGACGCGATAATTGACGCAGTAAGGAAAGCCAAGCTAAGCATCTGAAATAAAAAAGGAGAAAAAGAAGGGAAGGAAATCTTAGCTTAGCGCTTCTTTCCCCTGAACCAGACGAAGCCAACCGCCGCAAGGAGCAGTATCACTACCCCTGCAATTGCGCTGACTGACAGGTTGCCCTTCGAGTCCGTAAGCGAGCCTACGAACATACCTGTCCCTGCGCTAGTTGCAGGCTGTTCCTGCTGGGTATGGACTGCCCGGACAGCAGGGGATGGCACAATGGTCGGTGCCACAGTAGGCTGAACTATCGGCAATGCAATCGGCTTGCAGACGTTCAACGCAACGTCACACTCAAACCCTGAGCTGCACAGCGGGTTGTTGTACGCGCACCCGACAGGCGTCGGAGTAGCACTGGGCTGTGGCGTCGGGGTGGCTGTAGCGATGAAGCCTCCAGGAGAGGAGACCCCGCCCGGGACGGACGGAGCCACCGCGGTTGCAGCGTATACCGCAAACTGTGTGAAGTGCTTGGTCCAGATGACCAGGTCGCTTCCAGAGTCAGTGTAGCAGTCCGAGCCTGTCGCCAAGGTGTCGGGGTCGGCTATTTGCGTAGCATTGCAGGCAACGCTGTAAACTACCGAGCCGTCTGACCGGGTGTAGACGACCTTGCGGCCTGCAAGCCCGGGCACCACTATCTTCACCGCATTGGAGAAGTTCAACTGGCCCCCGGTGAACCCTACCTCGATGACCTTCTCAACAGTGTTGGTCATGGTAGAGTTGCTCGGCACGCTGACTTCGCTCGACGCCTTGATTGTCGGGACGTTGATGAGCCCATTCCAGTCCGAAGAGCCAGTAATCACGGTGCCGTCCGGAATCTGCGCGCTGTAGTTTGCCGACGCGGTGTTCCTCGAAAGGTTCAACCCACCCTGGTTGAGCGTGACGCTGGAACCATTCGTAAGGTTCGCAACGTTCACCGCAACAGGCTGGTCCGCCGGGACTTCTGAGCCTATGACTATCTGGGTAATGTTGCCTGCGTTGCTTGAGTCAAGAAGCACTTCCGTGGTCCCGTTCTCCACGTTCACCGTGCTGTTGGTCGCGGACGCCGGCGCAACCGCCCTTGCAACCGTGAACTGGAACCGCTTGGTGGTGGAAGTCACGTTCTTTGTGAATGTAGCCGTGGCGTTCACTGCCACGTCAGCAGACTGCAAACGAGTCACGCTCCCCGTATTGCTGACAATCGACTCGTTTGTCGTTGACCATTCTATTGCCACGCCGTCGTGGCCGGAAAGGCTTGACGGGAACTTCAAGCTCCCGATGACCGCGTCAGCTGACGGGTTGCCGTTG
>Ga0074198_1001771_pt1 | contig 13159 bp, 14 predicted proteins | sample EPASupsiteSAE323_FD_64527 | JGI IMG/M metagenome (GOLD analysis project Ga0074198, IMG submission 64527) | Bioremediated contaminated groundwater from EPA Superfund site, New Mexico - Sample SAE3-23 | ecosystem: Environmental > Aquatic > Deep subsurface > Groundwater > Contaminated ...
TGACAAGTACATGCAAAAAGCTATTCATTTAAAAAATAAAATAATATCATCTACATTGGTTGACTATGATAAAGATAAAAAGAAAGAAGAAGTGCAAATTATACTTGAGAAAGGTTATTTTCACGAAGATAATGAACTGTGGGCAGGAAAAGGTCCTAAATGGGTAGGAAGTTTTTCTATTCATGTTCTAAAAGATGGGAAAAGTGTTTTTAGTACTTCATTAAACAAATTATTAAATTCAGATTCAAGTGATGATATTTTTTTCTATTCCCCAGAGTTTAAGTTAAAACTATGTGACTATAATTCTGATGGAAAGTTCGATTTTGTTTTAAGCCAATACTTTTCAAGCAATGGGTGTGAATATTTCCCTTTAACTATTGAAAATACAGGAGAAATTAAAACGCTTAAAATTGAAGGGAAATATGCATTTTTTATTTCGCCACCGAGCACAGAAAACAGCATTTTATTAGAGCGTAAAAATAATAAAATAGCAACTTGGTATTATGATAATACAGAAGGTTTTTATTTTACTGATTATTATGGCTGGAATACTAAGAAGCAAGAATTTATCTTAGAAAAACAAGATAAAACCAAATAATTATCAGTTGAGTTTGCATTTAAAAGAAGAAGTCCAAGGGTCAGCCGTCCTTGGCTGACTCTGAATCACGGGGCGTGTGGCTTCGTATAACACCGCATTCACGCGAGGGACGCGGGAAGAATGGACAAGGGGCAGTTGCCGCGCCACATCCCTTCACCGGGTGTGACCACCGCCAGGGAGTATTTCCGGCGGGTCCGGTTCAGGGACGTCGTGAATTCCAAACGTTAGGCGAAAGACCTTGCAAAATCGCCGCGCATCCGTGCGCGGATGTTCGTAAGAAAAGTCATATTAGTAACGTAATTTATTCAAAGGAGGTTCTATGTGTGAGTAGAAAAATATTTATTTATATCATTATTGCGTCTATTGCAAATATACTGTTCTTGCTATTCTATAAGGAAAATCTTCATTGTGATCAGTATTCTTCATTTGAGTTAGCGATATTTGAAATGACTCCTCATGCAGAAGAGGCAGAACTTCTACAAGTGCCATTAACTTATAACCATGTAATCGGAATACCGATAAGAATATATTCAGCACTAAGTATATTACTAATTTTATTTTTACCCATTTCATTAGCAATACTATATTTTAAAAGTAGAATAAAGAAACGTACTTTTATAGTACTTACACTTATTATTACTTTAATTTCTTTTATTAATATTTTTGTTCCTTTTAACATTTTTGGTGAAAGAATTATGGCGCTAAATACAATCACATTTGGATATGGCCTAATAGGCAACATTATATTACAATTGGTTGTGATATTTGCTAAACAAGCGGCTACTAGATGATGTCAATTAATCATTTGAAAGGAATTATGAAGTGATCGAATTAATTTTAATATACTTTATTTTAATTTCTTTTATATTATTATTAATGCTTATACCAACAAGTATATGGTACCTAATTAAGAAAAGATATTCGGAAAAGAAAAGTTTAATTATATTTACTGGGTGTTTGACGTTAGTTGTTATCATCTGTATTTTATTTTACTTTTTGCCTTCAAGCTCCCCAGAAAAAGCTATCGGAAAATATGTTTTTATTTGCGGAGATTTATTTAAAAAGTATGATTTGAAAATTGATTCATATAAAGAAACTGAAAATCCAAATGTTTATATGTTTTATGTTTATGGATATGTTGATGGACTAGGCATGGGTACACCATATTTTACTGTGAAAAAAACTAATTTTGGTTGGTACGTATTACATGCTGACACAGGACCTTGATGCTTAAAATTATTTTATTATAGGGCTCGCCATCCGTGGCGACCTCTGAATTGCGGGACAAGGTCAATCGCCTAACAATGCACTACCGTGAAGTCGCGGGTAGATAAGAGTGCTGGGATTTAGGCAAAGAAGAAGGCTCCGCTCCACACCCCAATCGCTGGGTGTGACCACCGCCTGCGAAGAAGGGCTTCGCTGGTCCAGCTCTGTGGCGTCGGGAGTGCGGGACGTTAGTCGAAATCAGACGCAAAAGAGACGCGCGTCCATGCGCTATTAAGTTTGAACTTTGGAGAAAAAATAGAAACATAGAGGAAAATCAATGAAAGATAAAATTTTAGAATCAATAAAATATGTTGTGGACAATTCGGTTCACGTGAAAATTAACAACGAAAAAGTAAATTATTTTGCGGATAGTTTTCAAATTGAAAGTACTGTTCATTGGATTCAACATGGTCCTTTTAATATTTTTACTCTATCTATAGAAGAGCAAGTAAACTTAATATTAATTATGAGCGGGATAAGTTTTTCTTACTGGGGGTTACCTAAATGGACAATTGAATATAGAGGACAAAGCTTTGATGGAGCTTATGGAATGCTTGCAGCTTTGGGAAAAGCAATAGAGAATGGCTATCCAATTTTGAATTCAAGTTATCTATCGCAAATTTCTGAAAATGATTTTGGAGAAATATTAAAAGGAAATGTTGAAATTCCACTGTTTTATGAACGCTTAAATATAATCAGAGAAATAGGTAGTATCATTGATAAAAATTTTGATAAGGATTTTTTTCATGTAACACAACAAGTTAATTCAAATGCAAATTTGCTAAATATAATAATAGATAATTTTTCATGTTTTACCGATAAATCGAATTATAAAAATAGAGAAATATTTTTCTATAAAAAGGCGCAACTACTTACATCAGACATACTTCAAATAATACCTAAATCAGAATATGGAGCTAAGTTATTTTCTTCTCTAACTGCTTGTGCCGATTATAAATTGCCACAGGTTTTACGAGAATATGAATTAATCGAATATAGTACTTTTCTATCTAACACAATAGATAAAAAAGTAGAAATAAAGAAAGGCAGTGAAGAAGAGATTGAAATCCGTGCAAATACTATTTGGGTAATTGAACTTATTAAAGAAAAAATGAAACAACGTGTTAAGAATATAGATTCAATGACAATCAATGACCAAATATGGTTATTAAGTCAGAATAATGGTAGTATGAGACCATATCATCTTACAAGAACAACGGCATACTAACGAGGAAATTTTAGGGACCGCCGTCCATGGCGGTTTCTGAACAAGGGGCGCGTCTGACTTCGACTAACAATGCATCTCCGTAAAGATAGTAACCTTGATTTAAAGGAGTCCATCAAAGAAGTACGAGCAGGTTTTAGAGGAAGGCACTATCACACCGCTTCACCAAGTCAAAGTGTTACTAAGGTTCAGCGGCGTCGGAGATGCGAGACGTTATCAGAAATTGGACACAAAAGATTGTGCGCCTTCCGTGGCGCGGATTTGTTAGGGCTATTTTCTAAAGTTTTGATTTATTGTGAAAAAGTTTTATAAAATGAATTATTGTCTTTTGTTTAGTAAAAAAATATCTCATATGATTATAAAGGAGATGAATAATATGCCAAATGAAAAATTGGAAACTCTAGTTGAATTGGTAAATGAAAAGGTTAAGTTCAAGAGTGTAACGCGTGAAAATGAAATAATTACAATAGATTACATTCCTCCCTTAGGTGATGGAGAAGGTTATATGCCTCTTGAATTATTTTTAATGAGCTTTGCTTCATGTAGTGGCGCAACTGTAGTCACATTACTTCGTAAGATGAGAAAGAATGTTGCAGGACTTAAGGTAAATGCTATTGGAACAAGAAAAGAAGAACATCCAACAGGATTTAAAGAAATTAAATTGATATTTGAGGTTAAGTCAAATGATACTGAAAAAGTAGATGTTGAAAAAGCAATAAGAATGTCAGAGGAAACATTTTGTCCCGTCTGGTCTATGATGAAGAACAACGTTGAGGTTACTTGGGATATTTCGATTATTGCAGAATAATTAAGTAGAAATAAATATCTTTAGCACATTTATGACACTACTTATAAATGAATAGATTGATTGATGTTATCAAATTTATATAAAACAAGAGGACACATTTTTATTAACATATGAGGTTGAAAGAGATTTGTGAAAGGCGCCGCGTCCATGCGGCTCTTGCTTCGCGGGGTGTCCAACATCTGATAACAATACACTCCCGTAATCTATGGGGTCCGCGGGTTTTTCATAGTGGCAGGTCATTTTCTCACAGGTCTACACCGTCTCGCCAAGTCGAAGTGTCACTAGGGCTCGACGGTGTCGGGAGTGCGAGACGTTATCTGAAATATAGCGGTTTTGTGGCTCGCCTTCCGTGGCTCGCGTGTAAATTATCCAGGTCAGAATTTTAAGGAGGTAGAAATAATGAAAAATATACCATCGAAATGGGAAAAAGGAGCATCAAAGTTTATTGATTTTAAGTTGATGTGGGATTCTTTAACATATAGGGAGGATTTATTACATAATGAAAACATCATACTGTTTAAAGATGAAGTAAAATTGGTTTATGCAAATGGTGGTGCTGCAATTCATTGTTTTGAAATGCCTCAAAATGATTTATTTGATTACATATTAAGTACGCCTGCCTATAAGGAACAACTTTCACTGACAATTTTACTTGCCTCAAAACCTTTTAGGGAAAATGCAAAGGAATTCGATATTAAAAATGATGTAAAAATTTTTAATAATTTTATTAATGAACCAGTATTTAAGTGGATGAGTTCATTTGTATTAGATGGTTTTCTAACAGAACTTCTTGTTATTGGTGGGGCGTATAAAAGGTTTGATAGAAAAGCTTCTGAGGCAAAGAACATTTGTATTAATTTCTGCAATTCACTTTTTGAAGATAGGTATTCTGATGTACAGGTGTATTATTCGGATGATTATTGGAGTAAGTGGTTTAATGGTGTTGCATGGGATAGTACGTTTGTTATTTTTGACTCAAAATTAAAACGAGTATGGATATTGGCTTTGACTGATACAGATTAAATTAAGGTGCATCATCCGTGGTGCTCTGACTTTGTAGCCCGCTATACATCAGATAACAATGCACTCTCGCAAGGGCGCGGTGAGAAAAAGAACAAGGGAGAGAGTTCCACGCCGCACTGGCTCGGCAAGATAGGAGTTATCTATGCCTCGCACAGTGCCGAGAGTGCGAGACGTTATCTGAAATGTGGCGGATATTAACGTAGCCATCCTAGCTACGATTATATAAAAACAGTATAAATTATAAGAAAGGAAGATGATTGATTATGAATAATGACATAAACTACTCTGAAAATGAAGAAAAGGATGTTGTATTTAATGAAACTAAAATAAGAGACGCAAATGATTTTGGAGTTGACTCTATTAAACTAGAAAAGAAGATAAAAAAGGTAGAGATATTAAATTATATAATACTATTATTATTAGTTAGTATTTTAGTAGTTAATTTAATAATTATGTCTAGAGGAACATTAACTACTGTAAATAATACAACTCAAACTTCATCAGAAAAGACATTGCCTAAGACTATAGATAAAGTGGTTGCAGATAAAATGATTAACGAAATTAAGAACTATTATAATAATGGTGAAAATACGAAACTTTATAACGTTATGGGGGATTATGCAAGAACATATGTCTCATATGGAGACTTTGAGAAATCATTATCTCAAATAAAGATGCTAGGTAAAATGATTAGTGCATCATATATAAATTATTCATTTTCTCAAAACAGAGATGGAGCTGATTGGTTCATACTTAATTATGCCGCAAAATATGAAAAGGGTGACGGCAACGCAACGATAACAATAATGGTTAACGGTAACGAATGGCAGATTGCAGGATTTAGGTTTAATGTAACAGATTTGACTAGTAATTGATAAAGGGGCTACCGTCCATGGTAGCCTCTGAAGTTATAGACGCCACACATCGTCTAACAATGCACTCCCGTAATCTATGGGGCCTGCGGGTTTTTCATAGTAGTAGGTCATTTTCTCACAGGTCTACACCGTCTCGCCAAGTCGAAGTGTCACTAGGGCTCGACGGTGTCGGGAGTGCGGGACGTTAACCAACAGTCGTGGAAAAAATTATTAATGGTTTGGCGACAAATTAATGACATATGCTGCTTATTGCCAAAATGAAGAAAGTTGCTCCGCTCATGTTTCACAATGAAATATAGTTAGGGGGTATTCTCCCTAATAAATATACTAGGTTTAGACAAAAAATTGTTTTGAAGTTTACATGTTCGACGTAGGGAAGGGGCGCACACTCAAGAAAGCAGCATATTACTGCCAGACTGTTTTTTCGATATAGGTTATTGTTCCGCATAATGGAGTTATCGTCATCCATCCATGGATTGGGTAGGTCGCTGAACCTTGGGCCGAATGAGGTTCATATATACATATTTAAAGAATCGGACCCGTGTACTTAGACATTGATAGGTGAAGTTTTTTGAGGCGTCGGCGTCCGTTCCGACTCTGAACAAAGATGCTCATGACCGTCGGTTAACAATGCACTCCAGTAATCTCTAAGGTCCGCGGGCATTTAATAATGAAATTCATTCTATAGGGAATACACCCCAATCGCTGGGTGTGACCACCGCCAAGGAGAAGGGCTCTGAGGGTCCAGCTCTGTGGCGTCGGGAGTGCGGGACGTTAAGTGAAATTGGTCGCATGAGCCGCGCATCCGTGCGCGGGTTTTATATGGTAGAAAATTAATAGCAAATAAGTGTTTGAGTAATCTAAAAACTAATAAATTTAAAGAATTTAGCTCCGATTAATTAATGAAAAATATTAACGCAGGAAAGATTGTACATATAATTTAAGCTTGTGAAACAAAAGTTGACTAAAAATGGAATAACTTCAATTTTTCATTCAAAAATATTCTAGTAGACTTAGGAAAAATATGATGATAAAATTGGAAGAAATATTTTAATATTAAATTTAGTTGTTGCAAGAATTTGCGGGAGACAAGTCGGTTGCTTAAGATTTTAAGTTGAAATTAATGTTTGATTAATGAGAAGGGGGACGTAATAATGAGTAAGCTTAATAATTTAAGCAAAGAAATCAAGGAAAAACTTCCAGATTGCACAATTCGTGATGTCACAACTAATGATAAGTGGTGCCGGCAACCGGTTCTTATCAAAGGTAAGCCTGCTTTTAGTAAAGAAGATAAACCTTTTGGAATTATTGTTGTTCTGGAAAAATATTATGATGGGTTGGAGCTGAAGTTTCCTGGATACATAATAAGAAGCAAGAAAATAAGAGGAAAATTGCATCTACAGGTCGTTCCTGGAAGGGGTTTTCATATCCATCACTATTACAGGATTACTCTTACGGTAAAAGAAATCTTAAAAAAGAAGGATAAAAAGATAAAAGGTAAAAGAAAAAAAGAGATAGACAAAAGGAAAAGAAAATCTTCATATGTAAGAATTTTAAACATCAAAAAAGTATAATAAATTATTTTGGAAAAATGTTAAAATTGGTACAAGTATGCTTAAACGCTATGCTTGTACCGATTTTTTATATACAATTATCAAAAATAGTTATTAGACATAAAAGCTGAAATACTCCGAATAGTTTTACTGTTTTTTGACAAAAGACTATTTCTGATTGGAATAATATGTATAGTAAGGTATAATATATAAGAGTTCTTAAGGGACCACCGTCCTTGGTGGTCTCTAAACAGGTAAGGCGACCAACATCACTTAACAATGCACTCTCGCAAAGGTTTGCTGGCTTGATTAAAAGGAGCGAACACGAAGATGTGCGAGCCATGAACAAGGAAGCCAGCACCGCATCCCAATCGCTGGGCGGACAAGCCGCCGCCAAAGAGGAAGGGCTTTACTGGTCTCAGCTCTGTGACGCCGAGAGTGCGAGACGTTATATGAAATCAGCACACAAAACCGTTAAAGGCATTATTGTGAGAAAGGGAGAAATAAATGAGAAACGAAGAAGAAAGCATATTAATTCAGATTGAACATATATTTGGCTCAATTGTGGGGAATACGCACAATGTACCACATGTTATGGAATGGGTTAAAGAGTTAAAAGAAAAATGCATTTTAACGAAGGTATATGACATTAGCGATGAGCTATTCAATATTGTGAAGACAATGGAAGATATTGTTTTAAAAGGTAAGCAAGGTGAAGAATTAAGACGCTTATTATACCCGTATTATAATGAAGCTTGTAATGTTTTATATAGCATATCTAATAAGAGACTCTTAAAATTACAGGAAGAGCTTGAGAAAACAAACATTGAGGATTTCAATATAATTTATAAAGATGAAGATAAATTGATAGTGGCGGGAAGTTTTGATTTTGCGTACTACCATGAGCTAGAAATAACTTTCTTTGAAGTTGACTTTATACAATGTCCAGGAAGATATTTCTCTGTGAAAAAAATTAGATTTGCAACAGAGGAAGAAGTAAAGCAATTGGCAACAACATCATATGGTAACCATGGCGGATTTACAGTATGTTTTGAGTATCAGTTTATGGGCGAAGGTGAAAAGGATAAATTCTTTATTTGTGCACATGAAGCAGATTATAAATGGGAAACAGTTTTTTACTATAATCGAGAAAATCTCCAACCTGACGAAAGAATTGCAGATTGGGTACCAAAAGATTCACCAAAAAGGTAACTTTTCTACGGAAAAGCTTTGATGTGTGCTGACATCATATAACAATGCACTACCGTAAAGTCGCGGGGGACAAGAGTTCCTTGGTTTCGAGCAAGAAGAAGGTTCCGCTCCACACCCCAATCGCTGGGTGTGACCACCGCCTGCGAAGAAGGGCTCCGCTGGTCCAGCTCTGTGGCGTCGGGAGTGCGAGACGTTATACGGCATTATCGTTTCCCCATTATTTGATTTTAAGGGAAAGCTAGTGCAAGTATTTATTTAAAACAATAATATGAAAATGTGAGGAGAAAAATATGTCATCTGCTCAACCTACTATTAGACAGGTAAAATGGATATCACTTATTCCACAGCTTTCCATTATGGGAGTACTTATTTATATATATTGTCTTATTAAAGTCAGTGACCCTGTACTTTATGGAATACTTACATATTTGAGTTTATCTATCGCGCTAAGACAGATAATCCCTAGATATCATAGAAAAGGAATTTCGTATTATAAGGTAAAACAATACGAAAAGGCGATAGTAGAGTTTAAAAAAAGCTATGAATTCTTTAAAAAGCATAGATGGATAGATAAAAATAGATTTATAGTGCTTTTGTCTTCAAGTCGTATTTCTTATCTTGAGATGTCACTTATTAATATTGCTTTTTGTTACGGTCAATTGGGAGATGGTAAAAAATCAAAGCAATGGTATGAGAAAGCACTTTCGGAATTTCCAGATAGTCAGATGGCAATTACTGCTCTTAAGATGCTAGATGCCGGTAAAAGTGTTGAGTAAATAATTGATAATAAGGAAGGGAAACGAAACGCCGTATAACAATGCACTCCCGCAATCTATAGGGCTGCGGACTGTTAATAATGATATTCATTCTAAAGGGGGCACACCGTCTCGCCAAGTCGAAGTGTCACTAGGGCTCGACGGTGTCGGGAGTGCGAGACGTTAAGTGCAATTGGTCGCAAAAAACATCGCGCATCCTTGCGCCCAAGGACGATGAGTAATATTCAAAGGTAAGTTTTTCTATTGGAAAGAGCAATAATGTTATATTGAGTACTTCAATTAAGGGAGGTTGGAAATGGGCATATTTGATAAATTCCGAAACGGTAGTAAGCAAAGTGACAATTACAAGTTATTAGCCAATTGGTTAGATACTATTTTGGAACAAGAGATTCCTAAAGGTATTGTAGCTTTCAATTTCAATTTATATGAGGGCGCAGAAGGAACATACGATATTCAATTGATCGGTTCTGATGAGTTTGATAAGGAAGATAGCGATTGGGTATGTACGGATTATTTTACTACGGGTGAAGATATTTGCTATATACAACGAACTAAAGATATTGAACAATGGGAAGATGGGTTAAGTTATATCACAAAATTGGTGGAACAATACCTCGTAGAAGGGAAATATTCTAACACTCTTAAAAGTGTATCTGCAATTGGAATTGGATTTGTTGATGGCGACATAAATATTATCTACTCAAAGTAAAAACAAATAGACTATAGACAGTTATTCTAAAATAAGAGAGTGACATTATTTTGTTTTTGATTAAGGAACGGTCATCCGTGACCGTCTCTGAACAAAGAAGGCGACCAACAACACTTAACAATGCACTACCGTAAAGTCGCGGGAGATAAGAGTTCCTTGATTTTGAGCAGGGAGAAGGCTCCGCTCCACACCCCAATCGCTGGGTGTGACCACCGCCAAGGAGAAGGGCTTCGTCGGTCCAGCTCTGTGGCGTCGGGAGTGCGGGACGTTATACGAAAGTGGAAACACATTTTTATTTTAATTAGGAGAAGCACATGAAGAAAGAATCGATACTTAAGTTGATTTGGTTAGCATTATTAATAGTGGTTTTTGTTATGATTATTTTCCCGATAAGTTTTGGATTTATTAGGATTGGGATTGTGATTGGTTTAATTACGTTATTGATTAGCGGCACTTATCTATTTTGGCAAAATGTTTTCACGAGAGGTGTGTTCGGTACAATTATATTGATTGTGTTATGTATCGTTTTTTTGCCGGGGAGTAATACCAATACTGAGACTTTAAGAAATTCATATGTTGAGTCACTACAAGGTTACGAAGGTGTTAAGTACATATGGGGTGGCGAAAATAAAATAGGAATTGACTGTGCGGCACTTGTCAGAGAGGCTTATGTTGATGCAAATATTAAAGTCGGTGTTAAAACATTAAATCCTAAACTTGTTAGGAATGCATTTTTTGTTTGGTGGAATGATTGTGGTGCTGATGCATTAGGAAATAGTTACAAGGGAATGACCAAACTATTGTTCCGCGCTAAATCCATGGACGAGCTAGATTATAGTACGATTATACCTGGAGATATAATTGTCGCTGAGAAAGGTTTTCATACTTTTGCATACATAGGTAGTAACACATATATCGAAGCTGATCCTGTTAAAGGTAAGGTTGTAAAAGTGGCATCATCTGCTAAATCTAAGAATTGGAAAGATGTACCGATTAAGTTGATGAGATGGAGTGATTTTAAAAACTAATAAGGAAATGTGTTTACACCATCGTATAACAATGCACTCCCGCAATCTATAGGGCCGCGGACAGCTAATAAAGATGTTCATACTATAGGGATCACACCGCCTCGCCAAGTCGAAGTGTCACTAGGGCTCGACGGTGTCGGGAGTGCGGGACGTTATATGAAATTATCGGATTATATTACTATGCAGTTGCAAGGAGGAAAAATGGAAAGTTATACATTTAAGCCGGAGTATAGCTATAAATACATTACAAGCATTTTCTTGTACATATTAACTATAATTGGCATTGTTATATTTGCTTGTGTTACGAGAGCGACAATGTCAATAGAAACTCAAGTTATATTTATTGTAGCAATTTGTGGAGGTGTATATACTCTTTGGATAAATATTTCTCGATGTCTTTTCAAAGGTATATTTTTTTCTGACTCAATTGTGGTAAGGAGGTATATTTTTAAGGATATTATATTAAATTATTCAGATGTTGAGTATATTCAAAATACATACATAAAGACAAGGAAATTAAATATACCTCTAATTTATATGATTAATAATTGGGAACTGATAAACATTATTGAGGAAAAAAATAAACAGGGGCTTATTGATTTTAAAGAACCAGACAGTAGAATGGTTGCGATTGGAAATGCCATTGAGAAATATAATGTTTATGGGTTGTTTACTTTGATTATTTTATTGTTTATTTACAAGTTTGTTTATATATATATTCCCTATAAATTTTCAGTTTATATGCTTGTACTTGGTTGGATGGTGTTCTTTGGTTTGGGGTCAGTAGTATTGAAAAAAGTATTATTAAACAAGAATGGAAAACGGGGCTAATCCGATAACATCATATAACAATGCACTACCGTAAAGTCGCGGAGACAAGAGTTCCTTGATTTCGAGCAGGAAGAAGGTTCGCTCCACATCCATTCACTGGGTGCGAGCACCGCCAAGAAGAAGGGCTCTGATTGTCCAGTTCATGGACGTCGGGAGTGCGAGACGTTATCCGAAATTATTAGCCTATATATTGAGCGAAGTACAAAGTCAAATTTGGATTGGAATACAAATACAAGCTTGGAGGGGATTGCAATTAAGAAAAAAGTTATAGTGGTAATGACAATACTTTTAGTGTTGACTACATTTGCATATATTTGGCTAGTACATTATACCGCAAATATGTTTGATCTTTCATGGAGACCGAACCCTGCTGCAGAAAAACCAACGATTACAGAGGTTCGTGCTGATAAGGCAAATACTAGAATATTTGTTCAAGAAGAAATTGATAACAAGGTAGATAGTCAGTGTGTTATGTCCGGACGCACAAATTTAAAATATGACAATAGCATTTATATTCCAGCTGAAGTCGTTGCGGAATATTTTAACTGCGACCTAGAATATGATAAAGATACAAATTCTATGTTGCTAATAAAGAACAAGGGAATTGATAAAAGTAAGGTTCTTGATAAAATAAATATAATCAGAGAGATTGGCAGTAAGGGTGATAAAGACAAGGCTGAAGAAATAGCATACGTTAAGAACACAGATGTGATTCCTCATAAAATAAACATTGAAGAGATATTTTATGATTATCATGGATATGTTATTAGTTCAGTTAAGGGCCCAAACTTTGAAATAATAAAACCAAGTGAGACAAAACGATTTGATATAATTGCAACTATAAAAACTGAGGGCATTGAAGATATGGAATCAAAAATAATTATCGAATACTAGTAGAGTAAGCTAATAACTTCGGATAACAATGCACTACCGTAAAGTCGCGGGAGACAAGAGTTCCTTGATTTCGAGCAGGGAGAAGGTACGCTCCACACCCCAATCGCTGGGTGTGACCACCGCCTGCGGAGAAGGGCTCCGAGGGTCCAGCTCTGTGGCGTCGGGAGTGCGAGACGTTATACAAAACCACACGCGAAAGGCGGACGCGCATCCTTGCGCTATTTAGTTCGAGAAGGTGCTACAAGTATTAATAATTATAAAAGGAGTCTACACCAATGAGAATAGCACTAAAAATTTTGATTCTTGTACTTATGTTTTCATTATCAGCATGTAATCTAAAAGAGAAGAAAGATGTTGGTTC
>Ga0074198_1001772_pt1 | contig 13158 bp, 7 predicted proteins | sample EPASupsiteSAE323_FD_64527 | JGI IMG/M metagenome (GOLD analysis project Ga0074198, IMG submission 64527) | Bioremediated contaminated groundwater from EPA Superfund site, New Mexico - Sample SAE3-23 | ecosystem: Environmental > Aquatic > Deep subsurface > Groundwater > Contaminated ...
CGCCCCTTCGAATTTGAAAAAAATCTCCGCATCGATTTTAAGGCGGGACGCTATTCTTTGCGCGCGCACGAGCGGAGTATCGCCCTCATTCAAGCTCACGATATTTTTTTTCGATATCGCCGGCAAAAACTTACCGTATTTTTCAATCAAAGCTGTCTTCAAAACTTTCTCCTTAGCGTTCATGATTATAATAGCCTTAACCATCCGTTGTTCGTTATAAATTCATCTTATAACACACGGGGTCTTCTATGACGAATTTGTTTTTCTTTATTTGCTCAAGCATCGATGGAATTTTAATCGATTTAGATTCATGGGTCGTAAATATTACGTTAACGGGCTTGCCTTCGCAAGAAACATCCTGACGCATCGATGATATCGAAATTCCATATTTTTCGAACGCCGAGGTGATCTTTGAAATTACGCCTGGAACGTCAAGGACCGTAAAACGGAAATAATTGCTTTCGGTTTTCATTTCGCCGCTGATCCAGTTCTTTTTTTCGCAGCTCGGCGCATACGCTTCATGAAATAAGGGCTTATCGTGGCGCTTTATTCTCAAAAGATCCGAAATAAGCGATGCGCAGGTAGGATTGGCGCCGGCTCCGCGGCCGTAAAGCATTATTTCGCCTATCGGATCGCCTTCGAAAAAAACCGCGTTAAACTCGTTTTTAACTTTCGCCAGAGGATGCGCTTCGGGCAGAAAAACCGGCCTGACTCCTATATCGATCCCGTGATCGCCGTTTTCTATATAACCGACGAGCTTAACCTGATAATTTATGGAACGCGCGTAATCGAGATCGGCGCGCGTAATCCGATCGATTCCCTGACATGGCAATTCAGCCGCCCTGGCGGGAAAATCGACCAAAAGATCTTTCAATATGGTTATTTTATAAGCGGTATCGCGTCCGGAAAGATCGAAAGACGGATCCGGCTCGGCGAAACCCTTTTGCTGAGCCAGCGCCAGCGCTTCCGAAAACTCTAATCCGTTATCCGACATTTGAGTCAAAATGTAGTTCGTAGTTCCGTTCAATATTCCAATGACTTTTTTTATTTTATGTATCCTGACGTTCTCGCAGAAGAGGTTTATAAGCGGTATGCCCCCGCCGACGCAAGCCTCGAAGTAAAAACCCACGTTTTTTTTGCGGGCCATGCTTATAAATTCCGAGCCGGCTTCAGCCACGGCGAGCTTATTCGCCGTAACTACGTTTTTACCGGCCGCAAGCGCTTTATTTATGTAATCGATGCTGCCTTCGCCGGCGGTGGCATCCACGATCGTTTGTATCGAAGCGTCGCCGACTATTTCATCGTAATTTGAGATAAAGCGGCATCCGCTCTCAATTGCGCGGTTTTTTCCCGGATCGCGCACGAGAATTTTCTCGATTTGGGCCCAGTGATATTTTTCCTTAATTATCTTATAAAAATTAGAGCCTATGTTTCCAAAGCCAAGCAAGGCTACTTTCATCTTATCCCCCGTTCGATTTAGTTGCGTTCAATGCGCGGTTTATTAATGCCGCCTAACGGCCGGCGGCGCCGGAGCCGGAGCTTTCCTTGCGCAACGCCTCTATTATTTTATTATCGGCGATCTCCTCATCGGATAGCATCATAAGATCCCTCATCATAACGAGGTTTAAAAAATTGTCGTCCCACTCGTAATGTTCCGAAACATGATTGACTATAAGATTGTATTTTTCGCCGAGCGTTTCAATCTTCTTTCCGATGGTAAGGTTTTCATCTATTTCAGGATGCAGAAGCACTATTCTTTCAAGCTCCGAACTCATATTGTACCACGGAATTATCACTATCGGAGCGCCGTCTTTTCCGTAGCCCATCTTAAGCCGCCCGCCGACGCAGGTAATCTTTTTATTTCCCCTCAATTTTCCAGGCTTGTCAAAAGACGACGGCTTATTTCTAGCTATTCCAAAAGATTTTTCTTTTTCGCGCACTCCGAAATATTCGAATTTTCCCATGTCGAGCTTTTTTTGAACAATATATGGCGAGCCGCCCTTAAAGCCCGTAATGGCATTTGAAATATTGCGCATGGTTTTTAAATCGTTTATGCTGATTCCATAAGCGTCGATCGCCATTTCATCGAGCACTCGCATGAATTCCTTATTCGAAGCTATAAGGTTACGCTTATCTTTAAGTATTTCAAACTGACGTATAAGCTCTTTCTTGTCGTTTAAGATAAGCTGCATCGGGCATAATTTGAAAAGCATGCGCATAATTTCCGCACCGCTTTCCTCGGCGTACCATTCCTTTAAAAAATCGATCTGCGACTTCAAAAAAACATCTTTTTCAAATATATCGGCCAGCTGCGATTCGGAACGTTTTATAGTTTCGGATTCGATCACGCATAACGTTTCGGCGTCGCCGTACTTATCAAGAAAAAGGCATTCAAGATTATATTTGCATCCGTTGGTTTTATTAATGTTAAACGACGAGCACCCGCTTTTTACCGTCGAATCGACGAAATCACGAGCCGCCGGATAATCCTGCGATTTCATATCGTCCGCATTGAATTTATAAGTTTTCTTTTCAGTGAAATTAGCCGTATAATACTGTATTTTTTTCATTTTTACCAGCTTCAAGGCGGCGATAAGCTTATTGGAATGCTCCATAGAAAATTTCAGCTGTTCAAGCATTTCAAGAATACCATCCGGAGAAGCGAATTCATCGCAATCGATCGATTTGAAAATACTTCTTGCGTCGATCATCGGATCGGAGAAACGCCGCCCGGCGTCGAGAATGAAACTGGATATCCCCCAGCCTTGCTGAAACTTGGCTATATTATCGGGTTTTATGGGATTGGAGCCGATTATTTTTGAAATTCCCTGATAATGGATCGCCGCCTTCGACATATAAGCTGAATTCTCATACCTGTCGTCGGCAAGCTTCATCGCCAGGCTTCTGTTCGAAAATTCAAGGATCAAATCGTTGATAAGATTGTAAAAAATTCCGATTTCATCTTCATTTACAGTCTCCCACGAAAGCAGCACCGCGAAAATGTCGTCGATGAAAGACCTTGTTTCGGCGCTTATTATAGAAATCGAACGAAGCTCTTTATAAATTTTCGCAATCGATGCGTCGCGCTCTTCTTCGGAAATGATGCCGTCGATACGCTGCGATTCGAGCTCATAAAGAGTTTTCGCGCGCTCTTCGGAAGACAGAGAGCCGGTTTCGAGCTTTTTATATTTTTTCCATATTATTTTCAATTCTTTGATTAGAGCGGAAACAGCCTTGACCGAACGCCCAGAACTGGCGGTAATTTCTAAAAGGCGGCTCCCCCACGACGTTATCTCGTCGGCGATACGGTTCGACTCGAGTATTGCGGCGAGCGTCAATATATTATCGAGAATAAGCTTGGTAAGGGCGTCTGAAAAAAGGTTCCCGGTCGTAAAATTGGGGGCCGGAATCACGAAATCAGCGCCATTTTCAGAAAGCCTCATAAGATCTTCTTCAGCCGCTATAACAGCTATTTTTCCGACCCGCGGCTTGTCTTCTTTTATCAGCTGCGCCATCCAGGAACCTATCGAGGTTTCAAGATTTGGTATATGAATTATTACGAGCGAGCCGGATGAAGTTCTGAGCGAACGAAGATAAGTCGCGCGCTGCCCATGCTGTTCGTAAGCGCCGGAAAAGAATTTCACCCTCGGATGCTGCATCATTTCAGCGAATTTCAACGCACCTTCGCAGCCGTCGTAGCCGTTGAACGCTCCGACGTAAGATATGTCTATATTATTGCCGGCTATATATTTAGCAAGCGCGATAGTTTTTTCTTTAACTGAAACGCTCGCAAGAGTCATTTTCGCGATTTCAGGAAACCCCGCCAGAGCGCGATACAAATATTGGGCGCGTTCAGGCTTTATCAAACCCTTTACTTCATGTATATACGTTATAAGCGTAAGTATATTCTGCATCGCAGTAAACGCGGCGAACGTCGATCCGACAGCCTTTTCCCACGGCATATTCGTAACCGAAGCCCCCAGGCTTTTAGACGTAAGGCTCGCAAGCTCCGAAGTGATAAGATTCGTCACCGACATTATATAGGGGCCTGATGCGAAATTGCTATCCGCGCCGGCTATAAGCTCTTCTGCGAGAGCCACTACCGGCTTGGTGGCGCCGGAATTAGAAACGAAAAGAACAAGGCTGTTTTCGTCGACCCTTGGACGCTCTATCCTGGCCAGATTCGACTCAAGCACGTTCATAAAGCAACCATTTAGCCCCTCAAGATTGGCGAGCGAAAAGCACATTCCAAGAATATTGCGCGATGTCCCTTCAGCGAAGCCGTATATTTTATCGATTTTTTTTATTATTTTTTCGAGCGCCGAAGTGCTGAGCTTCTGATTGGTAACGTTAAAAAACGCCGCCAGATTAGGTTTTATCTTTCCGACGACATTTCCGCTCAGATCGTACTGGCAATCGAAAATATGCCTGGTGTTTCGTAAAAGCGTAACATAGCTCAAATAAATCTCTACGCCGTATTGATTATCAATGGCGAAATTCACCGGCTCTTCTGTGGTAAAGCACTTGATCTGCTTGCCTTTTATAAAATTAGGACCGCCGATTATCTTGCCGAGTATGGTTTCATATATGACGGTGCGCTCCACCCTGCTTTTTCCGGCAAAATATCCTTCGTCTTTTAATATAGCCGTTTTTTCAAGTCCTTTTAACTGGTAATCTATTATGGGTGACGTTTCGAGATTTTTGTCGGTTTTTTTTGAATTAAGGATATCATATATTTTCAAGACAGGATCTTTCGACGACGACGGCTGGTATATTTCGGCGCTCTGCCAGTCGGAGAGCGAATAATATTCGACGAAACCTTCGCGAATCAAAATTTTAGCGCCTGTAGTTATGTAATCGACCGGAATTTCTTCCTGTTTTTCTTTACTGTAGCGCTTGATCTGATTGCGCATGTTAGACAGCGAAGACGCGAATTTTATAGGGATGCTCGAATCGTTCGAGTCGAGATAAATAAACATCCCGCCCGATTTAGGCCCGCGAACTATCGTCGTTACTGGCACCACGGCGCCTTTTTCATCGACGATATTCGTAAGCGTTTCAAAAACGAATATCGAAGTCGGATCGGCAAGATATATAAGCTTGGCCGCAATAGACGCCGCAATAGTGACGTTCGAGGCGCCTTCGGCGCGAAGCGAGCTGGCGGTTCCAACAATGAGCTTTTTCTGCTCGGCGAAATCGATCATTTTAGAAACGCCGCCTGAATCGAATTTCGCTTGTTCATTTAAAACGCCTTTATAGCGGAACGAATCAAGCAGCCATTGCAGGCACTTATTTTTATTTTTTAATATCTGGTCGGCCAGAAGGCATTCGTAAACAATTCTTATTATCCTTGGAATTTCCTTGGAATCGGAATCGGCCTTGGTTTCAAAACCCATATCAAGAAAGAATTTTTCCCATTTTATCTTCGAGTTGACATCGCCGTTATGGCCGACTGAAAACATGCCTTCATGGTTAATTAAAAGCGGATGCTGTTTTCGGAACTTTTCAAGCTCTTCAACGCTCAATACTTCGTTAAAAATCTCGCGGGTCATTTTTTCGGAATGAAGGTGCGCGTTTGCGCGCGAATACATATTATCGCCCTGCGTCGCAGCCCTTGTTTGAGCGCCAGTTACAAGCACAAGCGCTTCGCCGGCCTCTATTTCGGGGCAGCGTCTGAGCAGGTTGCCTATCGTAATATAACCGCGTTCGTCTATATCGCCTGAAGTTTTTTCGCACACGAGCTCTACGGCGCCAGTTTTTAAATATAAAACGGCGAGCGACATACCGTGCGAATCGTAACCGGCGGCCGACCCTTCGGCGGTAATATCGAAAACAGACCATATCAGGCGTAAATTATGCTCGATAATTTCATTTTTATATTTTTTATAATCTTTGAGTTCCACAAAAATACGCGCTATTCCGCCTCCGACCGAACAGCCGGCCGGATAGGACGGAGAATGCAAAAACTCTTCGCCCGAAAGAAAATAATTATGAAGATCGGTTTCGGCGACGCCTTCGATAATGGCTACGGACCTTAGTATATGGGCTTTCAACGATTTTTTAGCGGCTGCAAAAAGCGCGTTCGCATTTAACGATTTCAGCGCGCAGGCAAGCCTGTTTTTATATAATAAAGTGAAATCAGCCATTTTATATCTCCTTAGAACATAAATGAGGAACTAAATCAGCATATTTTACCATATTTTATTTAATTTTGCAAAAACAAAAATAGGGTTTACGCCAATAAACCCTATTTTTTTTATCATATGCATCCGTAAAACAAAACCTGCGAAAGACACCAGATGTTTTTCCGTGAATGCCGTTTTCGTTTATTCATCTGAATCAGGCTTGATAAAAACCGTTTTAAATCGAGGACACCAGTTTCATTTCGGCCGTCAGAGGCTTTTCGATGCTAACATGTCCGGCAAGGCTTTTCATTGGATTGCCGTTAATTAAGATCTGTATGTTTTTAATTATTTTTCCATCTACGGGCGGTATCTCCATAAGCGAGTTAACGAGCGAATAAACCGTAAGCAGTTCAGACGAAACGCCTCCGCTATGCTGCGTTACGAGATCCTTCGAAAAATCCACGACGAGCGTTTCGCCGTATAAATAAACGGCACGAAGGCTGACCGCCGGAGGAATGGTGCGATAAACGCCTTTGTTGTTAGGGCCTTTAATAAGCTGGCTTATTATAGCTTTAGCGCAGCTTAAAACATTCGGGCATTTCGCTATCCCGCGATCTTCAGTCGTCAAAAGCTCATAGCTCGAGTTTGCAAAATAAAGCCTGACGTTCATTTGTTCGGGAGCCACAGACTTTAAATCGGCGTCCTTGCCGTAAACCAGTATTTTTTTCTGGCTGGAATCGATATTTTGAAACCCCAGCTTTTCAGGTTCGAAAAATACATAATATCCTAAAATTACAAGTATTCCGAGTATGAGTAACAGCATCAGAACCGATATAAAACTTCCTATCGACGACCCCTGCTGCTTTCTTTCTATCATTTCATTCAGCTCCTTTATTTGCTTTTATTTGCAAGCATGAACGTTTTAATTCCTTCGAATATGGCCGCCGCCAATTTATCTTTATATTCATCGCTCAAAAGCGATTTTTCATCTTCACGGTTCGTTAAAAATCCCGTTTCAATAATTACCGACGGCATCGTGCAATCGGATAAAAATGAAAAATTAGCGGATTTAACGTTTCTTAATTTAAAATCTTTTCGCTTTCTGAACGATTCGGCTATTTTTTCAGCCAAATCTTTAGATTCTTTAACCTTTTTAGACAAATTAAGCGACATCATTATTTCGTTCACTTCGGAATCTATAACATTGGCTGAAGCGCTTTTCGAGCCGCCGGCATTAGCCGAGCCATCGCCGCTTGCGCCGCCCATATCGTAATAATAAACCCCTACTCCCGACGCATCTGACGAATTGGCGCCGCCGGCATGAAGCGAAACAAGAATTTTAGTGTCATAAGTATTTACGACTTTCAGCCTGTTTTCAAGCGGCATAAAATAATCGCCGTTTCGCACAAGAATTCCCCTCAACTTCGTTTTATCAAGTATCACTTTTAATCTTCGCGCTATATCGAAGTTAACTTCTTTTTCCTTGGTGCGCCCTTCAGACACGACGCCAAATTCCTCACCGCCATGGCCGGCGTCAATCGCAATTATATAATCGAGCCCGCCAAGGCCTGAAATAAGCTCATCCATATCGGGCAATTTTACTTCGATCTGGCCGCCGCCTTTTAATTCCTCAGAAGTCGGCGTTTTTTTAACGATATTTTCAAGCGTGGCCGCAACAGGTTTTTCAAGCGCTACGCTCGCGGTCGCCATGCGTCCGTCTTCCGCTATAAGCGGCTTCAAATCGCTTCCTTCTTCGATCTTATCGACGACGAATGTAAGAATGTTTCCATTCTCTTTCAATCCCACTTTTACCTTAGCGTTAGACGAAAGCGAAAGTATGACTCTATTCGAATTTTCCTGGTTAACCATGGTTAATTTTACGCTATCTACGATATTTTCGGTAACTTTTATCAGCTGCTCGCCGAGTTTCGAATCGACCTTATTAATTACGATATCGACATTTTTACCTTCCATGCCGGTCACGTATTTTACGCTCTTAGGAGCGCTCTTATCAAAGGCGACATCCAGTTCGAACGAATTCGGGTTCCTTCTGTATTTTATGTTTTCGATCGTCGCTTCGTGGCTTTCCGCGGAGCTTTCGTCAGCTATAACAGCCGTTTCGCCCGTATCTTCCTCGCTTAATATCTCTTCGCCTTCCGCTTCGGCCGCCTTGCCGGAAGGTTTTTCAACCGGCTTTTCCGCCGGTTTTTCAACCGCCAGGCCTGCATCAGGATTTGAATTTTTCAAATCGGGGGTTTCTTTTTTAGCGCTTTCTGAAAGCTCTTGATCATTAGCAGGTTTTTCCTTTTTTACCGTGCTTAGCGAATAAATTCCGGAAACAATGTCAAGCGGTATTATCACATCGTCGTCTTGCTGGGTCACCGGATTATTCGATCTTAAAAAAGTATCGCCCACGACGACCGCCCTTTTATCGACGACAAATCTTATTTCACGCTTGTCTTTTCCAATAACCTTATACATCTTTGAATCGGGAAAATATTTTACGGAAAGGCCAAGTTTTTTAGCCATTTTATTAAGCGAAACATAATCGCCGCTATCCAATGACGAAACTTCGATTTCCTTTCCTTCGACGATAATCGTAGACTCGCAGCGCGCAATATTGGCGCCGGAGAATAATACCGTCAAAACAAGCGGCACCGCCATCGCCGCTTTCAACCAGAAGCCCTTAGTAAAACAAAAGTTCACTATTGCCCTCCCTAATAAAAAATATTATTTTTAAAACTACAATATATTCAATAAAACTAATAAATGCTTTTGACTTCCTTATCGAATTCACGCTTAAGGTCGCGTTGCTTAATCGATTCTTTTTTGTCGAAAGCTTTCTTTCCCCGGCAAAGCGCTATTTCTACCTTTAAACGGCCCCGCCTGAAATAAGCTTTTAACGGCACTATAGAAAAACCGCGCTCATTCGTTTTGCCGATCAAACGCTGAATCTCTTTTTTGTGCAACAATAGCTTGCGCGACCTTTTCGGTTCATGATTGAAACGATTGCCGAATGTATATTCCTCAATATGCGAATTAATCATCGTCACTTCGCCGTTACGCGCAAGACAATAGCTGTCGCCTATGGACATTTTGCCGTCCCTGACGGATTTTATTTCAGTTCCAACCAATACTATCCCGGCTTCATAGGTTTCAATCACTTCGTAATTAAAATGAGCTTTTCTATTAGTGGTTACTATTTTTATTCCTTCCATCTTACCTCATCACCTATCGTAATTCCGCCGTTTTGTTCGCTTGACACCAGCGCTTCGCACATATCGTTTTCAATTCTTGTTACAAGCAATTCGCCGACGATTACCGGCCGTTCGTAACCTATTACCTTCGTGGTTCGGGGATCTTTTATTTCGGAACTTTTGCGGGCGCGATATACCAGCAGCCTCTTATTTATTTGATCGCCTATCGCCAGGCCCGCATTGTATCCCATATTTACAAATACATTGCCGCCTCGTCTTTTTAATACGACATATTCCTGCATTTTGCTTCCGGTTTTCTTATTTGCGCTGCATTCATGCATCAAAGAAAGATATTTTTTATCCGAAGTGATTTTGTATAATTCAGTGTAATATTCGCAGGAATTATCATAATCCCGCGCATCGTAATACATGCGCGCCAACTTTTTTAACGCGGTTACATTTCCGGGATTTATAAGCAGGGATTTTTTAAAATAAGACATGGCCTTTGCATTGTTTTTCATATCATAGAAGATTTCACCGATTTTAACGTTATATTGTTCGTTGCCGGGTTCGAGACTTGCCGCTGCCTGCAAAAGCTTTATAGCTTCATGCCATTCGCCTTCGGAAAGCAGCTTTAGCGCTTCTTTATAGTTAAATCTGGCGCTTTGCCTGTATTTGATTATTTCATTTTCGTTGATATTGCCTCCGGAAGATGCCATTACGCTTTCAATTTCCGAAGAGGTCGTTTTTAAATGACTCGCAACATTCATTAATGATTCGGCTTCTTCATACATCTTTTTTTCAAGATATATATTCGAAAGATAAAAATAAGCCATAAAATTATCAGGATTATCAACTATGGCCATTTTAAATAAATCTATCGCCTTTTCGAAATCTTTATCTTTATAGCTCTGATAAGCTTCAGTAAAATAACGCTCAGGCGAAATAGTCGAATTGCCTGACTGGCCCACACGTTCGGCAGCCAGAATAGGAGCCGTTAACTGCATGATCGCCGTCAATAATATAGCGATAAATAATAATTTAAAATTATTTTTCATAAGCTTTTTCATAATTACAATCCGAATAAAAAAAGATATTTATAAAATATTTTTCTTTTAAACCTATCGGAATTTTTATGTTTAAATTAACAATTCATTATATTTTTATATAATAAAACCAAAACTGCAAAAAAATCAAAATTTGATTTTTTTGCTTTTTTACGAATAAAACCTTAAAACGGCTACTTCAACGCTTTCGCTTTTCACGATTCGTTAAAATGCCGTTTTGCGCCTGCATTAATAAAGAAAAAGCAGCTTTATTCAATTAAAAATACTTCACCGGATTTATGAAGCGGCCCGATTTCTGAACGGAAAAATGGAGATGAGGACCGGTCGAAAGACCCGAAGAGCCTATTTTAGCTATAAGTTCATTGCGCTTAACAAAAACGCCCTTTTTAGCGACAAGCTTTGAACAGTGAGCATAAAGGGTATAAATATCGCTTGAATGTTTAACGATTATAGTGCGGCCATAATTTGACTTCCACCCGGAATAAACGACGGTTCCATCCGCCGCCGCTTTAATAGCGGAACCATAAGACGCGCCTATGTCGATGCCGTTATGGAATTTTTTAACTCTGTACACCGGATGCACTCTAACGCCATAGCGCGAAGTTATACGGCGCGATGACGCCGGCCACTGCATTTTTTTAGGAGCTTCCAGTCTGGCCGATGCCTGAACGTTTTGATCGGGTTTCTTTTTATCGTCTGATAGCGCTAGGCTTTTTTCATCTTCACCGCTTACGGCTTTATCCGGAACAAGAAGCGTAGTTCCAGCAGCCACGCTGGCCGCCTGGAGCTTGTTAGCCGACATGAGTTCGGACAGCGTAATGCCGTATTCGCGAGCTATCGAAAGAAGACTATCTTTTGAAGTGACCACATAAAATTTATTGAATTCTTTACGTTCCGATTTTTCCGGTAAAAAATCGCAATCGATTTCAACCGGCTCAAGTTCGTTAGCGACGACTATATTAAGATCTTTCATGCCTGAAAACCTATTGAAAATATCGCTCGTCGGAAGCCTTGATGCAGCCCCGGAATCGATGTCGGCCATATCGAGGGATATTTCCGATTCGGACTCAGCCATAGGCGAATTAGCGAAGCTTCCGTTTAAAAGGTTTGCAAACGCCGGCATCGTTTCATCGCCATAATAATAAGAAGAATCTTCCGGTTCGCTTTCGCCGCGTTCGAGATGCAGCCCCGAATAGCCTGTATAATCGGCATCTTTCAAGTAACCGGATATATAAGAATCACCCTGAAGCTTGTCTATATAAAGACGGTTTGAAGGAACATTGGAAAAGATGTCCTGTTTTTTTTCATCAATGACGATGAGCGAAGAAAGGCCATTTTCGGTTGCGGTTGGCTCAGGCTTAGCTATACCGGTAATTTCCGATTTGTAATTCTGATTATTTAAGTTATAATTTACATCGATATAATCCGGCGAATTTAAAACTATTCGTTCGGCGATCAAAAGATTTGTATTCTGGAAGCTGCTTACAGGTTTTTCTTTTTTTCCGCTTCTTAAAAAAGCAGAATTTTTAAAACTCTGTTCAACTTTAAAAAGATCTACCGGAAGAACAAGCATTGCATTTTCAAAACGTTTTTCGATCATCAGGCTCAAGGACTGTTGCTTTGCCGTTACCGGACTGATAAGAGACGTTAATGTTATATAAGAAACTCCAAGAATAAGAGTGCATAAGAATGCGCTTAACGCTTTCTTGTATATAATCATTATTTAATTTCCCCCAAACAAAATAACTTAACACGCCGGCCTTTAAATTAATTGCCATATTCAGCATTGCGTTAAATATTTATATTTATTTATAAAACACCTGAGATATTTTTATTATTATACTATATCGTCACTTTTTTGTCAAGCGCGCATAAATAAGCGCCCCTTATCTTAATTTTTTTAGATAAAAAGCGCTTATTTACAATTAAATATCAATTTTAAATTTAATGGACGTTAATTTTCAGAAGATACATGCATTGATTCGAGAAAATCTTTATTTTTCTTCGTTTTAGACATTCTGTCAACGACAAGCTGCATAGCTTCCGCTGGTGAAAGCGGTTCGAGAATCTTGCGTAATATCCACACTTTATTAAGAGTGTCTTTATCCAGGAGCAATTCTTCCTTACGCGTACCGGTGCGTTTGATATCGATGCACGGGAAAAGACGTTTTTCGAATAATTTTCTGTCAAGAATCAATTCCATATTACCTGTACCTTTAAATTCTTCGAAAATGATGTCATCAAGTTTTGAACCTGTTTCAACAAGCGCCGTGGCTAAAATGGTAAGCGAACCGCCGCCTTCGATATTACGCGCTGCGCCGAAGAATTTTTTAGGCTTATATAAAGCCGCAGGATTTACGCCTCCGGTCAAAGTCTGACCCGAAGAAGGAAGCTGCAGGTTATAAGCTCTTGCAAGCCTTGTAATGCTATCGAGCAATATAACTACATTTTTATCGTTTTCCACCATACGTTTAGCTTTTTCAAGAGTCAACTCGGAAACTCTAATATGATGTTCAAGTGGTTCATCGAAAGTCGAACTGATTACTTCAGCATCTACCGAACGCTGCATATCTGTAACTTCTTCAGGACGCTCGTCGATAAGTAAGATCATTACTTCTACTTCCGGATGATTTTCTATTATAGAATTGGCGATGCTCTTAAGAAGAGTAGTTTTACCGGCCTTAGGCGGAGCGACGATAAGGCCGCGCTGACCTTTTCCAACCGGCGATATCAAATCGACTATCCTGGTTGAAAGATCGCTATAATCGG
>Ga0074198_1001773_pt1 | contig 13145 bp, 8 predicted proteins | sample EPASupsiteSAE323_FD_64527 | JGI IMG/M metagenome (GOLD analysis project Ga0074198, IMG submission 64527) | Bioremediated contaminated groundwater from EPA Superfund site, New Mexico - Sample SAE3-23 | ecosystem: Environmental > Aquatic > Deep subsurface > Groundwater > Contaminated ...
TATGAGATTATCAAGGATCAGTTCCGTTACACAAACATGGTGGAAGGATTCAAAAAAGCCGTAGATTATTCTTTGAATAATAAATAACTCATTATAGATAGTCCCACTCATAACGGCCAATTAAAGATTATTTATAAGATTTAATTAATAATATCAATGATTTTTTCTGATTGGGTTAAATTAATGATAAATTAAATAAGTGAATGGAAATTACGTAAACTAAAATAATGTTATATTATATTTTAAAAAATGGTTAAAAACTTAAAACCCCCTGTGAAAGAATGCAGATAGATAAAAATAGATTATCTGCAAGTAATATATAGGTAAATGATATTTATATCCTTTCTTATGAGCTTTAATAAATTTTAAGCTGGTTTTTATCTCAGATATGGTGGTGTTGATGATCTTACCCTTCTTCCGTGAGGAACCGATCTTGTGCCATACTATGGAATTGAGGGCAGTTATGGCCTTGAAACCCTGTTCATGAAGTTTCAATGCCAGATCGGCATCTTCACAGCCAAAGAAGAAATCTTCATCTAGATAATTGAAGGGGGCCTTCTCTGCTTTTATGAGTATGGCTGCCCCTGAAACCCAGTCTACATCCAGTGTTTCACCATGATATGAGCTTATGTCCACATCTTCCAGTACAGCGTAATGTCCAGGATAGTGGTTCAGGTCTATTTTACCCCCAACACACCATATTTCATCGTCTTTCCCCTGAAAGTCATAGTAGTATATTTTAGAACCCACCAGGGCTATCTCATCATCAGATTCTGCAACCTTGACCAGTTCCTGGAGGAAATTCTTATCCACCACCGTGTCATTATTTAAAAGAAGGGTGTAAGGGCTTCCTAATTGTTCCAGTGCAAATTTGATTCCAATGTTATTTCCCTTGGCAAAACCATAGTTCTCCTGGTTCTTAATAAGAATTAGTTTGCCATTAGAATGTGTATTCTTTATTCGGCCAATGGAATTAGGTTCTTCACTGGAAGAATCCGGCTGATGGGGTGAATTCAGTTCTCCTTCTTCAAATTCAAATATTTCCACGGGTTTATTTAGGGAATTATAGTGGAAGTACTTGGATTCTACCTCTATCTCACCTTCACAGTATTTCCTTATCTGTTTCAGGGAGTCATCCTGGGAATCGTTATCCACCACAATGATGTTATAAGATGGATAGTCTATTAGATAAAGTGATTCCAGGCATTCTATGGTGTCCTGCCAGCCATTCCAGTTTAACAGGATGATTGCAACTTCTGGAAGCATAAAATCATTATACCCTGTTTTCTTTCAGGTCGAAGTAGTTCAGCTGGTCCTGTATAACATCACCGAGACTGTACTGGATCGTTCCACCGATCTTCTGGATTTTCTGATTATCAGCAAGTATCAGTGGAACTTCGGCTGGTCTGAACCGGTCGGGGTTGAACTCAATGACCAGTTTACCCTGGTCAGTGTTCACATTAATACCCTTGTCCTGGATGGTGTATTCCAGTCCTTCTTCCAGCATGATCTGGTCCACCCGTGTTTTATCAAAGTTCACACCAAAGACAGGGCCCTTGTTGATTTCTGCCGGGTTTTCTATGGCTTTTTCACCCTTCATGGTTTCGATGCTGTTTATGTTCCAGCCTGCCTTCTCCAGTCCCAGTAGTATGTAGCTCAGAACGGAGTTGGTTCGCATGGACCCCTGGTTGTATGCTTCACCACTTTTACCCTTAGCTGCCAGGAGGAGGTATCCCTGGATAACATCACTTACATGGGACCAGTCACGGAAAGCGTTGATGTTTCCAATGACAATACGGTCGGTTTCCCCATATTTGAGTTTCATGATCTGGTTGGTGATGACTGAGGTTACGAACATTATACCCCTTCCGGCACCTTCATGGTTAAATGCCCGGGACACCACGGTGTCCATGCCAAAGGAATGGTGATAATTCTGCATCAGGAGATCTCCGTAAACCTTGGAAACAGCATAAGGGGACATTGGCCTTAAGGGGTTGGATTCTGAAACTGGTAATTCAGGTATTGAGCTAGGTTCCGGGAAGATGGTTTTACCATCCTTCAGTGCCTGCTGGTACTGTTCCTCGGAGGATATGACCATACCGTATTCTTCACTGGAACCGGCAAATATCATCTTGGTATCCATATCCTTAACACGCACTGCTTCTAAGAGGTTGGCAGTTCCTATACAATTGATGTGCTGGGTTTCCAGTGGGCGGCGGAATGAGAGTTCCACAAAGGACTGGGCTGCCAGGTGGAAAAGGTAGTCTGGCTGTGATGCGTCAAGGGCATTGGCCAGTGAGGTTATGTTGGTTAGATCTCCTTCCAGCATCATCAGTTTATCTTTAATACCCTTATCTATCAGGTTTTTCTCCATTACTGCCATGTCTTCCGGCCTTATGAATCCGTATACGTCTGCTCCGTCATCTAAAAGCTCTTTTGCAAGGTAAGAACCAACAAATCCGTTTGCCCCGGTTATCAGGACACTTTTTCCGTTCCAGTTCATAGTATCTTCCACATAATTTAATCGATTTATAAACAAATCAAATTAATTTTATTACAATTCAAATTCCATATATGTACTTTTAATTTAATTACCCTAACTATAATTTATCCTAACTATAAAATTATTTCATTAATTTTTAAAAAATGTTTTAAATATTTAAAAAAATGTTTTAATGGATTTAATATACCTAAACATTATGTGATTATCCATCTGTTTATAAAGGTATTTTAATAAGGATTATTACAAAACGTATCTAAATTGGAGTTTATTTTTTCATTGCACGTTTAAGGTGATTGACTAATCTTTCACCGGCGCTTTCCAGTGTCCATTCCCTGCGTACAACTTCCAGTGCATTTTTTGATAATCTGGATCGTTTCTCATCATCACCCAGTAGTTTAACCACTGCATCTGCAAATAAGGATTCATCCCGCTGGGTTAGGAATCCGTTTTCATTGTGGATCACGGTTTCCCGTACTCCGCCCTCTTTAACTGCAACCACTGGCGTGCCGCAGGCCATGGCCTCCAGGGGCACCAATCCAAAGGGTTCAAGATATGGTGCGTAGAGTACCATTTTCGCCTTATTGTAAAGTGAGACCAGTTTATCATCATCAATACCCCTTAATATCTCCAGTTCCACCCCTAATCCTGCAGCCATTTCCCTTAAATAATCCTTCCATTGTTCATCACCCATGTTGGAGACTATCACAAGTTTTGGGCGCATTCCCTCATCAATCAGTCCCAGGGAATTTATTATGAAGTCGTAACCCTTGGGTGGGATGCAGGTACCCACGGATAGGACAAAGTCTTCCCGGGGTAAGTCCAGTGGCTGGAATATGTCAACATCCACTCCCAGGTAGGATACGTAAGAGTTGAGTCCGTATGATCTTAAAACGGATTCATGAGAATAATAAGAGTTAGCCAGGATGTAATTAGCGTACTGGACGTTTTTAAGGTCAAGATTCATCTCCTTACCAATGACATGGTTTATGTATCTTTTAATTAATGGTTCCAGTAGTCTTTTTTTTCTCTTGTCTTCTGAGATCTTTTCCAGTATCTTTTCCCGGCGTGGTGGTTGTTGGCAGTAGTAAACTGTTGGTTTTTCAATATACTTCAGGAAGTAGGGGGCCATGACAAACTGGTCCTGTTCACTGAAGACCACATCGTAGTCACCCTGGTTAATGGCCTGGGCAATGGCTTTTTCTGTTTGATCCACGTTTTTTATGGATATTGGTTTGAATATGGCCGGTACATAGGAGAAAGTAGAATATACAGTTGATCTGAACCAGCTTTTTTTAACCGGGAAAACATGCATGTCCCTTACCATGTCCTTTAAGGGGAGGAATTCTTCGTTGGCTGTGGCCGGGACATATAAGTCAACTGCATGTCCTGAATTTGATAAATATTTTACAAATCCGTGCAGTGCTCTTTTAGCCCCTCCTGATGGGAGGTTGTGGAAAATTGCAATTTTTAATTTTTCTGACATTCAAATCTCCGTATTAAAATCTGTTATCAAAATGATAATGGTATATGAAACTATTATCGATATTTCTAAGTAATATTATCGGTATTTTCTAAGTAATATTATCAGTATTTCTAAGTAAATAAAATCAACTATTAATATTCATCTAAGACTTGTTCATAGATTTTCCAGGTTTTCTGGGCGGTTTTCTCCCAGCTGAACTCCTTAGCTTGACTGATACCTTTAGCCTTCAACTTCCCTTGGAGTGCCTTATCAGTGAGTACCCGGTGCATGGAATCAGCCAGGGCATCCACATCCATTGGATCAACCATAATACCCGCATCACCCACCACCTCCGGCAAAGAAGACGTGTTAGACGTGACTACTGGTGTGCCGCAGGCCATGGCTTCCAGTGGGGGCAGGCCAAAACCCTCATACAAAGAGGGGTAGACGAATAGATCCGCTAGATTGTATATGCTGGGAAGATCTTCTTCAGGGATGTAGTCCATGAAGAACACATCCTTGGCAAGTCCCAGTCCTTCTATAAGATCAAATATGGCTTTTCTATCAACTTCACCTATTTGGGGTCTTCCCACCTTCACCAGTTTTACTCCCTTTAAATTATATGTTTCTATCAGGCTATGGAACGCTTTTATAACTGATTGGAAGTTCTTTCGGGGTTGTTCTGATCCAACGTACAGAATGAAACTTTCGGGTAGATTGTATTTCTCCCGGATATTATTCAACTTATCCGGGGATATGACTTCAAAATTGGAGTCAACTCCCAGGTAGACTGGTTCTATCTGTTCAGATGGTATTTTTAAGTATTCAACCAGGTCTTTTTTGGTGTGTTGGGAGATGGTAATTATTTTATCTGCATTTTTCATCCCATCAATGGAATATTTTAAGAATTTTAAGGACATTTGGGTGTTTTCCTGGTATATCAGGGGTATTATATCCAGACAGGTGGCAATCTTAGGTGAGTTGAAATTAATTCGGTTCAGGAGATATGTTTCTTCCTGTGAAAACACATGGGTTAGGTCAGCATCTTTCATCAGGAGTTTTTTAACCCTTTGGGGGTAGATGAAAATCTTATGAACTAAATCAAAGTAAGGAACATTGAATCGGGGTAATTCATAGGGAATTTCATTGAAAACTGCCTTATCATGTAGGTTTTCTGCTGTTTTTAGGTATACTTTGTATTTTCCATACATTTCACCTAAGTTTAATCCTAAAATGGCATTTACAGTTAATTTATTATTCATTTTATCCCTTTTAACTTTCATTAACTTGTTCATAGACCTGCCAGGTTTTCTGGGCGGTTTTCTCCCAGCTGAACTCCCTGGACCGGGCAATGCCTTTATCCCTTAACTTCCTTTGGAGGGCCTCATCAGTGAGTACCCGGTGCATTGAATCAGCCAGGGCATCCACATCCATGGGATCAACCATAATACCCGCATCACCCACCACCTCCGGCAGAGAAGACGTGTTAGACGTGATCACTGGTATTCCACAGGCCATGGCTTCCAGTGGGGGTAGGCCAAAACCCTCATACAAAGAGGGGTAGACGAACAGGTCAGCAGCATTGTAGAACTTAACCAGGTCTTCCTCCCGGATGTATCCTGGGAAAATAACTTCATCCTGGAGATTTAATCTCTGGATTTCCTGGAGTACTTCTTCATGTTGCCAGCCCATTCCACCGATGACGACTAATTTATGGTTTAAACCTGATTTTTTCAGTTCATATAACGCTTTTATTAACGGTGGGAGGTTTTTTCTTGCTTCAACTCTTCCCACAAACAGTACATACCCCTCAAGGTTATAAGTGGTTTTTATATACTTTTTAACTTCTTCAATGTTTTCCATGTGATGGTAAACATTACTGTATCCAAGGGGGGTGACGGTGATGTCCTTTTTGGGTATATCAAGATATTTTATGCAATCTTCTCTGGTTTTTTGAGAAATGGTTATTATATGATCTGCCCGGTTAACTATTAATTTTAAGGAGGTGTTCCATCGCTTTGCCAGGTTACGTGAGTAACTATCTGGATAAAGTAGGGGTATCAGATCATGGATTGTTAATATCTTTTTAACACTTCTATTCAGGAAAAAAGCAGAACTCTGAGTATGCCAGTGGGCTGGGAAGTGTACAACATCCACATTTGCCTTACTCAGTGCATAGGGCATTCCAATGTAACATGTAAGGTTTAGGGGGATGTGGGGAATTAGTACATCTTTACACTGCTGGTAGACTGGATCTTCATTTTTTTTATGGTGAATCAGGGTAATGTTTTCAGACTTACCCATTTTAATCATCTCTTCCAGTGTACCGTAAAGAGATTTGTCCACACCGGTTCTTTGCCGGTCTATAATCCATGAGAGAATACCTACATTCATTAAATCACCTATTCTGGGGGAAGAAAATGGATCAGTTTTAAAATAATAACTCCTATTTTTCTATTGGAAAGTTAATTCCATTGGAACTGTATGATTCGGAAACTGTATGATTCGGAAACTGTATGATTCGGAAACTGTATGATTCGGAAAAATGTGAGATTTGGAAACTGTGAGATTTCGATTGAAACCTTTTGTTAATTCTAGTTGTGACCATGCTAAAAAGATGATGATTCATATTTATTCATCATTATATTCTAAAAGAACTTCATCAGTAATTTTCTGGTATTCTCCTCTTATTTTTTCACGGGTGTTGATGGTGTCATACTCTTTCATCAAGCCTAACTTTAAATAAACAATCAAATTATAGATAACTGATAAAAAGCTTAGGGAAAGCCCTCTGAAACCATCTTTATATCCTTTGTCCCGTACGTAAACATCAAAAAAGCCACGGAATAATCTGAAAAGGATCCCCGGAACACTCTCTCCTAATTTATATCCCTTTTTTTTACCTTCGAATATATTTTTAGCTTCTATGGTGGTGTAATGATTGAGTGCCTTGTCAATGTAGTGTTCAAAATCAAGGTAACTGAAATGCAGGAATCCCTCCTGGGGATCTGTTAAATTGTAATGCCTTGCATCTTCACTAATATTAATGAAATCATGAATTCTGTCCCCAAAATACAGGTATTTCTTTTTAAAAAATCGTGGGTGTAAATCCTGGAGTGGTCCCCAGCCCATGTGTTGTATCTGTTTACCGGCAAAATAGTTGTTATGGGGGATATTAACTACATCTCCCAGGTCTTTTTCCATTACTTCCTGTAATTTGTTCTTTAATTTTAGTGGAACTATCTCGTCAGCATCTACAACTAGCACCCATTCGCAGGATGCTTGTTCTAATGCAAATTGCCTGGCAGGATCAGCGTAACCCATCCTCTTAAAGAAGAAAATTTTATCGGTGTATTCCCTGGCTATTTCCACGGTATGATCATCACTGTGCATATCCACTATTATTATTTCATCAGCCCATTTAACTGATTCAAGACAGTTTCGGATATTTTTTTCTTCGTTTAAAGTGTTGATAAGAACTGATACTTTCATTTTAATCATCTCATTCCTTAATTTCCTTCCCAATAACCCGTTTAAGTATGTTTATATCATCCTGAGAAAATCCTTTTATGAGGAATAAAACTACGAAATAAATAACTGTAGCCAGTATTATCTCTAAAAACAGGTTGATCTTAACCAGTACAATGAATACACACATCACCAGGGTGGCGATTGCTGGTCTGATTAGAATCTTTTTAGGGGAGATGAAACAGACATGACGGGTTACTATGTAGAAGTAGGAGAGGAATAGGGCGATTTCTGTAATTACAGTCACGCATGCGGCTCCTACAAATCCCCATGATGGGATCAGGACCAGGTTCAGGCCTATGTTAATTATCATGGTTATGAAGGTGATTTTGACTACTTCAACCTGTTTGTTTACTGAGACAATGGTAGATCCCAGAACGTAACTGAGGAAGATGAAAGGTAAGGCCCATATCAGTATTTGCAGAGCTATTATTGATTCTGAGTAACTGCTTTGGTAGATGAGTAGAATAATGTCTGGAGCCAGTAGAGTGGTGGCTGCCACTATTGGTAGTGAAATGATAGTTAAGTATTTGAAGGATTTGTAGTAGGAGACTTTAAGGGATTGATGGGAGTCTACATAGAATTTGGATAATAATGGATATACTGATAAGGTGTACATGGAGGGGAGGAATAATAGGGCTTCCATTAAGCGGTAGGCGGCACTGTACCATCCCACAGCTACACTTCCCTTAATAATTTCCAGCATAACCATATCCACTCTGAATGCTATTAGGGCGAAAATTCCTGAAACTGCGATGGGTAATGCCTCTTTTAGCATGGCTTTCCAGAAAGGAAAGTCAAATTCTATTTTAGGCAGGATAAATTTCCACAAACAGATTATAATGGTTAGTATGAGGGAAACAGCACTGGCCATGAAGTATACAAAAGCGAATGCCACAATGTTCAGCTGGTATCCAATTGCCAGGAATATGCCCACGAACATGAGGACATTGTTGAGAATCTGTGTCACGGACTGGTATTCCATCTTCTCATAGGCCTGGAATATTGCATTGAAAATATTTCCAAATGAGTTCAGTATCAAAGATAGGGTAATGAAGTACAGGACGTATGACTTTTCCGAAGGATATCCACTTAAATAACCTATGGCGGCGATTAAGATAAAGGTTGCAATGGATAGTAAAATCTTAAGGGCGAATGCATTACTAAGATATTTGCCTGCCAGTTTATGGTCACGTGCCACCTCTCTGACTGTGAGATTGCTCAGTCCTAGATCTGTTAAAATGGAGAATATCCCTGCAAAGGCAAGTGCAGCAGATAAGACACCGAATCCTTCCACACCCAGATACCGGGCAGAGTAAATAGAATAAAAGAATGCCAGAACGTAACCTAAAATCTGTGATACCATCAGTACACTGGTATTTTTAACTAATCTTTGAGCGGGGTTCATGTTATCTTCACTTTAGATTTATTGGGAATTTATTGGGAATTGTAAATGTGAGGTGTTATATACAGAAGAGAAATTGTGTTGGAATTATTACTACAAATAACAAATTAATCATTTAGGTATACTAAAACAGTTTATGTATACTTAACGGTCAATCGATTATTTTAACGGTCAATTATTATTTGTAAAACTTATAAATTTTCTTATTTAAAAGATGTTTGAATTCTGTTACCTAAGGAGATGCTTCAGGACATGTAGACATGTATTATGTAAATGTAAGTATATCATTAATGGACATCTTCCTATTAAATTATAGTTTTTTTGTTGTTACTTTGATACCATCAAAAACCAGTTATTATAAAAAAAGGGTATTATGGATGTTTATTTAAAAAAAATACCGTTGTAAATTAGAGATATGTGAATATTGGTTTTGATCTATTTAAAAGAGATTTTAGAAGGAAATAAGGCTCAAAAAAAAAGTTATTTTGATTTTCAAACAAAAATTATATATATAATGCATTTTTGAATTATATATGTGTCAAAAATTGTAAAAAAACATCAAAAGTGTGTTTAATATTTTTGAGACATAACAACATTACCATCACTGGCATATTTAATGTTGTTTTTTAGGACTGTTACAAATTCATAAATATGTATCGTTTATTATCTAATTGGTAAATGGTCTATTGATAAATGGGTTATGTTTGTTACGGGAGGGGTGGCAATGACATTTAAAGTCAATCAGAAATTATCCTTATGTATTTTGTTACTGTTTTTAGGAGTTGTATTTTTTTTAAGTGTTAACACTGCTTCTGCTGCATCACAAACGAATTTCACCCCTAGTGAAATATCAGCAGCTTCGGTTACCCTTACGAATCAGATTGAGACCAACAAAAATCTGCCTAATACTGTAAAAGTCGGAAATCAAACTGTTAACACTGCGCAGTATCTTCATCTTGCCACACAAGCCACCACACAACTAAAAAACAATAATAAAACACCCATAAAATTACAAAATGATCAAGTTCCAGGATTCAGTGAAGAATCATTGAATACAGGTAGTATGAGTAAAGCAGACTACGTGGACTTCGCGCAACGCGTAAACGACTACATGAATAACAACCACCAAGCACCACCCTACGGCTACATCGGACAGGGAAAAATCAGCTACCAATCACAAGTCTACTTATTCAGCCGCATATTAAGCATATACAACACTACTGGAACATTACCTACCTATGTAACTGTTAAACCCTGGAGTACTAGCAACATACCCATTTTATATACGCCCCCTGTTACATTCACCCCTGCACAGATAGCCACAGCAGCAGTGGCACTACAAAATACCATTGAATCCACCAAAGCCATACCATCAACCGTAAAAGTCAACGGAATCACCATATACACAGCACAATTCCTACACCTAGCCACACAAGCCACCACACAACTAAAAAACAAAAACAACAACCCCATACTACTACAAAACGACCAACAACCCACATACAGCGAAGAATCACTCAACACAGGCACCATGACACAAAACGACTACCTAGACTTCGCAACACGAATCACCAACCACATGAACGACAACCACCAAGCACCACCCTACGGCTACATCGGACTAGGAAAAATCAGCTACCAATCACAAGTATACCTCTACACCCGCATACTAACCATATACAACACCACCGGAAGCCTACCAACCTACGTAACCATGAAACCATTCACAGCATCAAACATACCCATATTGTACATGCAGTCCGTTAGTTTTACCCCCACACAGATTGTAACTGCAGCTGTGACATTGAAAAATACCATTGAATCCACTAAATCCATCCCTAATACTGTCACTGTGAATGGGATAACCATTTACACCGCACAATTTTTACATATGGCCACAGTTGCTATTTTACAATTAAATGAGAGTAATAATAATCGAATTTCGTTACAAGCAGATGAACAGCCAGGATATAACAGTGAGGAGCTGGTTAATGGTGTTCTGTTTAAGGAGGAATACTTGGACTTTGCCCAGCGTATTGCAGGCCACATGAATGAAAACCACCAAGCACCACCCTACGGCTACATCGGACTAGGAAAAATCAGCTACCAATCACAAGTATACCTATTCACCCGTATTTTATCGTATTATAGTACTTCTGGAGATTTAGCAGATAACATCGTTGTGAAACCATGGAGTGCTAACAACATACCCCTTAATCAGGTTAATGTTCGTTTTACCATTAGCCAAATTGCTTTAACAGCTAACGGTGTTAAGAATAATGTTGAAATTTATAAAGCCCTTCCGGAATATGCTTATGTTGAAGGTTTGCGAGTTAATATTGGTCAATTTTTGTATTTGACTGTGAAAGCAGTGGTGCAGATAAATAACCATGATACTGCTGCTATTGCACTTGAAAATTATAATGTGCCGGAGTACAGTGAGGAACAGATTAGTTCTGGTACCCTAAGTATTTCGCAATATATTGACTTTGCCCAGCGGATTATAGAATACATGAATGAAAACAATCAGGCCCCACCCTACGGCTACATCGGACTAGGAAAAATAGGTTTCCAATCACAGGTCTATCTTTACAGTCGTGTTATGAATTCTTACCGGAATAATGGTGCACTACCCTCTATATCAGATAGTTTGAAACCATGGTTATTTATTATTTATAATATACCCGCAGGTTATGATCAGTATTGTAGACCTACAATTAACTGCCAGTCTGATGATCCCAGTATCATTGCTTTGGCAAATAAGATTTCAAGCAGTGCTTATTCTTCCTATGATAAAACCGTGCGTATATTTAACTGGGTTAGAGAAAACATCGGCTATGAGTTTTATTATAACACTGGGAAAGGTGCTGTGGGTACCCTACAGTCTGGTGCTGGTAATTGTGTTGACACCACCCACATACTGGTTGCTCTCTGTCGTGCTGCAGGTATACCTGCGCGTTACGTGCATGGTAACTGTTGTTTCAACAGCGGAAACTGGTATGGGCATGTGTGGGCTATGATATATGTCAATGGCCAATGGTGCTGGGGAGATGCCACCAGTTACAGGAATGAATTGGGAACAATAAATAATTGGGATACTGGATCATATAGTTTAAAAGGCACCTACACCAGTTTGCCTTTTTAAAGGCATTTGCTTTAATAATTTAGATTGTTTAATTGAAAGTTGAATATTTAATGGAAAAGAGGGTTATTAAATAAAAAAATAGTTGAGTATTTTCTTAAATTAGTTTTTAAAAATGTATTATAGATTATTAATCACATTAAAGATGTTTAATGTGGAAAAATTATTTTAAGGGTTTTTTAGGGAAGGGTCAGCAAGTTTTATATACGGTTTAAGGACATAATTTATGTATTAAAAATATAATCTTAATTTAGGAATTGTACAATTAAATTTAGTTTATAATTAAGTTTTTGGTTAGGATGGAGGCGTTATAATTATTAATAAGGGCAATAAGAAAAAGTTCTTGTGTTTAATGTTATTTATTGGAGTTGTATTTTTTTTAAGTGTTAATACTGTTTCTGCTGTATCATCAACCAGTTTTACTCCTGATGAAATTGCTAATGCTTCGGTTGCTGTTCAGAATCAGATTGATACCAGCGAAAAACTACCGAATAATGTAACCATTGGAAATCAAACTGTTAACACTGCACAGTATCTTCATCTGGCTGCACAGGCTACTAGTCAGATACAGAACAATAATAATACTCCCATAAAATTACAAAATGATAAGGATCCGGGATTCAGTGAAGAATCATTGAACACCGGTAGTATGAGTAAAGCAGACTACGTGGACTTCGCGCAACGCGTAAACGACTACATGAACGACAACCACCAAGCACCGCCCTACGGCTACATCGGACAGGGAAAAATCAGCTACCAATCACAAGTCTACTTATTCAGCCGCATATTAAGCATATACAATAGTACCGGGACTTTACCAACATATGTGACTGTCAAACCATTCACAGCATCAAACATACCCATACTCTACACACCCCCTGTTACGTTTACCCCTGCACAAATCATAACCGCCGCAGTAGCACTACAAAATACCATTGAATCCACCAAAGCCATACCATCAACCGTCAAAGTCAACGGAATAACCATATACACAGCACAATTCCTACACCTAGCCACACAAGCCACCACACAACTAAAAAACAAAAACAACAACCCCATACTACTACAAAACGACCAACAACCCACATACAGCGAAGAATCACTC
>Ga0074198_1001775_pt1 | contig 13127 bp, 11 predicted proteins | sample EPASupsiteSAE323_FD_64527 | JGI IMG/M metagenome (GOLD analysis project Ga0074198, IMG submission 64527) | Bioremediated contaminated groundwater from EPA Superfund site, New Mexico - Sample SAE3-23 | ecosystem: Environmental > Aquatic > Deep subsurface > Groundwater > Contaminated ...
AATTCAGCAAGTTCTTCAGGAGAAAATGCAACAAGGGGAATCAAGGAATGCTTGCTCAATTTCCAGCGTTTTATTTTAGAGCCTGTCTCAACTTCTTCTATCTGAGGAAAAAGTCTGACAACAGCATCACGCATTCTTTCAGCAGTCCTTCTTGACACCCGAAAATGTTCTTGAATATCATTAAGAGACAAGCCTTTATAGCTTGTCTGCATAGCTAATGCCAATTTTAAAATATCTTCAACTCGTTCGTATCGCATAATTATTTTACTTTTTTAATTTACTCTTTATAAGAGTAAAATCCTTTTCTGATATATCAACAAGATTTCTTCTAAACGCTAATCCATAGTATAATGGGTGTTTAATCATTTCAAGGTCATTAACCATAGTTTTTACATCAACATAGTTTTCTGGTTTAAGTGCAATAACAGGCTCGATTTTTACTCTGTTTGGATAAATACCATCGTCCCATATTTTTGATTCATCCCTATAATAAGGTTGGACAACTTGCCATATTCCAGCAAAGCCTTCTCTATTTTTATAAAAAACTAAGATATCTCCGACAACTAATTCTGATAATTTAACTGCTGCTGGTACATCGTCTGTTCCATACACTCCCGATTCAAAACATTTCTCTGTGTTATGGGCTGCTATAGCTAATTTAATTTTCACAGGAATCCTCCAATCTTAATTCAGGATTAAAAATCTTAACAAATTATCTTTTACGTCCAATTATGTCATATACTTATAATACAATAAATTATAAACCTAATTATATTATATTTAAACATATAAGTTTCCATGTTAATATTTTCTTGGCTATTAGTGTGTTGCTTGGAGTTGGATAGTATGAATATTTCACAAATTGAAGAAAATGTACAAAAACTGGTAGCCAATTTTACTGCTGAAACATTTATTTATGATTTATTATTAGCCTATGGATTTCCGAAACCTACAATTGCTCGTTTAAAAAAAGGAACTCACAATCTTTCAAAAAATGATGAGCAGATAATATTAAAGAAAAAGTTGTTTTTTCAAGTAGTTAAAGATCGGGACATTCATTCTGCAATTGAAGCATTACGTAATGATAAACAAACCTATACTCATAATCCCAGATTTATTATTGTAACTGACTATAAAACCCTGCTGGCAATTGATACTAAAACTAATGATTCTTTAGATGTAGAAATAACAAGTTTAATTAACCGTTATGACTTTTTCCTACCTTGGGCTGGAATGGAAAAAGCTCAGCTTCAAACTGAAAATCCAGCGGATATTAAAGCTGCCGAGAAAATGGCAAAGCTATATGATGAAATACTTAAAGATAATCCGCACAAAGAAAAAGAAGATGTTCACAAGCTTAATGTGTTTTTATCAAGACTTTTATTTTGCTTTTTTGCAGAAGACACAGGCATTTTTGAAGAAGCAGTATTTACAAACTCTATAAAATCTCATACGCAGGAAGATGGAAGTGACCTGAATTCATATCTTGAAAGACTTTTTGAGGTTCTGAATACTAAAGATAATACGGATTATCCTGAGTATTTAAGGCAATTTCCTTATGTAAACGGTGGATTATTCAAAGAAAAATATACTGCTCCAAAATTTTCCAGACGTTCTCGTAAGCTGATTATAGAATGCGGAGAATTACAATGGAGAGAAATTAATCCTGATATATTTGGTTCAATGATTCAGGCGGTTATTGACCCTGAAAAAAGAGGTGGCTTAGGAATGCACTACACCTCAGTTCCAAACATAATGAAAGTTATAGAGCCACTATTTTTAAATGAACTTTATGAAGAACAAGAAAATAATTTTGATAATTTAAATAAACTTGAAAAACTACTAAAACGTATTGCTAAAATTAAAATTTTTGACCCTGCTTGCGGTTCAGGAAATTTTCTAATTATCGCTTATAAAGAGCTTAGAACTCTAGAAATGAAAATTGTTAAACGAGTGCAAGAGCTAAAAACTCAAAAATCTATAATTTTTTCAAATATCCACTTATCACAATTTTATGGCATAGAAATTGATGATTTTGCCTGCGAGATTGCAACACTTTCTTTATGGCTGGCAGAACACCAGATGAATATGAAGTATAAAGAGATTTTTGGCATTTCTAAACCATCATTGCCATTACAGGAGAGCGGTAAGATAGTTTGTGGTAATGCAACAAGAATAAACTGGGAAGAAGTTTGCCCGAAGAAAGAACTATCAATTACAAAAGCTGAACTCCAAAATATAACAAAAGCACAAATGCAAACTATGCAAAAATCTCAGCTTCAGGATGAACAGGATGAAATTTATATTTTAGGGAATCCACCATATTTAGGGGCGAAATTGCAAAATACTGAGCAAAAAGCAGACATTGATTTTGCACTAAAAAATATTAAAAATAGAAGAATTTTGGATTATATTTCTATCTGGTTTATATTGGCTGCAAAATATGTTTCAAATTCGAAAGCTAAATATGCTTTTGTTAGTACCAATTCAATATGTCAAGGAGAGCAGGTTTCTATATTATGGCCTAAAATATTAGAAATGAATTTAGAAATAAATTTTGCATATAAATCATTTAAATGGTCAAATAATGCTAAATATAATGCTGGTGTAACGTGTATAATCGTAGGAGTATTTAATAAAAATTCAAAAGATAAATTGTTAATAAATGAGAATGAAAAAAGGATTGTAAAAAAAATAAATGCTTATTTATCTCCTTCAGAAAATATTTTTATAGAAAGAAAAAAAGAATCCATATCAGGTTTGCCTGAAATGAAATTCGGAAATATGGCATATGATGGAGGTGCATTAATATTGGCACCTGAAGAAAAAGATGAAATAATTAAGAAAGATGCTTGTTCTAGTAAATTCATTAAAAATTTAGTTGGTGCTTTAGAATTTATTCGTGGATCACAACGGTATTGTATTTGGGTAAGAGAAAATGATTATGCAGAAGCAAATAATATTGAATCGCTAGCTAATAGATTTGAAAAATGCAAATTATCACGCTTGGAAAGTCCTGATTCTGCGGGAAGAAAGCTTGCCTCAACCCCATATAAATTTAGAGAACAGCACGAATGCAGTGAAGATGGTTTTGCCATATTCATACCAATGGTTTCATCTGAAAAAAGAGAATATATACCAACCGGCCTTTTGAGTTCTGCTGACATTATAGTTGCCCCAAATTTAGCTATTTATGATGCTGAACCTTGGATTTTTGGAGTTATTACGTCTCGTATGCATATGACTTGGGTAAGAGCAGTTGCTGGACGCTTAAAAACTGATTATAGGTATTCTGCAGAAATTTGTTATAATACCTTCCCTTTGCCTGAATTAACGCAAAAACAAAAAGAAATGATTACTCATCATGTAATTAATATTATAGATGAAAGAGGGAAACATCCTGAAAAAATTATGGCGGAACTTTATAATCCAGACAAGATGCCTGAAGGACTTAGACAAGCTCATCGGGACTTAGATATAGCATTAGAACAGTGTTATCGTTTAAAACCATTTATCAATGATGATGAAAGGTTGGAACATCTTTTCAATTTATATGAAAAAATGACAAGTACAGAGCAGCAAGGAGGGCAAAAATGCCTAATATAGTTGAAGTTACCTATAATCAAACGGGGCAAAGTACATCAACTAACTCAATGGGGATGAGGGAAATGCAAGAACGTGCATATGCTGCTCGTGATGCTCAATATTTATTAATTAAAGCTCCTCCTGCTTCAGGTAAATCTCGTGCCTTGATGTTTATTGCACTTGATAAGCTTCATAAACAAGGTTTAAAAAAAGCTATTGTTGCTGTTCCAGAACGTTCAATAGGTAGTTCTTTCGCTCTAACAGATTTGATGAGTCATGGATTTTTTGCAAACTGGGAACCTAAAAACGAATTTAATCTCTGTACTCCCGGTGGTGAAGGAAGTAAAGTGGAAGCTTTTAAATCATTTATGGATAATGATGAAAAGATTTTAATTTGCACACATGCAACATTGCGTTATGCTTTCGGAGAAATTGAAGAAAGCAAATTTGATAATACGCTTTTAGCGATTGATGAATTTCATCATATATCAGCAGATAAAGACAATAACAGACTGGGTGAATTATTACATTGTATTATGACAAAGTCTAATGCTCATATTGTTGCTATGACAGGTTCCTATTTTAGAGGCGATGGCATTCCTGTTTTAACTCCTGAAGATGAAGCCAACTTTACCAAGGTTACATATAATTATTATGAGCAATTAAACGGCTATACTTATCTTAAATCATTGGGTATTGGCTATCATTTTTATCAAGGTAAATACACTTCAGCTATTGACGAGATACTAGACACCGATAAAAAAACAATTTTACATATTCCTAATGTTAATGCAGGTGAATCAACTAAAGATAAATACAAGGAAGTTGATACTATTCTGGATAAAATTGGCGAAGTTATTGAACAAGATAAAGAAACAGGTGTTATTTTCCTAAAACGCCATAAAGACGGAAAAATCTTAAAAGTGGCAGATTTGGTTGATGATAATCCAAGTAATCGTGACCGTATAGTTGAATATCTACGTAATATTAAAAAAATGGAAGATATGGACTTAATAATTGCACTAGGAATGGCAAAAGAAGGTTTTGACTGGCCTTATTGCGAACACGCATTAACAGTTGGCTATAGGGGCTCTTTAACTGAAGTTATTCAAATTATTGGTCGCTGTACTCGTGATAGTAATAATAAAATCCATGCTCAATTTACAAACTTGATTGCTCAGCCCGATGCAGCTGATGATTTGGTTACGTTGTCAGTAAATAATATGTTAAAGGCAATTACCTGTTCATTGCTAATGGAGCAAGTTTTAGCTCCTAATTTTAAATTCAAAACAAGGCTTCCTGATGATACAGAAGAAACGCAGCCTGGAGAAATTAAAATAAGAGGATTTAAGCAACCAAGTTCAAAACGTGTAAAAGACATTATTGAATCTGATATTAATGATTTAAAAGCTTCTATACTGCAAGATTCTCAAATGATTAAAGCTATGCCGGGTAATGTTGATCCTGAAGTAATTAATAAAGTTTTAATTCCTAAAATTATTCAGGTTAAATATCCTGAATTAACTGCCGAAGAAATTGAGGAAATTCGCCAATACGTAGTAGTAGACTCTGTAATTAAAAATAGTGAAATCAAAGAAACTGGCGATACCAGATTTATTCGTATGGCGGGAAAATTTGTAAACATTGATGATTTGCATATTGATTTAATTGATAGTGTGAACCCATTCCAGCACGCTTTTGAGATTTTGTCAAAACAGGTAACTGCAAGTGTATTTAAGCTTATACAAGAAGCAATAGATTCAACTCGAATTCAAATGACAGATGAGGAAGCTTTATTGCTTTGGCCTAAAATAAAATCGTTTGTTCAAAATACAGGGAAAGAGCCTAATGTAAATTCCATTGACCCGTTAGAAAGACGTTTAGCTGAAGCTTTAATATATATAAAAGCTCAAAGGCAAAAACAAGGAGTTTAGTCTTGAATCCTGAAGATTTAAAGAAATTAATTGATGATGATGATTTGGGGCTTTTAAAGGTAAAACCTAAAGCTCAACAGCAATGCACCGCAGATGAACGTTTAATTGCATCATTCGAAGAAATAAATAAATTTATAGATGATAATGGGCGTGAGCCTAAACCATCAATGGCAAATATCATAGAGTATCAACTACATTCTAGGTTAAACGCTATTAGAGCTGACAAAGAAAAGATTAAAGCATTACTTTGTCTTGATAAACATGGTTTATTAAAAACTGAAATCAAAGAAATAAAGTCTATTGAGGATATTTTTGCTGATGATGATTTTGGTTTGCTAAGCAGCGAAGCAGATAGTATTTTTACATTAAAACATGTACCTAAAGAGACAAACATGCCTGACTATATTGCACGTAGGAAGGCTTGCGAGGACTTTGATAAATTTGAGCACCTATTTATTCAGTGTCAGGAAGATTTAAGACAAGGGAAAAGAACTTTATCGCCATTCCAAAATGAGCAAAATATAGATAAAGGTTTATTTTTTGTTCTTAAGGGAGTTTTACTTTATGTTGCAGAAGTTGGAGAAAGAGAAATTATTAATGACAAGGTAAACGCTCGTTTACGTTGTATTTTTGAAAATGGTACAGAGTCAGATATGCTACTTCGTTCCCTTGCAGCAGAACTTTACAAAGACGGAAGACGTGTTTCTAAACATTTTGACCATTTATTGGAAGGATTTTCAAATGTAAGTGCAGAAGATGAAGAAACCGGATTTATTTATATTTTAAAATCATTAAGCAAAGACCCAAATATTCAATCTATTGAAAATTTATTTAAGATTGGTTTTTCTAAAGTTCCTGTCGAAGAACGTATTAAGAATGCTGAGCAAGAACCAACATATTTAATGGCACCTGTTCAGATTGTTTCTGCTTTTAAGTGTTTTAATTTCAATCCTCAAAAGCTAGAGCAATTATTACATCAATTTTTTGGAACAGCATGTCTAAATATTGATATATTTGACAATCAAGGTAAAAGGCATATGCCAAGAGAATGGTTTGTTGCACCGCTTGATGTAATACAAGAAGCAATTCAGCTTTTATTAAGCGGAGAAATTGTGAATTATTATTTTGAATCTGAAAAGCAAGAAATAGTAGAAAAATGTAATAAATAGCGATTCATTAATTTTTACTTATTATATTGATATTTGTTTTATAATAAAATTTATCTTTAATAGCTGAGGTTAAAATGAGTGAAAAAGAATATAATAACTACTCTGTACCTTTAGAATAGGCGGTGTAGTAGTGAATAAATGTATTAATATAGAAAACAATTCCGAAAAAGAGAAAAAAGACACAAAAAAACGTTTCAATACAGTTGATCCGAAACGAAGAAAAAAAGCTTTAAAAACCCTTGAAGAAATTTTTGAAAGACCCGATAAAATTCTAGTAATACATTATTCTTGCGAAAGTTTTTGTAAAGAAGAAGTCTCTTCTCCAAGAATTACTGCAATATCTGTCAGAAATTTAGAAAGCGGACAAACAATCTCTTTTACTATTTATAAAGAAGCTGAAATTAAGAAAATTTGTTGTGATGAAATAGATAACCATTATGATGAATTAGAGCTCATTATGCTTAATAAATTTTCTGACTTCATAAGTCAGAAAACTGATTGCAAATGGCTACATTGGAATATGAGAGATGAAAATTATGGTTTTCAGGCAATTGCCCATAGACATACTATACTGGGTGGAAGCCCAGCAATAGTAAACGATGAAATGAAAATTGATTTAGCAAGGTTGTTAATTTCTCTATATGGCATTTGTTATATTGGTCATCCTAGATTAGAAAAAATAATAAAAAGGAACCATATAACTGATCAGAATTTTTTAAATGGGGAACAGGAAGCAAATGCTTTTGATAATAAAGACTTTCTTGCCTTGCAGCGATCTACCTTAAGAAAGGTAGATTGTATGTGCAACATAATCGAACGAGTTAATAATTCCTCTTTGCAAACGAATGCAACTTGGTGGCAAATACACGGTGGTTCTCTTACAAATATATTAGAACAAATTAAAAAGCATTGGATTATTTCATTGATTATCATTATTTCGATAATATTAGGTCTTATAATTAAAATTTTTCAGCTTGATTCTATATTTCATAAGAAAATAGCCTTTTATAATAAGATTCATATTGAATATGCTTTAAAAAATACTGATTCAGAAAGGATCAGCTGTTCTTTTGCGGGCGAGGATTCGGTGAAAAATGCCTGCTAATAATTCAAAAGATGATTATTTTAATCCAATTGTAAAAAATATGTTTGAATACATTAATAAATCGTTAGATTTACTTGATGAACCAAAGTATTCGATTATTTTTTTCTATACAGCTTTAGAATTATTATTTAAAGCAAGACTTTTAAGAGAACATTGGACACTTACGATAAGTGATTTTAGAAACAGTAAATCTTCTTTTGAGCAATTTAAAAAAGGGGATTTTAATTCTGTATATTTAGATGATGCCGCTACAAGAATAAGGAATTTATTTAAAGATTTACCTGATAAATATGAAAATAATTTCAAAGAAATAAAAGACGAAAGAAACAAGTTGGTTCATTTTCCGATAAATAATGTTGAAAAAGAGAAAGAAAAATTATTACAAGTATTATACAGAGCTTGGCATTATATGATATTTCTTTTAACAAAACAGTGGAATGAAATCTTTATCGAGTTTAATGAGGATATTCAAAACATTGATAAAAGAATGAAACAAAATAACGACTTTTTAAAAGAAAAATCAAGTTTACTAAAAACTGAGATTCCCGATAAATATAAAGATGCAAAAATTTGTTACTTTTGCGGATATGATGCAACAATATGCAAAAAATCTTATTATAATAACGAAATTAAATCATACAAATGTGATGTATGTGAGAATTATTTTTTTGATATCTCGAAAACTTTTATTGATAATGAGCTGAAAGTGCGACTCGTTAATGAAGTAAAAGATGAGTTGGAGTCTGAAAATCTTACTATTTTAAACGAAGAAATTATCATAAATAATTTAATTATTTCAAATAACCTGCCAACATCTGAAGATATATTTGATAATATAAATCCAATACTCAATAAAATTGATGGCTTTGTCGATTTAAGCCTACTTGTAAGTCTTGAAGATACTGGCACTGGTTATGAAAGCAAACACGATGAATTTTCTTTCTCTGTAGATTTTGAAATTGATTTAGACAAGGAAGAAGAAAATTTCATTATAAAGAGAGTACATTAAAAAATGCCTAAACAAGAGAAAATAAAAAAACTAATAGAAGAAGGAAAACAAGTTTTATCCAGTGTTTTTGAACAAGATGATGGAATAACACGAATTGACAGATCAAGAAGTTGGTTAAGGGAAACTCATTCTCCGATTATACGAACTTACGTGGATTCTAATTTATTCAATAAATGGCATGAAAAAGTACGTTTGTTTTTAATTCAAAATGGATTTCAGGACTCTTTTATAAATTCAAGTCGTTTTGGTACAAATTTTGATATTACAAAAGAACAAATATCTCTACTAGAAGCTATTTATGAGCATTTAGATGAGAACAATACAACTCAAAATCAAATTTCTTGGGGTTATTTACCATCTAAAATAAACAAATTATTTGATAATGAACATTATTCTGAATCAGTGTTTGAAGCATTCAAATTTATAGAGGATCAAGTCAGAAAGAAAAGTCAATTAAACGACTTACTGGGTGTACGCTTAATGAGGGCTGCTTTTAACGTAGAAAATGGACCTTTAACAAATTATAATCTTGCTGATATTGGTGAAAGACAGGCTCAATCAGATTTATTTGCCGGAGCTATCGGGTTCATAAAAAACCCTAAAAGTCATAATATTATTGAAGTTAAACAAGAAAAGGCAATAGAACTTTTATACTTAGCAAATTACCTATTAAGAATACTCGATGGAGATTACTCTAAAAGAATGTAGTTTCAAGTAATTACAGAAAGAATAAATACCAATAATTTATTTAATTCGCTCTAAAATATTCTTATTAGAATTCTTAGGAGTATTGCCTGATTCAGTCTTTTTCCCACCATCAATACTTGTAAGAGATAAGTTAAATATTAGTTTTTTAATTTCTCTTGGAGAAACTTTTAATTCTTTTGCGATTGTATTTATGCCAATATTTTCATCTTTTAGTGCTTCCAGTATTTTATTTAATAATAAAGATATTTCTCTTGCTGCAGGCTCAGGTTCGATTGTTTTGTACTTATTCTTGCTCATTGTTATATTTAGCATTCTAAATTGCCATTCAGTTATTAAATTTAAGTCTTTCAGTCTATAAGCCAATGCTGCAACAGACACAATCCATTGTTGTTTTAACTTTATTAATGTTTCAATTGTAGGATATTTTGGGCAAGCCGCTGTAACTGAATTTTTAGGCATTAAAAATTCAGAAGCAAATCTATTTGCTTGAATCTCAGCATTTTGATCTTGTGGAACTCCGTGCTTATGCAACACGAGATGACCCAATTCATGTGCAGCGTCAAAACGACTTCTTTCTGCCGACTTAAAAGTATTTAAAAATACAAATGGTATGCCTTCATGCCAGGTAGAAAATGCATCTACATCTTTGGAATCTTCAACTAATGAATATACTCTAATTCCTTTTACTTCAAGCAAGTGTATCATATTTTTTATAGATAATTCACCAAGTCCCCATTCCTGTCTTAACGCAGTGGCTGCAGATTCGGGGGCAAAATCTCGCATATCAAGTAAATTATGCCGAGGTAAATCAAACTTTTTCTCGAACCAATTATTTAATAATATAGCAATACCACCAGCTGATAAAACTGAATTTTTTTGTTTAGAAGTTAATTTTGTAGAAGCTCTAAAACTTGCAGCAGTTGGATCAATTTCAAATAAAGCTTCTCCATAGAAAAAATCAACTGGAAAATCTAACACTTCAGCAATCGTTTTAAGTGTTGATTCTTTAGGAATTAATCTTTCATTTTCATATTCGGAAATAGTTTTTAGCGATAATCCTGTTTTATCTGCTAATTCTATTTTTGTTAACTTCTTTCTTTTTCTAGCAAATGTCAATCTTGAAGCTGAAAACATATTAGACTTAGTTTGCCTTTCTTGAAATATCTATCTGAATATCATCGTTGAATTCTTGTTTGTAATTGTTAAGTGGTGTTGGATCTACATTTACAGGGCTTAATAATATCCTTTTTGCCCATTTATTAATTTTTCCATTATTTTCGATCTGAATCGGAAGAGATAATTCACTTCTTATTTCATTTTTATTCTCATCATTAAAATATAATAAGTACCAAATTGCTTTTATGTCAAAATCTTTTTTAATAATTTCTTGAACATTTGGAAATAACTTTTTTTGAATTCCTTCAAGGTTACTATTGATTATTGTTTCTAAAAGCTCTCCTTTGGGATTCTTGGTCGTAACAGGAACCCCTTCTTTTCCTGTTCCTGCATTTCCAGATGATACAATAATAGCAATTTCTTTATTTGGAGAAACTATTTTACTTAAATTTTTATCATCATCAGATTGCCAACCAATACTCGAAAGAAGAAATCTTAGTCTTGAAGTAGACTTTGCCCATTGTGAAGTGCCACCAAAAAGAGGAACATCAAAAGCTTCTTGAGAGTTAATTCTGAAATTCCAGCCATAAGCCAAAGCATCATTAAAAATATCTGTATTTAACCCCATAGATTTTAATTCAGCAATTGCAGCTTCTTCTTTGTAATAAGTTGCTATTTGAATAGATTTTGAGTATACTATGTTCATTATCACCTCCACAAAAGTTTTACTAACTTCCTATTATTAAACCTCAAATGAGATTAAAAAACAAGAAGTTTTTAAAAGTTTTTGCATTTATTTAATGATTTTTAGATTTATTATTATAGTAACATAGCTGATATAGCACTTTTTAAGTTTGTCAAACTTTAAGTTAAATATTTAACACAATTATTAATAATTTGTTTTTTATCTTCTACAGTAAATTTCAAATAAGGCCTTGCTGAGATTTTGACTTTTTTATTTCGTCCGGCATCTCCGCCAAATTGATGAATTGCTGCATAGACTTTATTCGTGCCGACAACAGCAGAATTATCGTCATATTTGCTTGTAATTGAAGCTGCAAGGTCGCCTCTCATCTGAAGAATCTTGCCCGGCCAGTATCCTTTTTTAGTACGGTGTTTTATTGTAACTTTGGCAAGAGAAATCCATTTATCAGGTCTGCCTTCCTTGTCAAAATTCTCCTCAACTGAATCTGCCATAATTCCGGCAATATTTTTCATAAGAGGTCTGAGGTTTTCAGTCTTTGTAGCCAGCTTTTTTAGCAACTGCTGGATCTCTTTATCATCAATCCTTATTTCTATCGGTTCCGGCATGGAATATCCTTTATAGGGTAATTAGCGATTAAAAGCTCTTTAAACATTTTGTTTTTGCGGTCTTTATTGTTGATTCCGTTAAGTCTTTCAATGGCGATCATCTCGTAGCCTTTGTATAACTCCCGGACTTTTTCTGAATCATCATAAGAGAGCAAAAATCTTCCTTTTATATTTTTCAGGCAATCTTTGAGTCTCTCGTGATCAAAATCTTTTGTTGAAGTAGTTTCATAACCGCAGCCGAAAGTATATGGCGGATCGCAGTAAAAGAACGCTCCTTCAAAATCATATTGGCTTATCAATTTTTCAAAGTCACGATTTTCAACAAGAACCTTATCAAGTCTTTTATGAATAGCATCAATTTTTAGCAAAATATTTCCTTGGCTTTTACTTGCTCCTCCGGAGGATTTTTTGACAGTTCCGTAAGTTTCACCTCTACCGCCAAAAGAGCGTGTTATTAGAAACATAAACCTTGCAGCTTTTTGAATATCGGTTATCCCATCAGTATTTATAAACTGCATAAACATTTCCCTGCTGCCAAGCAAGTATTTCAACTCATCTTTTAAAGCTTCTGGATGGTATTTTACAATCCTGAAAAGGTTTACAAGTCTTCCGTCAAGATCGTTATAAATCTCAAGATCAGCCCATCTGTCCTTATAGAAAAGAACCCAACCAGCTCCTCCGAACGGTTCTATATAAGACTGGATATCTTTGGGGACAAGCGGTTCTATGGTTTTTCTAAGGAGTCTTTTACCTCCCACCCAGTTTAAAAGTGATTTTGTATCTATTGTCATATATTTTGCCTCCAGTCTTTTACTTTTCCGGGATTATAGCTCCAGCCACCATCAGGTGATATTTTATGCTCGGTTAAGGGATCTGTATAAACCGCAACGGGCTTTAATTCTCCTGTCTTTTTTGAAACCAGTCTTAATTCTTCTGATAATTGACCATCAGATTTATCAACTCCCAGATTTCTTTCTTCTATGTTTTCATCAGATAAAGCTCTTACTCTGCATCTACATCCCCAGCCGTTAGGCGGATAAAACGACTCCCAGAAGGGATCATCATAGGGAAATATTCTTCCATTGAGCATTGCATGAGATGGTCTGGTTCTTCTATCCATTACAGCAACATACTGCCAGTTTGGACGGTTATCGGTATTATCAATTTGCTCTTTATCCCTGCCCGCCATA
>Ga0074198_1001776_pt1 | contig 13106 bp, 10 predicted proteins | sample EPASupsiteSAE323_FD_64527 | JGI IMG/M metagenome (GOLD analysis project Ga0074198, IMG submission 64527) | Bioremediated contaminated groundwater from EPA Superfund site, New Mexico - Sample SAE3-23 | ecosystem: Environmental > Aquatic > Deep subsurface > Groundwater > Contaminated ...
AAAGCAATAGCCAATATTAAGCTTGGCAAGATTAGTGATGGAGTTTCTAATCTTGAAAGAGTTGTGTCTTCAAGTCAAGGCGATATTACCGATATTGGTGATATCAAACCTGCGGCGTATTATCTTTTAAACTATTATAAAAAACATAACATACAAAAAGCCAAAAATATCTACCTAGCAAATATATTTATGAAGACGAATGGCGTATTACAAAAGTGGGTCAATGAACAAGTTCTAAATAGGAGCTCTAGCTTCTTTAAGCCTCAACTTACTAACTGTTTGATACAGAAGGATCAAGAGTACTTCACCATTCATGATCAAGATGATGATCTTAGATTTGCGAAAGTTTCTGTATGGTACACAGAAAATGGTAAAACTAAATATCTTATTAATGAAACTCGTGACAATTTTACACAATCTCACTATGAAATCGGCTTAAATTATGGTTACACTTTCCCATCAAATGTTAAAACACTATACTATAAAGTTTACGCAAAAGATTATAGCAATAACATCCTTGATACAGGAGTTAAAAAAGTTATAATTAAATAATCGAGCTTAGAATGGTTCGCCTCCATCAAATTATAACAAACTCAGGTTTATAAACCTGAGTTTGTTATTTGAAACTTTTTATCCTGTACTATTTCTAAAGTAACCCGCTAGATGTTCACTGAATTAGTGGATGAAGTACAGATGATGCTACTGATGTATCTCTGCTCTTTTAACGTTTACAAAGGTTAAAGTTCTTAAGCCTTCCATACAATACTTTATTATATTTAATCCAATCTGCGTAGCTTTGATTTTTTTGAAGATTTTTTATAAGTACTTTCCATACCTCAGGTTTTGCATATGATTTTTCCCATATTGCGACACCTGCCAGATTATATTTTTGAACTAAAGATGATTTCAGATTGATAGAATCTTCATTTTCCAGCCATATCTTATAAATAGCATTATCCTTGATGTATTGGGCATATAATTGCCCGCTTTCATCGTCCCAACGAACATTTGCATTATTGATTTTAACTTCACTTTTAGCACCATCCATTGAAAATACTTTATACTGGGTTACTTTTGTTGAACCACTGCTATCTAGCTCTTCCCTCCAACCTCTTGTATAGAATGGAAGACCTAATAAAAGTTTTGTTGAAGGTACTTCTTCCAATGTTGCCTGTAATTTATCCTCAACCCATGAATATTGTGCAACAGAACCACTGTATGGACAATTGCTCCAATGCTGGTCATAGGTCATTAAAGCAACGTAGTCTACAGCTTGTGAAAGAGCTTTGGCATCACAGCATCCCCAATTATTTTCGTTTCCGCTTGGCGCACCTACATCAACTGAAACAACTCTTCCTTCATCTCTTAAGATTGGCGCTAACTCCCTCACGAACTGAGTAAACACATCTCTATCTTTATTGCTCATATTTTCAAAATCTATATTAATACCATCCAAATCATATGTATTCGCATATGCGACAATTTGATTAATGACCTTATCCTTTAGCAACCCATCATTTAGTATACTTGAACTGATAATAGGACTAAAGCTGTTAGAGAACAAAGCCCATACTTTATACCCTTCCCTATGTGCTTTTTCAATGTAATTCTTCATATTATCTTCGCTGGCTTTACTCTTTACAGTACCATTTTTATCGCTGACATAAAACCAAAAAGGAGATAATATTTGCAGCCCATCTATTTTATTTATATTATCAACATTTAACATTTGATCCCAAGCAAGACTTATTTTTTCGGTATGTACACCTGTTTTTATTTTGGATTCTAAAGAAACAATAGGCATTAACTGAACGGATTGTTCTTCCATAAATCCAACTAATCCTTCCTTTGTTCTTACTTTATACCATCCTTTAGAAATATCAAAAACTTCTAATTCATCGTTCAACTTTGCTGCCTTGACTATCGGGCTTGAAACGAAATTATTTTTTCTTATGGGGGGGATTAATTGGGCTACTCTCCCTTGTTTATATGGTGATTGATTATAATCAATCATTACAACATTATAATCACTGTTAAATTTGACATTAATATCATAAACATTTTTTAAAAAGTTTATGGGTAAGTAAATTTTACCTCTTATTAATTTTGCAGGCACTCCGCATTTAAGGAGTTTGTTGTTTACTGATACTATATTGCTATTAAGCTTCATTTTTGCTACTTTATATTTACTAGTTGTTATAACTCTACTCATTTTTTCTTCCCACAACAAATTTGGGTCAAAATACTTCTTTACGATATCTATAGGCAGTAAGACCTCATCTTTTTTTATAATTGGCGGGGTATTTTTACAGTCAATTATATCTGCCTTAATAACTAAGGCAGTCGCATTATTACTTTGAACTATTTGTTGATTTGAAATAGTCAGAAAAAGTGTCATTAAAATTGATATTAGCACAATAAATCACCACATATTTATTTTATGTTTTTTCTTTTGTTAGTTATTTTAAAAAGCTAAATTATTTTGTCACTATATATATGATACAGCAAAATGTACTTAAAAACAAATCTGAAAAAGTCTGGAATAGATAGATAAATCAAAATAAGCATCCGAATTATTTACCTTAAGCCTTTTTATGTTTGTTCTACAAATTCTCAATAATGTGTACAAAACTTCAATTTGGCTTGCCTTCACCAAAAAAAGATTGTAGAATTATCTGTAGATAATTCTTTTAATGGGGGGCGCTTAGCATTAGCACAAATAAAACAAAAATAATTAACAAGAATGATTGTTCCGAGTATCCTGAAGTAAGAATATTTAAACCTCTAAATTTAAATAAGATGGGTAACCATAGTTTAAATGAAAGATTAACTCAATATATTGCAAATGTAATCCTTTTATTCTGCGGGCTGGCATTATACTGCAATAATAAATACTATACCGCATTGTTAAATCCTAACGCATTACTTATTTTAAAACTTTATGTTGTCGGATATTGTTTTATTGGTTGCTTTTTTTATATTTTCATTTTGAAAAGGCTAAATCACGAGACGAAAGGGTATCTATGTCTACGAGCAATTGAGAAGTTAATAAGAAAGTTCATTAGTTATCTGAAAGATTTTCCGAATAATCTAAATATCAATAAGCATCAAATTGATTTTGAAGAAAAAAATGCTCTTTTATTCCTTCTTGTAAAACTATTCTTTTTACCGCTTATGGTAAGTTTCTGCCTAAATAATTTTACATCTTTTTGGGAAATATTGAGACAAGTAAAAGCGCTTCCAATTCTACATATATTTGAAATAAGTACTTTTAATACTTTCATATATCCACTATTATTCAATCTTTTTATTTTAGCAGATGTTATTATATTTAGCTTTGGATATATGTTTGAAGCAAACTTTTTAAATAATAGGATAAGGTCAGTAGAGCCAACTGCTTTTGGTTGGATGGTCGCACTTCTATGTTACCCACCCTTTAATGGTCTGGTTGGTAGCTACGTAAACTGGTATGCGTCTGACTACCCTTCAACTAATAATGCACCCTTTACGTTTATTCTGAGGCTAACTGTTTTAGCACTATTTGGTATTTATTTATGGGCTTCTTTTGCACTAGGTACAAAAGCTTCAAATCTAACAAATAGAGGTATTATAAGTAAAGGACCCTATGCTTTTGTAAGACACCCAGCATATATTTCAAAAAATCTAGCTTGGTGGGTTTCGATGATTCCTGTTATTAGTTTTACAGCTATTTTAAGCATGTCTGTCTGGACATTTATATATTTTTTACGTGCAATTACTGAAGAACGTCATCTTATTAAAGACCCAGATTACCAAGAATATTGTGCAAAAGTGCATTATCGTTTCATACCTTATGTTTGGTAAAAATATTATTTCACATTTCTCTTTACATTCTTCTTTTTGGTTACCGAATACCCATAATAACCAAGAGCTTTATCAAGACCCCAGTATTCACCATGAGAATAACATACTAGGTCTGCTTTTTTCATCCAAAGTTTCCCCTTTTCATCCACCAAATCCTCTTGAACATTTACGGCTGCAACTTCAGCGATAAACATATCATGTGAGCCTAACTCAACAACATTTTTAACAATACACTCTATATTTATTGGGCTTTCCTTTATCAATGGGACATTAATCTTTGATGCTCTTTCTGGAGTCAAATTTGTTGCCTTAAATTTGTCCATATCCCTTCCTGATTTTACGCCACAATAATCAGCAGCATTAACGAGTTTCTTTGTCACAAGATTTACAACGAATTCTCCCTTTTCTTTTATTAAACTATAAGAATATCGCTCTTTTCTGATGGAAATTGATAACATTGGGGGTTCAGAATTAATTGTCCCAGCCCAAGCAAGAGTAATAATATTTGGCTTATCATTCTCATCTGAACAACTAACCATTACTAATGGTACAGGGTTTAGTATTGTTGCAGGCTTCCATAAGTGTTTAGCCATTTAAGTGCCTCCGAATTTTATATTTTTAAAATATTATACCAAATCTTTGATATATAGAATATAAATTGATAAAAACAAAAAGAGTTAATGCAAACTAAAAGGACTGAGTTCTGTACAATACAGAATTCAATCCTCATTAGTTGCTTAATTAAAAAGTGTCTAACTTTTTGGGTTCAGTTCACAATCAACAGCTTTTATTTTTTGGTAGTAGTCTTTAATTTCATTTTCTAATTGTAATGTGACATTGCCTGAAATCCCCAAACTAAACTTTTTAGAGAAGATATGATTTGCAGCAGCATCAACATCCCAGATCTGTGTTGCTGTTGCCCTCTCGATATATTCTTCAAATGATTCATATGGATGACCATACAGTATTGAATTTGCATATTCATTCAATTCAATAACTTTATCTTTTTTTCGGCTTTCTATAAACAAATTCTTACTTCTTTCAAATATATCAAGTGGAATTCTATGAGATATTATATCTTCAATTATCTTTAAACATTCAATTAGGTTTCTCCTATCGGTATTAAATCCTAGCATATAATGACCTGCATTTGAATAAGGATTATCAGTTACATATACATCATACACAAGCCCTTTATCAAACCTCAAAACATTTTTCAAGTGATTATTAAGAATGTTACTTCCAATGGTATAGCCACAATTATATTGTTTTATATTACTATAATTTAAACCATCCCACATCATCAAAGCTTTTACACGGCTGCGGTCTGACTTTTCGATAAAAATACTCGGATGAAATATTGGTTCTTTTATATCTTTACATGAAATAGTATTGCCTACCCATTTTGAAAAATATTTTGATATTAATTCTAAAGCAGATAACTCTTCAAAATTGCCATAAAGCATCAATACAGCATTTTGAGGAACATAATATTTTTTGTAATGCTTAAAGATATCTTTCCTACTAATCTGGGATATCGTATCCCTCCAACCAACTACTGGATAGCTAATAGGGTTATGTTTGTAACTTATCCCAAGTAAGCTGGTATACAAATTCCTAGATAAATCATCAAGCTGTTCTTCTCTTTCCATAATAATTACGTTGCGCTGCTTTTCAATACCTTTTTTTGAAAATAATGAATTAATAATAATGTCACTAAGTACATCTAAAGCAATTTCAAGACAGTTAGCCGGCACACCAATGGAATATTGTGTAAACTCAATTTTAGTGAATGCGTTAATTTCTCCCCCATTTCGTTCAATTTCACCCATAATATCTAAGGTATTTCTATTCCTTGTCCCTTCAAATAGCATGTGTTCATTGAAATGAGATATTCCATTATTTTTTGATGATTCATATACCGAGCCAACTTTTACAAATAGCTTAATTAAAACATTATTTACATTAAGATCTTTCATGTGAACGACCTGTAATCCATTTGATAAAAACATTTCTTTAATACCCTCCTGCATTAAATACATCCCCCTTCTCCAATTGGTTTTTTTGTTTTCCAGTCCCCTCTCCAGAAATAACCGAAGAAATAATTAACAAAATACAAATATTATACAAATATACAATGGGATAATTATATTTTAAAATGATTTCAAAGTAAACTGATTTTTTATTTTCAGATATAAAGATTTAAAGCTAAAGGTATGAAGGCTGTATTGTTTTTTGCTTCTATGTGTTTTGTATTATAAATCTAAAAAAGTTAATAATAATGTTTATATCCGATTACTTAAAGGAGATAACACTATGCAAAATTTTATAAATAAACCAATTTTTATAATTATTATATCTATATCATTTTTTTCTGGCTGTACCATCAGTAAGACAAATAATATAGGTTTACAATCAAAACCTAATACACAGCAAATTAGTTATTCGTCAGTAAGCCAAAATATTCAAACTCTATCTAAACTACTTCCCTATCGTGAAGAATTTCAGTGGAAGTACCAAGGTTTTGCTGAATATGGACATTTTATGAAGCTTGATTATATTGATAGAACTGGAACAGAAATAAGATACAATATCAGCGGAACTGTCGATGATATGTCAGGCGGTGAAGGAAAACTAGATAATAACTTGAAAATGACATATATTATTACAAATAACGCTCTTATTCAGAAGAAGACCGAAAAAAGAATGCTTGATTCTAAATTCGATAGTATTGAGCTTGCTAGACTACCTCTAACTAAGGCTTCTAAATGGACACAAAACGTTTTAGATAAAACAGGCAAATCCACAACCTTAGATTGCGTTATAACAGATATTACTCTTGATAATGGTCAATATATCTATTCAATTTATTACAAGGATAAAAACAGTAGTTATTATGAAAAGAGAAAATTAAAGCAAGGCGTCGGAGTTATCTCATTTGAGAAGCTTCTTGAATTGAATAAAGACAAATTTCCTGTGACATATTCTATTTTTGTACCGCTAACTGGCTATTCAGATAAGCTTGAATTAAATTCTTACTTGCCTCCCCTGAATAGGAATCTAAGATTTTTTGGACTAGCAGAATATGCTCATAAAGGAACCTTAAAACAAATCTCTTCAAGTTCTGAAAGCTCAGTTTATCAATTCAATGGTGAATATACCGATGGCTCTGGAATCCCCGGAACCTTTAAAGTTCAGTATATTTTTGATTATATAAAAGGTACAGTATTTGAAAAGGTAATTGAAAACACTAGAAAGAGAACAAAATTAGTTAATTCTATTCTAAGTAATTTTGTCATTTTAAAGCTTCCTATACAGGTTGGTAACTCATGGTATTCTGATATTACTATTAATGGAAAATCAAATGTTGTTCAAGCAAAAATAGTTGATATTTCATATAAAGCTAAAACTATATATTCTCCATACATTTCTGAGTTTGACAAAAATAACCCTGTAGTAACAGTCAGATTTATTGTATATAACATACCAGGTTATTATAAAAACACATATATTGAGGAACGGAAATTTCAGATTGGAAGAGGCATGATTGGTTTTAGTAATCTTATATCGGGAAGTTTACCTATTTCACCAAAGGACTCCCATGATCCTTCTAAAATAGAAGAAGCAATAATTAGCCATATGTTTGGCTATATGCTTGCCTCTGATGAAATAAAATAACCTTTTATATCATGTTTTCAAAAAATAAGAATCAGGTTTTTAATAAACCTGGTTCTTATTTTTCTTTAAGTCAAATAGTATATTTTTCTTTCATATATTCATATATGGCCCTATATACCTTGAATTTTTCCTCTGTTAATGGTTCATCTGGATTAACATCCGGATGATATTTTTTTGCAACACCAAGCCACCCAATGCGAAGTATTTCTGTTTGCATTTGGTTTAATACGGTCATTATTTCTCTTTCTGCCTGAGGATTATTCAACACCTATATCAACCCCATATGAAGCTCTTATTTTTACTTAAAAGAATTATATCATTATAAATTTATTTTTTAAAGTATCAACTATTGTAACATCAATTTAATTATCGAAATATTTAAAATATTAGATATTAATGTTAAAATATTAAATATTATAAAGAATAACTAAGGTGATTACTAATATGTCACGAATGCAAAAATTACAAATGGAAAAAGAATATCGAAAAACTAAAATTAAAACATTTCTGAAAAAGTATATACTTTATCCTTTTATTGTTATGCTGTTATTATGCGGTGTTTCAATAATAATTGTTTTTTTTAGTCCATATACTTACTTAAAGGAATTATATGTTACAACTGCTATGACAACTATGAGTCATCAGTATCTTGCAAGAATATTTGTAAGTAATGATGAGATTAAAAGAATTATGGATAAGAATAATATTGATGATTCAATGGTAAAAAGCAAAGAAGATGATGTTAATACCTCAAAATATAGTGATAAAATTGAATTCATTCCATTACAAAAGAATAAATTCAAGGGTTATTTAATGATAATTTATAATCCTTCCAGAGTTTGTGTGGGAACCAGTTCAAATCTTGGAAGTCACGGGATGAAAGTTTTAGAAATAGTTAATCGCTATAAGGCAGTTGCAGGAATAAATGCAGGGGGATTTAGCGATGAAGGTGGACATGGAAGCGGTGGTACTCCTGAAGGTATTATTATTGAAAATTATAAGGTAATGTATAAACAAGGGTTGAGAACCTACAGCATTATCGGTTTTGATTCTAAAAATGTTCTTGTTTTAGGTAAATATACTTTTGAAGAGATTAAAAAGCTTAATTTGCGTGATGCTGTTTCATTCAAACCATTCATAATTGTGAACGGAGCATCTACTATTAAAAGTGGAAATGGTGGTTGGGGGGTTGGACCAAGAACTATTATAGGGCAAAGAAAAGATGGGGCCGTTCTATTCTTGGCGATTGATGGAAGGCAGATAACGAGCCTCGGTGCAACACTCAAAGATGCTGCAGATATAATGCTTGAATATGGTGCTTATAATGCTGCAAATTTAGATGGGGGTGCTTCGACAACACTTGTTTATGATAATAAAATCCAAAATAGCCCTTGTAGTCGATATGGAGCAAGATTTGTTCCTTCTGCATTTATAGTTAAATAGTATTAAATTACAAAGCCCCCGTTGGGGCTAATTATTTGCCCAGTAATATAATTAGCCGATTCAGATGCAAGAAAAGCAATCAAGCTAGCAATTTCATCTGGTTCACCTAATCTTTCAAGAGGAATCTCTTCCTCTATTTCCTTAATCTCCTGACTATTATATTCCGAAAGCATATCTGTTCTTATTGCCCCAGGAGCTACACAATTAACCTGTATATTAGAAGGACCGAGTTCTTTTGCCAATGCCTTTGTCAAACCAATTATCCCCGCTTTTGCTGCTGAATAATGAACCTCGCATGATGCGCCTGTTATTCCCCAAATTGAGGATATATTGATTATTTTACCACTCTTATTTTTTATCATATGCTTAAGCACGCTTTGGGTACAATTAAAAGTTCCTGAAAGATTTACGTCTATCATGTTTTTCCAATCTTCTTGCGTAATCTCTGTAAAAAGTTTCGTTTGAGCAATTCCGGCATTATTTACAAGCACATCAATTGCGCCAAACCTTGAAATACAAAATTCTATCATTTTTTCAACTTCATTTCTTTTCGAAACATCAGCTTTAAAGACATCTACCCTGCCACTTTTTTCCCTCAATAAATTACTTAACAAAATTGCTTCAGTTTCTGATTTATTATAATTAATTAAAACATTATAACCATCGTCTGAAAACTTCTTAGCGGTTTCGTTTCCTATGCCTCTTGAAGAACCTGTTATTATAACTGTTTTATTTTTCATACTCTCCCCCTGTTTTTCCTTTATTATAGTATAAGCAATTATTTTTAATAATTCTATTAATTAAAAATAATATTTTGCCGATAAAATAATAAGTAGAAATATTTTAATATTTTCATGGATGGTGTATTTATTACAAGGAGGTAATAATAATGAAAATTTCAGAATCAAATGTTATCATGTCTGCAAGTACTTCCCAATCAAAAACTTATACCAAAAAAGAATCTTTGAACTATTGGATTGATGGCATAAATGATAATAACCAAAACGCCAGTCAAAATAGTTTAAATAACGCTCCCTCCTTATTAGATTCTCTTGTAATTTCAGATGAAGCCAAGAATAAAGCTAAAATTCAGGTAACTTCAACTATGGAAATAGGATCTGAAGATAATTTGCTTGATATCAGCGAACAAGACAAACAAAAAATCTTGGTTTTAGAAAAGTTGCTTGAATACTTAACCGGTAAAAAAATTAAGATTGCAATTCCTAAAAAATTGCCTGATAAGGATAAATATTTAGATGCACTACAAGCTTCAAGTTCTCAAATAACACAACAGCAGGCATCCAAAAAAGGCTGGGGGCTTAAATATGATTTTAAGGAAACCTATTCTGAAAGTCAAAAGATGAACTTTAAAGCAGCTGGCATTGTAAAAACTGCTGATGGTCGCGAAATTAATTTTACTTCTGAATTAAATATAAGCAGACAGTTTGTCTCCGATAAAGAAATTCATATACAAGCCGGAGATGCAAAAATTGATCCTTTAGTTATTAATTTTGATGGGCAAGGAACAAAATTACAACCTGACCGTAATTTTGTATTTGATATAGATACTGATGGGCAGAAAGAAAATCTTAATTTTGTTGATAGTAACAGCGGTTTCTTAGTTTTAGATAAAAACAATGACAATAAAATTAACGACGGTTCAGAATTATTCGGTCCGAAAACAAATGATGGATTCTCTGAATTAGCAGAATACGATGCGGATAAAAATGGTTGGATTGATGAAAATGACCCAATATTTAATAAACTAAAAATTTGGACAAAAGACGAAAATGGAAATGATACACTTTTCGCTTTAGGGCAAAAAGGAATTGGCGCAATTTACCTGGGAAATGTTTCAAGTAACTTTGATATAAAAGATTCCTCAAATCAAATGCTTGGAAGTGTTGCTAAAACAGGTGTTTATTTAAACGAAGATGGTAAACCTGGAATCATTCAGCATATTGATTTGACTTTATAGATTTACTCTTCCTTTTGTTGTAAAATATAATTAAGTTCTATTTACATCAGGAGGATATCAAGAATGGACGGGTACGGTTTAGCACTTGGCGGAGGCGGCGCAAAGGGAAGCTATGAAATAGGTGTATGGCAAGCACTTAATGAGCTTTCCATTCCTATTAGTTTTATCACTGGAACATCTGTAGGTGCACTTAATGGTGCAATAATGCTACAAAATGATTTTAAATTAGCATATAAGATCTGGACTGAAACAAATCTTGCAAGCGTAGTAAAACTTGGAAGCTGTACTCAATCTAGTAAAACCAGCAAGGATAAATTTGTAGCATACCTAAATACTTTTGCTAAAGTACTGACTGATGGAGGTCTTGACACTACTCCATTAAAAGAGCTCTTACAAAGCAATTTGGATGAAGAAATAATACGCAAATCACAAACAGGTTATGGAATGGTTACCTTTTCTCTATCTGACCTACAACCTGTAAAATTATATAAAGAAGAAATCCCTCATGGAAAACTAGTAGATTATATTATTGCCAGTGCAGGGTTGCCTATTTTCAAGCGTCAATCTATTGATAATAATTCTTTTATTGATGGCGGTTTCTGTGATGTAATACCTATCTCCTTACTTATTGATAAGAAAATAAAAAATATCATAGCTGTTGATATTTCTGGACCGGGCGTTATAAATAGAGTTGATACTTCTGGTACTAATATTATTAATATAAAAAACTCAAGACCAACAGGCGGCATTTTGGAATTTAATCCAACCAAGGCAAAAGAAAATATGGAAATGGGTTATAATGATACTCTAAAAAAATTTGGCAAACTCAAAGGTAAGAATTACTATGTAGTTCCAAACAATCATTTTAATTCAGCCAAGGAAAAATATTTAAAGACCTTAACACCGGAAGATTTCAAGAAATTGTATCAATTCCTTGGATTGAGCTGGTCTGATAAACCTGAACCAATGAATAAACTTGTATTTTATAAGATTATTAAGAGTATTTCTCAGTATACTGATGGGAAGTTATCATCAGATTCAATATTCCCTGCAATGGTGGAAATTACTGCTGAGGAACTAAAAATTGAAAATAGAAGCATTTATTCATTGGAAACATTAGTTGATATCATAATTAAGAAATATAACTCAATTATAGATTCTATTGATTATAAAAATTTTATTAATGATATTAAATATATTTTAGCTAAAAAGAGAAAAAATTTTTTTGATTGCGAACTGAAAAATAAAATTTCTCAAGTAAAATTCCTTGCTTTTTATGAAGCAAATTTTGATGATGATAATGAAAAACTAAAAAATTTAAGAAGATTTATTGCTGTAACATTTCCTAAAATATCTATAACTAACATGTGTATTTCATTGATACTATCCAAAAGGATTTAATTTGCAATTTTCAAAACATTACTAATATCCTTCCAATTCGTAACCTTTCCCTTGGAATTAAACAAAATATATGATTTTTCATATCTCCATATATTTTTATTAATAAATGATGGCGTTCCCATTGATTTTATAACATCACTTCTTGTTGAACCTTTTCTAATTAATGGAGCATTATTATCTGGTTTAGCTAGAAAAACTTTTAGCTCGTTATTAATATTATTCCATCCTACTACTATTCCATTCTCATTTAAATAGATTGAAGAATGTCCATATTCTAAAGAATAGCTATTATATTGATTTGGTTCTCCCATCACATCAATTACTCTTTGCGTAGTGCTTCCTAAAGTAAAACATTCTTTATTTGAATAACTTTGCTTACTAGTTTCCTGCCCTATGTTTTCTTCTGTTTTGCTGTTTTTATTATTTTTATCAGTAATAAGTCCAAATCCAACAAACAATATAACTAGTAATATAGCAGCTCCGATTTTGCTTAAAACGAGTATTCGTTCCATTCGTTGTTTTGCTTTATCAGGAGAATAATTTCTATTTGTTGGGTTACCTCCAAACGCATCATTATGATAACCTGACATTGACCAATTTGTTGCGGCATGTCTTTTGCTAGTATTATCTTCTTTTTTTATTTGTTGAATCTCATTAGAAATAATAGATAAATCATAACGCTCACGCTTATTTGAATCTGATAATATATCGTAAGCTTCATTAATTAGCTTGAATTTTTCTTCAGCTTCCTTTTTCTCAAGTA
>Ga0074198_1001777_pt1 | contig 13098 bp, 10 predicted proteins | sample EPASupsiteSAE323_FD_64527 | JGI IMG/M metagenome (GOLD analysis project Ga0074198, IMG submission 64527) | Bioremediated contaminated groundwater from EPA Superfund site, New Mexico - Sample SAE3-23 | ecosystem: Environmental > Aquatic > Deep subsurface > Groundwater > Contaminated ...
TTATTAGAACTTAGGTGGTAAACAAATTCAGTGTCAAAACAGCTATAGTGGTAAACTTTTTCATTGTCACTAGTGGTAAACTAATTCAATGTCAGGTGGTAAACTTTTTAGTTGCCATTCACAATATGGAGGCGATATCCTGCGAAACTACTTACGGTGACAAAACCCTGCTTGGAAATGTTTATAATCCCATAGTATCTGGAATCCCTGAATGGTTGATAACAGACTACAATTGTTATAGCGACAGGTTAGCGATGTATTTTATGGCTGCTTTCCGAGATAACCCCGATGAAATGGGCTATCACATCTCATTTTGCGAAGATCAGCATTGTACAAATCTGAAGGATCTTGCTGCCGGACAAGAGGTGTTTATTCTTGATCGCCAGTTTTATGAAGTGCCAAAATATAAAGCTGCCACATTAAGTAAGAATATTGATTATATATGCACCAATCACAAAGGAATCACTGATCTAATTACAATTAATGCAGCATTAAAATCAACTAGTATTGGGGCTCCTGTAATAAGCAAGGATTATGGCAGGCTAATAGGCATGGTGTCCGATCCTAAAAAAGGTTTGCTGGTCACCACAGACATTATTATTGATACCATGGATTACTGGATTGGGAACGAAATAGTAAATATCAATACATGCAATTAGCGGCACTGGGTAGTTACTTATACGGATTCAGGAAACTGGTGTTGATTGGCGTCAAGTAAGGCGACAAGGCAGGTAATTGAGGTCTATTGCCAAACCCCTATTGTAGATATGGATAGATATAAGTATATTTGAAGGAGGGGAACAGGCTATGAAAGATATCGTACTCCCCTCTGATTTAATTATCAGCCGCCATGCTGCAGAACGGTTTTTGGAAAGGATTATCGAAAGAGATACATATAGTTATGAGGATGTTGAAGTAGCAAGTCAGATTATTTTAAACATATTAAATAATAGGGTATTGAAATATAGACAAATTTATCCAAGCGCCATTCAAATTAAATACAGAAATGCATTTTTTATATATGACGCTGATGGTAAAACGATTATTACTGTTTATCGCAATGATAATGCCAAGGAGAAGGTGGAATGGATATATAAATTTCCGGCAGGCTTAAAATTTAATCTGGGGATTAGTTCAAATACAAAACTAATGCTCATAACCAAAGGGTTTAAGCCTATTCGTAAGGAGGAACGAACGATAATAGGTCAAGTTGAGGATCAATATTTCATATATGATCCTAAATATAACTATATCAAGTCAATCATATAGATGAGTGGGTTATTAGTAGGAAAATGGCCAAGAGATACTTATTAAGAAAATATAGAAGACAAAGGGTGATAATCAAAGATTTCTCCCTTTTTTGATCTAAATATTTTGATGCCCCAATCTTGATATTTTTACCAGATGCAGGTATGTTGTTGCTCTTGGAGAAATATCAGGAAAGGGTGATTTATAAAACATTAGCAATTACTATTTGCGAAGAAAATAATTAATTGCCTTGAATATGTTGTTGTTCATTGAAAAGGGTTATTCGCAGAAAGGAAGTAAATGCCAGGATTTATCTCTTTGATAAAAAAATATAGATTAGATGAACTGCTTTACATATTTGCGAATATGTCTATAAAAATGTTTAAAGCTAAAAAAAGTTCAATAACCATGCCAATGATTATTAAACAACTGGGATCTATTAAGAAGGTGGAAGTTAGGGTCTCGGCATGGGACATTTTATCAATGGAATATATTGCGGTATGTAATAGTAATGACTTTCGATCCAAATCTATAGGATTAGACCAGGATATATCAGAAATAATAAATGAGTATCGTGGATTCGAGAATGATAATTCCGGTTCGGAAATATTAATAGATGCATCTCTTAGCGAAATTTTCAAATTTATGTTTGGAATTACCACTGAGCAATTTTTATTCTTTAATATGAGTTGGGTTTTCCAATCCTATAATAGGAATTATCATATTCTAAAAAAAACTAGGACACAAATCCAAGGAAAAGGGATTAACATAGATGAAATCACATTGGAAAAGTTCGGACTTACAAGCGATGAATTCATTTCGGTAATGCTTATTATATTTTGGTTATGTACGCAGCATCCTGATCCTCTTAGTGCGCCAGAAGAATTATATATGAAAACTCCCGGTACAATCTTAACAACGGAAAATCTTAAAAGAATTATTGATTACTACTCATGCTCATATTTGGATATTAGACAGTCGCCACTAAAAAGGCAATTGCTTTATTCAAAACCTTTTATTAAGACTGATAGAGGGCCACAATACATAGCATCTAGCATGCATCTTGTAGCTATTGCAATAGCTGATGGACTTTATTGGATAGTTAGAAATTATTATAGTGAAAAGAATAGTCAGAAATTTATAAATGCTTTTGGGTATATGTTTGAGGACTATTTTTGTGAGTTAGCTGACCGGTATCTTGATAAAGATCAGTTTAAGAAACTACCTCAAAAGAATAATCAAAAAGGTGCAGATTATAAAATTGAATTTAATAACGCTATACTAATAATTGAACAAAAATCTGCGTTGCTGGGACTTAATGCAAAGCAACAAATTCCGGATTTCGAGTGCATAGATAAGTTTTACAAAAGAAACGTGATTGAAGCATATGAACAGATACAGAGTACTGTTGAAGAAGCTAAAGAAGAAAAACCAATACTGAAAATAATATTACTGTATGAAAATTTCTTTAATACTGGGCTGATTGAAGCATCAATACCAGAAATATTTGAGAAGGATAGAAGTTGTTGGATAATGACAATTAGGGATTTCGAGATTTTACTTGTTACTTATAAAAAAGACTCTGTTAAATGTTCCGAAGTAATAAGTAAATTGATAACTAATAAACAAGAAAATCTGACTTCAAGTCAAAGTGCATTATCATTGTTAGATAATATGATGTTACTAAATAACAGCGTTTTCGAGGGACAATTCGACTATTTTCAAATGGCCATGAATAGGCTGGGAATTGATCTGGGTGAAAGATAATATAGAGCCTCTAATTATCCAATATTATATTCCATTATTGTGAGGTAAATATGAGCTTTTTAGTAATGGATGGAGAAGAATACAATTTCATTTGGGAAACGATATGTAATTTGCAACTAATATTTCATCCACGTTATTCTTGTGAAGGGAAAATTGATTACAAAGCATTATCAAGCTTAAAAAATAATAAAAAAATTATTGTTATGCTTGATAGAAATCTTTTAAGCAGTCTACTAAAGCTTTCTCGTGATGGCTATCTTCAAGATGAAAATGAAATGCGGATAATCGCACTATTAATGACATGGATGATTATGAATAATTTTCCTGCAAGCGCAGGCCTCGCATTGAAAGAATATGCTACTAAAATCAATAATGTAACAAAACCCAAACTAGAACTACGAGAATTTAACAATATTTTTGATTACTATCCTAGTATGATGTGGCTGCGTTTGGCTGTGGGGGCAATTGACAAAATCCCCATGTGTTCTTTACCTATTGAACCGTTTATTACAGAAATCGAATATAACGAAGAAGATGATCATTTATTGATGCACATTGCAGAAATGCTTCACGTTGTGTATTTATGTAAACGGCATGATTTATCTCCAGTTGAAAAAATGGTGAATTTTTTAAAATGGAACTATAAGTATTTATTAATTTGTGAAAGCACCCTTGTATATATTGCAATGCTGTTTACAAATCAGTCAGGAATTAAGGCACCTAAATACTCCGGAAGTAATGATATTGAAAAGATACTAAATGGTTGCAAAAATCAAGCATGGGATCTGAATTATTTATCAAATTGGAGTTGTTTTCACTATGACGAAAAAACTATGGATGACATCTTTATATTTGCAACAAATGATATTCAGTTAAAGAAAATCTTTATAAATACTTATGCGGATGGGGATATAGGAGTACTAATTAAGACCGTATTTTCCAAAGGCGACTCTCAGAAAATATACGATATAATAAATGCTAATCAGGGCAATAAGAGAGTAAAACCCGACTTTGGTATAAACCCAAAAGAATACTTTCGACAACTAATTGAACAGGAAAAACAACGGATAGAGGGAATATGCTGAGCAACTTTCAATGGATGATATTAATCTGATATCCTTAATTATGGAGAGGTAAATATAAGCAACGCCTGTTCTCTTGATTTTTGTGAAGTCACGAAACACTTTCATCTACCAAATTAGACTAACAAAGGAGTTTTCAATAATATGGAACGGACACTCGTACTTGCTGAAAAACCCAGTGTAGCCCGGGAAATTGCCCGGGTCTTAAATTGCAATACTAAGAATAAAGGGTTTATAGAAGGACAAAAGTATGTAGTAACATGGGCGCTCGGACACCTAGTTACTCTAGCCGAACCTGATGATTACGACCAGAAGTTGAAGCAATGGCGCATGGAAGATCTCCCTATGTTACCTGAGAAGATGAAATTAAAAGTTATTAAGCAGACTTCTCAGCAATACCAAGTAGTTAAGAGTTTAATGCAACGCGGAGATATAAAGGAAATGGTTATAGCTACGGATTCTGGAAGAGAAGGTGAACTTGTTGCCCGTTGGATCATGGACAAAGCCAACTGGCGTAAACCATTCAAGCGCCTGTGGATTTCGTCACAAACTGATGCTGCGATCCGAGATGGTTTTGCTAATTTGAAAGCAGGGAGTGCTTATAATAATCTGTATGATGCGGCTGTATGCCGGTCAGAAGCGGACTGGTTAATTGGATTAAACGTGACGCGCGCTTTAACATGTAAATTCAATACACAGTTTAACGCAGGCCGGGTGCAGACACCCACCTTGGCTATGATAGTAAATAGAGAGAAGGAAATAAAAGAGTTTAAACCCGTAGACTATTGGACTATCCGAGCTGATTTTGGAGATTACTATGGTGATTGGCGCGATAATAAGGGACAGGGTCGTTTATTTGATAATACTCGAGCCCAAGCTATAATAGCAAAAATACAGGGTCATAATGGTATAATTGTGGAAATGCGCAGGGAAGCCAAGAGTGAATTACCTCCATTGGCTTATGATTTGACTGAATTACAGAGAGATGCCAATCGACGCCTTAATTTCTCTGCTCAAAGAACGCTGGCGGTTTTACAGGACTTGTACCAGGAACATAAAGTGGTAACCTATCCGCGCACCGATTCCCGCTACATTACCAGGGATATAGTGCCAACCCTGCCGGCCAGATTGCAGGCCATGCAGGTGGGACCATATGTAGATTACATTAGACCGCTGCTTAGTCAAAAAATTCAACCTGGCAAACGCTTTGCGGATGATAGCAAAGTTAGCGACCACCATGCCATCATTCCCACTGAGCAACCCTTGAAATTAGCAAACTTGAGTATTGATGAGAAAAAACTATATGATCTTATTGCGAAACGCTTTATCGCTGTTTTATATCCTCCTTACACTTATGACCAGACAACTATAACTACGGCTGTAAACGGTGAAAGCTTCCATTCTCGAGGCAAGGTGGTAAAAGATCTCGGTTGGAGGGGCGTGACGACCAGTACTTTAGAAAGGGAAGGAATTCAACAGGATGCACTTCCTGAGCAGAATTTAACCCAGCAGCAAAAAGGGAGTCAAAAGAAAGTTATAAGTATTAAAGAGAATAGATCGAAAACCAAACCCCCGTCAAGATATAACGAAGCAACTCTTTTGACTGCTATGGAAAGCCCGGGGAAATTTATTGCAGATGAGGAACTACGCGAATCCATGAAGGGCAGTGGGCTGGGTACACCTGCCACCAGAGCCGAGATTATAGAAAAACTGATTAATTCCTTCTATGTTGAGCGCAACGGCAAAGAACTGATTCCTACGTCAAAGGGGATTCAGCTGATTCCATTTGTCCCGGAAGCTCTGAGGTCACCTGAATTAACTGCTCAGTGGGAACAAAAATTGACGGATATAGCTAAGGGAAAGGGTAGTAAGGAGCAATTTATTTCTGGCATCCGTCAGAGCACGCGGGATATGGTACGGGGAGTTCAGACAGATGAGGCTGAATATAAGGCTACCAATATTACCAAAAGCAAATGTCCCTCCTCAGTTGAACAAAAAGTGGCATAATTAAAATATGACATTAAATCAATTAGATAAACAATTAAGAATCCTTATTATTAAGGGATTTTTTTATTTTTGTCTAAAAATAGAACTGACATTAAAAAAATTTAATCAAATCGTTTAAAATATTATTGGCGTTAATTATTGTATAGCATTTTTAGATAGAAAAGTGGGTTTGTTCCTTAGAGAGAAACACTATCTTCTTCATTACTGACAAAAGAAAGTATCCTGATTATGGTTTTATTCTTTCAAACCATGACGTTCCTTGACAACTCCAATTTCTAAAAAGCACATTGAGACAGTCTTGTTTATAAAGCGTCAATTATAAGTTTTGGGATTGTTTTAATATGTATTTAATATTCTCTCAGACGGATTGTTTGAGAGAATTTATTATTTATGGCGAAGAATAAAAATCCTATAAATATAAGAATAAATGAATAAATATTCTTATATTTATAGGAAACATTCATACATATGTCCAACTTATTGGACCCGTCTATTGTTAGGAATCACTGAAGGAAATCCAAAAATAACAGTAATGTTGACAACGCTACATTTGCGTCTTGAAAATTGTATAAATATGCAGTATGGTATACATAGTGAACTCAAACTTTTTGAGTCATCGAAAACAAGGAGATGGACCATGCGGGTCGCAATAGTTAATGAAAAATGTAGTTCCAATTCAACAACAACTTAATTATAGGTTTATAGTTATTCCTGCTTTACATTACAAAATTATCAGGGGTGAGACTTCTAAGTTACAAGTGTGCTTAATTGGAATAAAGCATCATTTAAGAAATAGAGTTATCATTCATCCGATTTCTGGGTTTGTACTGCAACTAAAAAGACAAAAGTACAATACCATGAGAAACCGAGCCGATACGGTTATGAGATTCTTAAATTTTGTCTTAGAAAACAATCTCAGATATAAACTAAAGACTTTTGCAGATTTAAGCGTTAAGCATGGTACAGATTATTTAGACTATTTAGCGAGCAAAGGCCTTTCTATAAAATATACAAACGATGAAGACAATAATTTAACTAAGTTCTATTATTATTTAGCTTTTAAAGACTTGCTAAATCTATATACGGCAAATGAGTTTACATGGATTGAGACTAGGAAAAGAAAATATCTCGCCACATTCTTCCCCGATGCAGACAAGCCTGGCAAGAAAAAGAAAATAAAAACTCTTCATAATATCGAAGTGGACTTGTTACCGCTCTTCTTGGAAATGGCAAAAAAGATTGTACCAAGGATTGCTTTGGGGGTTTACTTTCAGGTCATGGGCGGTTTGAGAAGTTCGGAGGTGTGTAATTGTACAAGGACAGGTCTTAGTATTTCTGGAAGTTATGGCGAGTTTGGGATGACTGTAAATTTAACAAATGCTTTCCTAAGGGATGATTTGCGAAATAGAAATGCTGCTAGTGTAAAAAAGCCAAGAATTCAAAGTATAGAGGTGTTTTCAGATTATTTACCCAGAATATATCGTACGCATTTAGAAAATTATCTACCGAGAGATGGTTCAGATGCGCTGTTTTCAGATCATAAGGGACAAGCCTTAACCACAAGAATGTATAGCTATTACTTTACTAAATTAAAAAAAGCTTTTATTAGAAAATTAGAATTATATGGTGATACCCGATTACAAGCTTATGCATTAACTCTTAAGACTATGAAGTGGGGCACTCATATAGGTAGAGGCATTTTCTCTAATATTATGGCAGAAGTAACAAAAGATCAAATTCAAACTATGTTAAAACGGGGCGATTTAAATCCTGATTCAAGCCGAGTTTATATGGAGGATACAGCATATAGGAAAAGTCAAACCAGAGATAATTTAGATGCGATGTATAAGCGAGGTAAAGAAAAGCTAGCACAGTTTAATGAGGAGAATGGATTTGAATAAAATCATAAATGAAAAAGAGTATTTATCTTTCAATTCAACTGTAGAATATCTCGGAGTTGCTCGATCTTACGTATATAAATTATTAAAAAATAATCAATTCCATTGTATTAAAGAGAAAAACTGTGTTTTCTTTCCTGCTATTGAATTAATTAATGAAAGAAATAAAATAGATGCATTAAAAAGAGATTATTATACGATAAACCAAATATGTGATTTGTTAGATATTAGCAACTCGGCAGCTAGAAAACTTATTAAGAACCTAGGGATTGGTTTTTTTAATAAAATGGATAGGACGATCTATGTTTTAAAATCCGATTTGAATAAATATTTAAAAGAAAAAGCCTTCTTTGACAAAAATAATTATTCTATTGAAATTATTGCGAGCTTAATGGGAACAAATACCACACATGTACGCTATTTAATAAACGAAAAGAATCTATTTCCAGGAAAATTTAAAGTAAAACAAAATTGGTATGTTTCTAAAACAGAAGTAGATGAATACTTAAAAAAAACAAACTTCATTAAGGATGATTATTTAACAGTTGCAGCAATCAACGAACAATATGGATTTGCATTAAGTACTTGTAGAAAACTGGCTAGAAAATTTCCTCATTCAATGATTTCGGGCTACTCAAATAATAAATGGTTAATTTATAAAAAAGATTTAGATGATTACATACAACACAGGGTAAAAAAATATACAAATGGAGTCATAAAAGATGTTCAAGAAGCATATAATTGTTTTCTCGAAGTAAGTAAAGAAATGGGAATCGAAGAGTACTTATTTAAAAAAACAATAGAACTATATAACTCCTTTGTATTATATAAACTGAAGAAATCTCATGCCCGTGATTTTCGTAAAGAAATTCATAGATATAAACCTCCTTTGCAATATATGATAAAACATATTTCAAAAGAGATATCTAAATTTAACGATGAAGAAATATTAATGTTTATAGCAAATGAAGAGTTAAATACTTCTAATGCTATTGTCCTTATTCAGTTCCTAGATTATTGTAGAAAAATAATGGGAGACAGCTGTAATTTCACAAAAAATCCCAAGAGAAGGAGTCGATATAACCCAAGCGAATATAGAGAAACCATTCCCGAAGATATATTCATTCAGTATTACATCTATGTTATAGATATGGATATAAATATTAAAATAGCCCTTGCAAAACCTCAACACGCTCAATTATGGATTTATATAATAATACATCTGTTTGTGGCCTGGAGAGCTAGTGATATTATTTTTGAATTCCCACCTATTAATTTAGAGCAAATAAACATATTAGAATTGGATTATTTTATAGAAAATAGATTGTCGAAAACTGAAGCTCAAATTGTGCTAAATCAATATTACGTAAACTGGTTTATGGTTAATAAAACGGGTGTAATAAATGGGTTTAATGTCCCCGATTCTCTAATTGGACCTCTAGCTACAGCTCTTGTCATAGCTGAAATACATCGTAGAAAGAATAATCAAGATATATTACTTTATTTATTTAAGGGTCATTTACCCTATAAAAACGATTATAAAAAATTTTTCAAAGGAAACGAAGAGCTTGCAGCTTTTGGAAACTTAAAGGCAAGTAGGACTTTATTAACTTTGTTTTACGATTATGTATCTGAAGAATCTAATTGCCAAGAGTTGGCTCATGAATTGGCTAGAAAACTAAGATCTCACGCAATTAATGGTAAATTTTATATAACAGACACAACTTCAATATATATTCAAGAAAGCAATAACGATTCTAAGCCTAATAACTTATCAAAGCATATATTTGACCGAGACATATTTGGGTGGCTTTATTATATTATATTGGGTGTCTTACTTGATGATACAGATTTCAAAAAACTATCTATGGAGACAAAAACCAAACTAATTGTTGGCTTGCAAAACACACAAAGTCCATACCAGATGGAGGGCTTAGGGAAATTTCTATTATTGCGGCAAGAAAAGAAAATGACGTTAATTGAAGAAATACGAAGCATGCCCAAAATGGATTTAGCAGATAAACTCAGGAAGCTATACCAAGGGTTAATGCCTTCCGAAATTCCCGAGACACAATGTTTTAAATATGGTGAATGCCCTAATAAACAAGAAGATAGAAGTCATAGAAGACACTACTGCAAAAAATGTAGGTATCTAATTCCGAACAAATACTTTCTCGTATCATTGAAAAATGACATCTATGATTTGATTGATTTAATAAATGAATTAAAAGATTATCAAAAGGCAGAGGAAATTAAGCTGAGAACTCTCCTCTTCGATGACATGTTTATTTTGCAGGAGGCACTTGATGAAGAATCTGGTCTAGGCAAAGAGACTGTTGACGCATTTATTAATAGAGAGGATTTAAGAATTAGGTTAAAATCGCTAAGATAGTATTTAGAACTGGGGGAATAAGAAGATGAACGGGACCTATGTTTTGAAAGACGGTCTAAATCAAATTGTGATTGAATATACTAAATCTACTTTTAAAAATGAAGCTGTAGCAGATTATAAAAAAAGGTTTAGAGAGTTAAGAAAGCTTGGGAAAATACAGATCTCTACGCAATTCTCAGATATCAATTGGGTACTTACTAATAAAAATAATAAGGTTACAAACTTACCATTCCGTTATCACGAATTTCCAAAAATCAATATGGTTCTTAAATGCCTTGCTATTATCCTATTAGAGAAAGGTAATACGTCTTTAAATATACATACTCAATATTCTTTATTAGAAAAAGTTATTCATTTGACAAATCTTTTTTGTCCTGAAAAGATAAATGACTTTGAAGATTATTTATATGAATGTACAAATTCTCAACTTGTTAGAACTATCAGAATCGTAGCAATATTTTTATCTTATTATGATCTTGACGAGGTTGATGATTACCTTGATTTACTGGATCAATTACAGCCAACTCGTGAAGATATAGTTAGAAAGCTTCCTGATTATAAAAGCATACTGATTTTTAATTATGCAATCAATCAATCAATATGGAATGATGATCCAAATGAAAAGTTAAAATATTACCCATTGTTTCTATGGTGGCGACTTACTGGTATCATTCCACTTAGACCCTCGGAATTCCTAGAGTTAGATTATAATTGTTGTTTTAAAGATTTAAATGGGCGCTTCTGGATAAAACTGCCCAGAAAAAAGGTTAAACAGGACACTGCTAAACAGCAAATTGAGATTGTTGACACTATAGAGACAACATCAGATATTTATGATTTTATTGTTGAATATAAATCTCTTTTAAAGTCTGAGTTTCAATCACGTTATTTGATATCTTATAAGGCATATAACTATTTCTGTAGAAACCGTGTTTTCAATCTTAGAAAAAAGAAAAATCCAGAGATAATGGGACTAGGGTCAATAGGATTGTTATTAAGTAATTTTTATAAAAAGAAAATCAATGACCAAAAGGTAGTCCCCCTAAAACCCGGAGATTCAAGGCACTTGGCTTTTTGTAATTTAATGTTGCAAGGTGTTAATCCTATTGCAATTGCACGGCTAGGTGGACACTCTAAATTAAAATCACAATTTCATTATTCTCAGCACCTTGATACGTTTGCTGAAAGTTATGTATTTACTATGGCAGATAAACTCAAACTTATGCAGCACTTAAAAACGAGAAATGTATCTGGAAAATACGAGTCACTTAGTAGAAGCAAACTCTTGGTAACTTATTCATTAGATGAGATCAAGAGTTTCTTGGAAATCGAAAAGGGGTACTGTATTGTAAAAACTAAAGGCTGTGAGGACTTCACAGATTGTCAAAATAAATGTTGGTTTTGCCCCAACCACATACTGGATACACAAAAATATCCTGAAGTAATTAAGGAGTCATCTGAGGAATCTGATAAGCTGGGACATGTTATTAAAGAACAGACAGACCTTTTGAAATCAATTTCAGCAAATATGTTTATCGATTATTCTACTGAACAATGTTCTTTTGAGGGTAAAGCCAGACTTGCTTCCACTGCAGAACAATTAAAAGCTGCCATGGCTGATAAGGTAATTATTGATTCTAAGCTCTTGGATTACATTAAGGAGGATTAGATATGTACCCAGAAGCATTAGATGAAACTGCGAAGAGAAGAGGTAAGCCCCCAAAAGGAGAATTAAGTGCAGAGGCATTAAAGGCTAAATTAAGAGAAGTCGCATTAAAATCAAATGAGGAACTCAATCCCAGTAAGCTTGAAAGAATAACGGGCATAAAACGGAGGAACTGGAATAAAATATCTGACGCAATTAAAGCCATAAACGAGGTACACTTAGGGATAAATCCTGAAGCTTTTAAGGATTTTCCCTTACCAAGTATCGCTGAGGCTTTTGATATGTATTATGGGAAAAACAAAAGGAAATTAATGGATATTTTTCAAAGCTATAATGAACTTATAACTATCATGTGGAGAAAATCAACAAGCTTGGATAGATTAGAACAAGTATATATGGAGAAATTAGCCCATAAGGAAAACGAAATTGAGCGACTTAAAAAAGAACTAAAAGAATCAAAAGAAGATGCAGAATTTCATAAAAGGCTATATGAACAGATTTGTGCGGAAAGCTCTTTTAGTAACAAACGTGAAGAACTGCATCTAAAAAAGAATGTAACTGAAATTCAAAAAGGAAATAAAAAAGTTCTTGAAATAGACTTTGCAAAACAGTTTGAAGATGTTTTAAAGGAAAAAGATAGCCATCCAAAATAACCTCTATACCCTGTCTACATGGTATGAGAGCAACCATGCTCTCACTGAATACTCACATTACACATTTAATCAAAATTGAGGAGAATTACTTTGAAAACATACTTGCCGGAGGTTTATATAGGCTGTACAGGGGTTATTAGGCCTTTAAATCGGAGATGGGAGCAAATGGGATTCAGAATGTCTCGCTGCATTAGGGATTCTAGTGGGATTAACCAATATATAATGTTCTTTGTAACTAATATATATCCCACCATCGATATGGTGTAAATGATATCGTAAAAGTGTACCACTTCAACCGTCTTTGATAATGAATTAGTTTACCACCAATCAAAAAACTTCTTGTAAAATGAAACCAAATATTTTACAAGGAGGGGACGAAAGGTGT
>Ga0074198_1001778_pt1 | contig 13093 bp, 20 predicted proteins | sample EPASupsiteSAE323_FD_64527 | JGI IMG/M metagenome (GOLD analysis project Ga0074198, IMG submission 64527) | Bioremediated contaminated groundwater from EPA Superfund site, New Mexico - Sample SAE3-23 | ecosystem: Environmental > Aquatic > Deep subsurface > Groundwater > Contaminated ...
GGTATGTTCGGGTTTAAAAACTTTAAGAATGTGGGGAAATACCCTCTAACAAAAAAACAGTGTGAAACGGCTTATTTTGCAGTGTCAGCTCTTTGTAAAAAATATAGAATAAGTACTGATAATGTTATGACTCATTATGAATTTGGTCTGGCTCATCCTGAAAGTGAAAGTGCAGGTAAAATTGATATTGTATATTTGCCCCCTTACCCGCTTATAAAAGCAAATGAGATAGGGAGTTTTGTAAGAAAAAAAATAAAATGGTATTTAGAGAGGTTATAAACTATGCTAAAAAAATTTTTTATAGATAAATATAAGGAATTACTTGCGGTTTTGGCAGAAAAAGGAATTAAAATTGCAGAAAATATCGAGGGTGAAGAAAAAGTTAAAAAGGAAGCAGCTGTTAATTATATACTTGAAATGTTACCTTTAAGCCCATTTGTAAGACCGCTGATATACTACTTTTTAAAGGAAGCAATTGATGAAATAATTGAGCAAACATTGTGCAAGCTTAAACAAAAATACGGTGCCTAATTATACACAAGAGCTACCAAACAGGTAGCTCTCATAAATGATATTTAATCTGGTAAAGCGCTGAAGGCGCCGTCTACATACTTATTTTATATACCACCTTCTGGATTTCTTAAACTTATACTTTTGTATGATATTAAATAACGTATGTAAAGTATACTTGACAAATTATAAATTTATGTATATAATAGTAGGCATAAAGAAATAAAGGAATGGGTATGATCAGGTATATCTTAATAGGTGCAATTGCTTTAGGTTTTTTTATACATATTATTAATTTTGAATCAAAGCAATTTCCAATGCCTATAGCTGATGTCTCCGGGGCAGTTGCCTGATATATTATGCAGAAATTATCGCTCGGCTTTTCTTTAGAGAACGGCGGTGCTGAATCATTACACTTTTATTGGAAAGTGAGGTGTGTTTTGATTTCTATAATGTGCTGTAATTTGACTCAGCCGTGTGAAAAATTTCAAATTGTTCCCAGAAAAAAAACAAAAAATATTTTTAAAGAGCGCAAACAGTTCTTTTTAAGAGAGATAATATGTTATTTGAAAAAATGTAAAAACTGTAATGGATCAAGAATTACCGTATTTGCAGAGTGCATGGATGGTGAAATATACTTTATTGAAAGCATTAAATCTAAGAACGTTCGGGATTTTTTGTTAAAAAATAAACTGATTAGAAGACTGAAAAATCTTGGTCGCAGTGTGATAAGTTCAAAAAGTATTCCTCTTAATTATTTTGATAGAGGAAAAGAAATACCCTGCAATGTGAATTTTTCCGGGATTAAGATAGCTCCCTATGATACAGATGTTTTAGCAGATTTAAAAAAGAGAAAATATGGAAACTTTATTCGGCAAGATTAGGTTTACTTATCATAAAAACTTCTCTATGCCTGGTATTTTGGTACCAGGCTTTTTATTTTATATGTATGGATACATTGATATAGTAGTTGGACAGGTGAAATAAAGAATTTTTCTTTATTACTTATTAAAGAAATTGCTGATTCCTTTAATATCTCTTGAGGTGATTATGAAAGCAGAATTTAATCCTGAGACAAAAGAAATTGATGTCTTCATTGAAGATAAGGATATGTGTAAGAGCTGTCATAAAGCTTACAGATGCTCGCTTGTAGTTTCTATCAAAAATGCATTTGTCTATATGGCAAGCAGTAAAAATTATATAGAAGATTGCTGGGATTGTCAGCCATACGATGACTGTGATCAAGAGCTGTCAGGCGAAAAAGTAATATAATATGAAAAAAAACAAAGATAGAAGCAGGAAGTATCTGACTATTTGGGATTCAATACTTGAGTGGATTGAAATAAGACTTTCTCAAAAAGAAGAACTTTCAACTGCCGAAGTGAAACATCTGGCTGAAATTCAGGAAAAGATACAGAAAAGCAATGATCAGATACTGGGTAACGAGATATTGCAAGGTAAAAGCTCAATTGAAAAATTGGCTGAAATGATTGATAAGAGCAGGAAAAAGTATAGTTAAAACTTTAAGGAATATATATGGAATGGGGTTTGTTCGGGAAAAAAGCTCTTGATTTTATTCTTACACCGCCTGAAAAACACAAAAAAATTGTCATTCTGACCGGAAGTGTTAGAAGCGGTAAGACTGTTGCTATGATTCCAAAGTGGCTTGAGTATATAACTTCAGTAAAGGGTTTGAAACTTATTGTTGGCGTTTCAAAAGATACAGTTTATGATAACGTGCTTACTGATCTTTTTGATACTCTCGGGGCAGATAACTATGTTTATACTTCAACAACAGGTTTTCTTAAAATCAGGTATAAGGATAAACTTTCCGGCAGGGAAAAGTGGACTGTATGTAAGGTCTTAGGTGCCAAGGACATGGGCTCAGAGAAATATTTGCGTGGAAAGACACTTTCCGGAGCTTACGTTGATGAGGGAACTCTTATACCTCAGGGGTTCTTTAAGCAGCTTTTAAACAGATGTTCTGTTGAAGGTGCAAGGATATTTATCACAACAAATCCTGATAGTCCGGCTCATTACCTTTACAATGATTATATTTCAAACCCGAAAAGAAGTAACATAGTCGAGGTTCATGAGTTTTTTCTTAGCGACAATGAAAATCTTAGCAAAGAATATATTAATTTCATATCAAACGCGTACTCAGGAATTGAGTATGAGAGGTTTGTTCTCGGAAAATGGAAAGTTACAGAAGGACTCGTTGTTAAAGGATTTTCAGGGGAAAATATTCGTGAAATAAATTATATAGGAGATGAACCTCTCCATATTTCCTGTGATTTTAATGTTGATCCGATGTGTTGGGTGCTTGCACATAAAACTGATCAAAGAGTATTCTTTTTTGACGAGATTGTGCTTGAAAACTCTACTACAAGAGAAGCTGTTGACGAGTTTTATTCACGCTATCCCAACCATAAAGGAGAGATCATCATCAATGGCGATGCTTCAGGGAAAAATAGAAGTTCAAATTCCGAATTTACTAACTATGCAACCATGCTGAACAGACTTTCTGAACTTGGTTACAAAGGTGCGAAACTCAAGCTGAGAGACTATAATCCACCGGTAAAGAGCAGAATAGCAGCATGGAACAATAAAATCAGAAAACCTGACGGAACTGTCGGGGTTTTTATTTCTTCAAAGTGCAGGTGGCTTATCTATAATCTTGAGTCACTGAAGTGGAAGGAAGGATCAAGCCAGCTTGATCTTCCAACAACAAGCAAAATCAAGAGCAACAGAGTTCTGAAGTTTTTAGGACATCCATTCGATGCAGCAAGCTATTTGGTTGATTTTTACTGGCCGATCAGGATGAACTAATATTATTAGCAACTATATGAGGATATTATATGGGTAATTTTGAATACACTGTTGAGGATAAAACAGTGAAACTGAACGATGAGATTGAATCAGAGCTTGTCTCTTCAATACCGTCAAAGTTTGACAGGTGGAACAGCAACAGGCAGACACAACTTGATGATATTTCGCTTATAAGAAAGCTTATATATGTTAAGCCGTCGGAAAAAATTGAGTTTGGTGATGATCTTGTACTTCCTGACATCTATGAACTGGAGGAAACGCTCACATCGCATATATGGGAGAATGTCTACCAGAATCCGACAAATATGTTCTGCGTTGAAGGCAGAAATGAGGAATCTCAAGAAAATGCTGTGAAACAGAAGGCGATGCTGGTTAATTCTCTTGAAAATATGAAGATAAAGTATGAACTCGAAAAGATTGTAAAAAATGGAGTTGAAACCGGTGATTTGATTGCATTTGTAGGATGGGAAACCAAAGTAAAACAGATAAGAAGAAAAAAAACTGAAATTGAGCTGGCTGTAGAGAAGCTTAAAGCTTCCGTCACAGGTATTAAGCCAAACAATTTTATTGTGGAAAACAAAGTAATATTTGAAGGAGCAACTGTTAAGGCGGTATCTACTGAAAATTTTGTGTTTGATGCCACCAAAAAGGATAGATGGGACAGCTGTCCAAAAATTATCAGATCTCTGGCTTCGTATGACGATATATCTTCTGAAAGAAACTATTGTCTTGATTCTGAAACAAAAGAGCTTCTAAAAAATCTGACTCAGAAAAAAGAAGGCACTGTTGAAGAAATGAAAGAGGGCGCTGTCTGTGGAGATCAGCTTGAGATACTTGAATTTTGGGGGGATCTGAAACTCAATAATGGTGATATTTTGAGAAACTGGCTTGTTGTTGTTGCCGGCAGGTCTAAAATTATCAGGTTTGAATCAAATCCCTTTATAGTTAATCCGATTATATACGCAAACTTAATTGAAGATCCGGACTTGAAAAGAGGGATTTCACCCCTCAGAGTTGCTGTCAATCTGAATCTTATTTCTTCTGATATTTTAAATAAGAATTTGGATATTCTGGCACTTCTCATAAATCCACCGTACCTTGTTCCCGAGGGTGCAATGTCAGGAAAAGTTAAGCTAACACCCGGACATATTCAGGAATATAATCCTGCAATTATGTCAAAAGAGCCGATAAAACTTGACTTTTCTTCAGCCCTAAGAAGTTGGGATTTTATTCAGTATTTCAAGAAAAATATTGAGTCATCAACAGGAATTTTTGCCTACATGTCCGGTAAGCCGATTCAGGGCCAGAGAACTGCAACTGAAACAGATGCACTTGTTTCAGGCCAGTCAGCAAGGCTCTCTAAAATCATAGATTCGGTTAATCAGAAACTCATTATTCCAATAGTTGAGAAGGTCGCAGATCTTATCTCAAACTATGAGTACGGAATCAGGGTTATAACAGTTCCGTCAGAAAATGGTATCAGTTCAGTAGCTATTGATGACAGTGTTAGACAGGGTGAATACAAGTATTCATATACTGATAACAAATCAGGAATGGCAAGAAAAGCAAAATTCAAGGAGTTTATTGAATTTATGGCGCAGTTTTTTAAAATTGCACCTAATACCATCAATGTGCAGGAAACTTTCAAGTATGGACTGGAACAACTTGGAGTTGAAAATACATCAAGGTTTATTTCCCAGAATGCAGAGACAATGCCTAAAACAATGGTTTAAAACCTATGGAAAAAGATAGACAATGGGCTGTAAAGATTAGCTCAATAATAAGCTTTAACGGTTATATGAAGTATAGAGAAGCTGTTGAAAAAGAAATTTTCAGGCTGGCAGGATCCCGAGATCCAAAGTTTTTAACTGGTATGAAATATCTGCTTGAACTTCCTGAAACAGAGTATTTAAGACTTAAAAAAGGCGAGTATGAGAATTTATAATAAAAATACAGTGACATTGAAAAACAATGTCTGGATTGTCTTTGGATGCTCGCCTTTTATTAATTTAATAAAAGATAAAATCCCTGATTTGATACTTAAATATACCTCAATAGGCCTTAATCTTTTTCCTGTGTTTTTTAAAGTTTGTGATTACTGGCTTTTTAACGATAACGGGATATTTACAAATATTGTAAGAAAAAATTATTCCGGAGAAAAATTGATAATTAATAAAAATCTTGAGTCTGAACTTAAAACTTACTATTTTAAGTCTGATCAGTGCATCATAGGTGAAGGTTTCTCTATAAAGCCGCATCACATTTTTGAAGGGATATCGGAAATTTCTGTCTATGATTCAGAAAAACTCCTTTATCTAAACAGTTCTGTTCTACCTGCTATAAACTATGCTCTGGTTATGGGAGGAAAAAAAGTTATACTTGCAGGGATTGATCTTGATTCTGAATGGAAGCACTTTTATGAAGGGCAAAGATGCCAGAAACAAAGCAATTATATCGATAGAATTAAAACCCAAATAGAATTGTTTAGGGATTATATTGAAATTATTAAGCTTAACAAAAACGCAAATATAGATGTTAACTACGTTGATATTGAAGAATTATAGAAAAAAACGGAGAAATTTATGAAAAAAGAAGTTAAAAATTTTAGATGTGCAGATAACTCAAATGAACCTGTTAATGTTGATGAGTTGCTAAATGCCGAAAACGGTAATGCCGCCGGTCAAAATGATTTAATCAATGGTAAGTTCAAGTCATATGAAGATCTTGAAGTTGCATACAATAATGCTCAGAAAAAACTTACTCAGACTTCTCAGAAGCTTGCAGAGCTCGAAAAAGCCATGAGTAATCAGCAGTTATCAGGTATTGCAAATAATAAAAACGGATCAATTGATCCAGGCTACCTTGAATGTCAGAAGAAAATTCTACTTAAATATCTGCCATACTGCAAAAACAAAAATGCTCGCAGCTTAAATGAATTTATTGCAGGGCTTCCTTCTCAGCTTGCTTCGCAGTTTGGTGCGGATTTAAAAGGGCTTAAATTAGCCTACCAGTCGAAAACAAAGGAAGCTGCAAAACAGAAGGAATCACAGGATAAACAAGCTATAACTCAATCAGTACAGGAATTTGAGCAGCAGAATATGGATAAGCTTGAAAAGCCAGGTAAGAAGCTTGCTTTTGACTTTTATAAGTCATTTGGACAATTTAGTCCAGAACAAGCCATGGCTGTATTAGAGCTCACCGACAAGGTTATATCAGCTCATGAGGCTCATAAAACATTAAATCAAGAATTGAATGATGAGAATAATCTTGCAAAATCAAAACTAACTTCGAGTGCAACCTCGTCTTCAACTCCATCTAAAGAAGGTCAGCATGTTTTTACCCGAGCTGAAATTAAAGAGATGCTGAGAACGCCTGCAGGAAGAGAAAAGTTTCTTAATGTTGAGAAGCTTATCTTTGACCAAATGGCAAAGGGATTAATTAAATAGGCAAATTTACTAAAAGAAAGGAAAAATATATTATGTCAGATAATGCTGTTACACAAGGAAAAGCAATGGCAAACTTTATTCCGGAAGTATGGTCAACAAAGATGTCTGCTGTTCTAGATAAATCCGGGGTTATGATGCAGTGCGTCAACAGGGATTATGAGGGAGAAATTTCAAAATCTGGTGATACTGTTCAAATAAGAACTTTCGGAGATGTCACAATCCACACTTACAGCGGAACAATCTCTTCATATGATACACTTACTGATCCTATTCAAACTATGATTGTCGATCAGCAAAAGGCTTTTTACTTCAAAATTGACGATATTGACAAAGCCCAGGCTAATATAGATATAACTAATGGTTATATTGAAAGGGCAAGAGCAGCTATCGACCTTGTTAAGGATTCTTTCCTACTTGGAAAACATGTTGATGTTCCTGCCTCTAATATTGTTGGTTATGAAACTGAACCAGTTATCCTCAACAAAGATACAGTATACAGCAAATTTGTTGATCTTTCCAAAAGGCTAAAGAAAGCCAATGCACTTTCTAACGGTCAAAAACCTTGGGTTGTAATTAATCCAGATATAGAAGCTGTTTTAATTCAGGCCCCTGAATTTATTCACGCAACTCAGCTTGGTGATAAAACACTTAGAGAAGGTTCTATAGGTCGCATTGCCGGTCTTGATGTTCTTGTATGTACAAACCTTGAAGCTACAACCGTTAATACTTCAGACTTTGATGGAGATCTCTATCATGTGCTTGCTGGTACAAATGATGCAATTACATTTGCATCTCAGGTTGTGGAAGTTGAAAAACTCAGAGATCAAAACTCTTTCTCTAACCTTATAAGGGGATTGTATGTTTATGGTGCTAAAACCGTTGTGCCAAATGCACTAGCAAAATTCATCTGCACACTTACATCTTACACACCAAGTTAATGCAAACAGTTCTTTAATACATTCAATGGTCTACTTTATCCGGGGAAAATACTTAACTTTCCCCGGATTTTTAAAAATTCTGGAGATTTTATGAATTCTGATCTTAAATTTCTTAAAGATGCAAATATAGAGCAGCTTATCGAGCAAAAAATTGAAACTGAAATCCAAACTGAAATGGATGAAGCTAAAAAAGAAAAAGAAACGGTGATAATCAAAGATTTTAACGATGTGCCCAAGGGTAAACTCTTTGACAAAAATACTACTTATAAGGTTTTTAATCGTAAAACTAAAAAAGAAACATATATTAATGGTGTTCAGGCTGAAAGCTTTTTAGGACTTAATATTTCAGTTAGAGATGATCTTGAAAGAAAATATATAGATAACTTTACAGTAAATGAATATTATGTGAGATTCCATATATACAGGTGTGAATAGATATGAATTATTTCGAAATAATTAAAAAAGTAGCTGTCTGCCCCGGAATAAATCTTAAAGAGCCTCAGGTCTTTGATACCTCAGATTCACAGATAAAAAAAATTAAAAATGCAGTTAATCAGGCACTAAAGTCAGTCTGCTCTTGTTGGGACTGGAACTTCAGGGTTAAAAAGACAGTATTTGAATCAGTATCCGGATTATCTGAATATAACGGCGTGGGCGGTAATATCTTTAAAGTACTATGTGAAAGAGACATATCTACGCAGTATGAGTTGACTTATAGCAGTGATATAGATATTATGAGCCGATCTGGTATCCCATGCAGCTATAAAATAAGATTTGGGAAAATAGCCCTTTATCCAACACCATCTGAAAGTAAGACTGTAACTGTTTATTATTACACTGACAAGTATGCTTACACGGATGAACAAGTTGAAAAAGAAGAACTTGAGTATGAAACAGACGTTCCATTAATTCCGGAAAAATATCAGGATTTAATAGTTCATAAGGCTGTGCTGAACTATTTCGCAAAGCCTTCAAAAAAAGAATACCCTTATTATCTTGCACAGTATTGTGAAAGATTGAGTCAGGTTAAGCTCGATGATAGAGATTCACTAGGTAATACTCTTTCAATAGAAATTTCAGGCAGATCACAGCTTTTAAAAAGGTTTGGCAGGTAAGATGAATAACTTGATCTTAAAGGACTGGACGGGTGGTATTAGATATACATCTCTTAACCAGTCAGATAAAAATACTTCCTGGTCTGACGCACAGAATGTAGAGTTAAAATCAAACAATGAAGGATCCGGGGTTTGCAGGATGAAAGGTAACCTTAACATAATGAAGAGTTATCTTCCCGATAATACAAAAATTCTTGGTATGTTTGAATATGTAAAAGGCGACGATAGGTATATGGTCGTGAACACTTCAGAAGGTTGTTTTTATGAATTCGATCCTTTGACAGGACTTCTTTCTGATCGTTTAAAATTTGGTCTATCCTCAGCTGCTAAATGCTCTTATGTCAACTTTCAAAACGGTGTAATCGTAAGTAACGGAGTTGATGATCCGTTTCATTATGTTCATGGAGCAGATATACCTATAAATCAGTGTAATGCAGCAAGAAATAATTTACCTATCAGAGGTCAGGCTGTTGCAGAGTATCACGACAGACTTTTTATTGGTGTTGGTGGGACTTTGTATTTTTCTGCTTTAGGAACATACAACGATTGGACAACCTCTGAAGATGCAGGATATATTGCAAATTTTCACAATTCGAGAGCATCTATCCTTGCCATTAAAAAATACGGTGAATACCTTGCTATACACAAGGACGGATTTACTTTTTTACTTTCAGGAACTTGTCCGGATGACTTTTCTATTAGTCCTTTTACGGATAAAGGCAGCTCATCAAGTTTTGGAGTTGCCAATGCGGATGGAAAACAGTTCTTTTTTGACAATGGAGTTTATTATCTCGGCTATAATTCGCTTATGCAGTATAAACTGAGTGACGAATTGACACCATTCATTAAATCTGACCTTGCAAGCATTGACAAATCAAAAATCAGGAATATAATTACCCTCCACCACTCGAAAAAGAATCAGGTGTGGTTCTTTATGAACTATCTCAACCTTGCAGGCTTCACTGTATGTTGGATATATGATCTTATTAATAAATGCTGGTTTAAAAGGGTTCAACAGGAGGTACTTTGTGCCTGCATATTTAACGATGAAATCTATACGGGAACGGCGGATGGAAAGATTCTTCTTGAGAATTACGGTAACACCTTTGATGAAGAACCAATTGAATTTTTCTTTGATACACCGTATTTTAATTTCGGTATTTCTTCCAAGCAAAAGAGTGTAGAAGAGCTGAATATTCTTTTCGATATTGAATGTGTTAATAAATTTCTGCTCGAATACAAATATAACGATGACGATAGATTGCAAGACACAGAATTAGTTGATCAGCTCGATCCTGACACTCTCATATGGGATAGTGACTCTCAAGGGCTCTGGGATAGTTATTATTTTAGTGTTAGTACCTGTACTCCTGTCTCATTTTTTCCTCCCGGAACTTTCAGAAGCCTTCAGTTAAGTTTTAAAGGATCAAGTATTGATGAAAACTTCAGTATCTCAGGTATAGAATTTTTAAACATTGAAATGGAGGACTAATGTATAGCTATTTAACAGTCATACCAAATATAAATCCTTTTATTGACAACTGTGTCATTCCAAAGATAAAAACCCTGCTTAATAAATATCAGAATGTACTGACTGATGATTACGGCTCTGAGACTTTTGAAGAGTTTTTGAAGAGGGTATTCCCTCATCTCTATGCAGGATTTAAAGACGGAGAATTTGTCGGTTTTGTCTATTTAACAGATTGGAAGGGTGGAAATAACAGATATCATTCATGTACATTAACTTTATGTATAGAAAAAAAATTCTGGGGAAAAACAGCAAGAGAAATAAGTAGAATTTTTGTAGACAAAATCTTCAAACATTACGGTTTATACAAGCTGAAGGGAATGGTTTTTGAGAATAATAGAAATGTAGGAAATTTTCTTTTTTCTCTAGGCTTTAAAAAAGAGGCACTCTTGAAAGGGGAAACATTTAAAAATAGTAAACCAACGAATATGATTGTTTATAGCTTATTAAAAGATGATTTTATCGGATAAATTATACAGGAGAAATTATTATGGGTAAAAATGACAGCGTTGAAGTTCCAACTGTACCGGATTTTACACCTTCTACTATTAAATACGGCGATACGGTGATTGCACAAACTTACAAAGATGCTAACGGAAATGTCGTTACAGAATATCTACAGAGCGAAGAGGACAAGGCTCTTAAAGAATGGAGACAGTCTCAGATAAGTGAGCTTGAACCAAACATAAACGTGTTTTCTGATGAATTGCTTCAACAATGGGAAGATATAGCTACTGCCAAGGAAAACCAGTCTGTTGAACAGTTCAATGCTTTATGGGATCCTATTGCAAAGTCAACAAGAGAGGATTTATGGTCAAGAGGGCTCGCTGACTCAAGTATTGCTGCTGACGTACAAAAAAATCAGGATGAAGTTAAAGCTGATGCACTTGAAAGCATTGCAAATGATTATACTGCCGAATTACAAGACCTTGAAAACAATGAGCTTTCCAACAGGTATGCATACCTTTATTACCTGAATGATGGACTTGAAAATATGACACAGGATGCATTTACTGCTATGACAACAGGTTTATTAAGCAGTAATACTACAAATAGTAATAATATAGACACATGGAAAACATTACTTAATCAATATAACTATGAACAGTCAAATTCAAGTGGTTCTAGCTGGTTTTATCCTTTATTTTAATAGTTTTGGGGTTTTTTATGCAAAATACTGAAATTTACAAGTTTTTTCCTAACATCGGCATTCAAAATATAAATATAAGAAAGCTTAATAAAAATTTTGAATCATTGAGCACGGATTCTATTCATTTTAGTATATATGAAGATCATACAATTTCAACAGGAAGTAAAGGTTTCATCTATATTCCATGCAATATATGGATTAATGGATGGGTTGTTGGTGCTTTCAATACAGCTTCATTAGTAATTGACTTAAGAAAATGCTCTAGTCAGGACTATCCTAATACCACTTCATTTGTTGGAAGTAACAAAATAATACTGTCAAATGTGTCTTTTTCTGAAAATAGCAGTCTCTCTGACTGGGATAATTATCTCGAAGAAGGGAACTGGCTTGAAGTATTTGTTGAGAGTGCTCTTGGTACAAGTAAAGCAGACATAATTCTTAAAATTAACAGATAAATCCTAATAAAAAGGAGATTATATGAAATTTATACTTAAATTGTTATTCAATAAATATATAGAAGGTTATTCTAAAATTGCAGTTCAATATGTTGAAGATTCCTGCCTGGAACTCAAAGGTTCTGAAAAAAAAGAAAAAGCTATTGAATTTATTGTAAAAAGATTAAGAATACCTTTATTTTTTAAAAAATTACCTATTATTAATGCTTTTTTATGCAGACATTTAAACCAAATTCAGGTTTTAATAGCCAATATTTTAAGTGATGAAATTGACTACTTTATTGATACTCGTGTCAAAGAACTTAAAAATAAATCTGCTTAAAAAAAGAATGAATAAAGTTTAAATAATAAGTACAAATATTACTCATGTAGTAGATAAATTTATCATTTCTGATTTTCTAAAGTTGTGTTTAGCATAATTAACATTATTAATTTTAAAATCCGAAAATTATTTAGTAATTTGATGCAATTTATGCCCTTTTTTGGCGTTTAATTTTAAGTCCAGATATAAAACTATATCGGATTTTTTATTTTCTGTATAAAACAGAAGATTTATTATTGGTCTGTTTCTAATTGAAATAGTTATAAATATATTAAGTAACGTTATTATGCTAAAATATGTTTTACTGGGTAGAATATATTTCATAGCGAGTGCAGTAACAGTATGAAAACTTTGTTCCTTAGTAAGGAATCAATAAAAAACTTTTTATTTACATTTTTTGCATTATTTTTATTGATTTTTTCAAATAACATTGCAAAAAGTGCTGTTAGTTTGTCTTCTCCTTTATGTGCAGGTCCATTCCCCGATGGTACTACACTGGCCCCGATGCATACTTTGCGTTATAATTGTAGTGTAAATGTATCCGGTACTGCTGGAGATACCTATACTCTCGGGGTTTTTGTCCCAACTTACACAACTTCCTGGGTATCAGGAAATGGTAGCAGCTTTGACTATACAGCTACTGATCCACTCAGGTACAGATTTCGTGCAGACGGACCATACCAGAATGGAAACTCTGCAAATATAACCACCATGGATCGTGGCTCTAATGTAACACTTTTAGATAATGCAATAACTACTGACAAAACATATTATTTTGATCTTTTGTATGACACTTCTGG
>Ga0074198_1001781_pt1 | contig 13088 bp, 15 predicted proteins | sample EPASupsiteSAE323_FD_64527 | JGI IMG/M metagenome (GOLD analysis project Ga0074198, IMG submission 64527) | Bioremediated contaminated groundwater from EPA Superfund site, New Mexico - Sample SAE3-23 | ecosystem: Environmental > Aquatic > Deep subsurface > Groundwater > Contaminated ...
ATAATAGTAGGCGCATAAAATATAAAAACCTGTCGGTAAGCAGGGCTAATCGAGGATATTTTTCAAAATAAGGGCTTTAAAATTGAGATCGATCAGGTAATGCTCCTACTTGATCCGGGTGGTTAGGGTTTAACCAATGACCAGGAATCCGGTAGAGCGTGGCCCACCGGTCGCCTGGCAGCCTGGCCGGTCCTCGCTCGTTGGCGGCTCCGGGGGCCGGGCTGCATGCTCCTATGCAGCCACAGGGGCAGAAGGCGCGTAGGCCTGGCAGAGATGGTGGCCGGGGATCGCCCGATGGCGGCTCTGAGGATGCCGGATGCCCGCTCGGCGGCTCTCGTTCGGTCGGGCGAAGATCGTCGGGTGGTCGCTCGTGGGCCAGGCCTGCCCCAGTCAGCCTGAAAATGTGGAATCATTAAGGGCATTTGCTGAAATGCCGAAACCTATATCAGCTGTACAATCTTTACAAGATTACCATGATCGCCACAAAGCGTGTAGCCGTGACTGAAACCGTATGGTCCGAGCTATCTGATCTCAGAAGGCCTGGAGAAACCTTCAGCCAGCTCCTTGCAGAGTTGATCGAACGAGAGAAAAAAGCCCGTCTGATCGAGCATCTGAAGAAGATTGCCGATGAAGGAGATTTCGTGGAGCTGCCCCCTTGAGTCGCAAGGTGGTGATCGATAGAAAGGCTCTGAAATATCTATCCGAGCTTCCAGATAAGAGCCAGCGCCTCATTAAGGAGAAGTGCCGCGCCCTTGCAGAGGATCCCTTTCCGGGCCAGGGCGGCGATAAGGAGTTGCTACATTTAGAATTCAAGCTCTATCGATTGCATGTCGGGCGATCATTCACTGTATTTTATCAAATCTGCGAAGAGAAGGAGTTGGTCAAGATCCTGGAGATCGTGACTATCGACAAAGCGCACAAGCTCTACAAGCATTTCGATGGATGAGGCATGAGCATAAACGCTGATTCTCTCTGAGTATGAATCGCCGATCGCCGGGCAGGCTGGCCGGGGATCGCCTGTTGGCGGCTCTGGGGATGCCGGGTGCACGCTTGGCGGCTCTCGTGCGGCCCTGGCGTGCTCGCCGGTTGGCCGCTTGTGGGCTGGGCATATGCTCTCATGCAATCGCAGGGGCGGCAGGGATGCAGCTTAGCGGTGGCGTTAAGGTGTATTTGGTCTTCCTGTAAGTAGGAGTTGTTCTGGATTGGATCTAATTTGCTTCAATGAAGGCCTACAGGATTCTTCTAATAGCTTCAGATATGCTCCAAACCTCGATTAGCTCCGATTTCTTGATTTCTTTGAAGTGAGCGTCGTTGGTGATCAAGACTGCGTTAGCCTCCAGGCAAGTCGCTGCGTGAACAGCGTCCGCGTACTGGCTCTCGGGAAAAAATGGTTTGCATGCGAGAAGAGACTCAGTTGAAGGATCAACAAGATTCGAACGGCTATTCAGTAGAATGAACAGATGAGGAATGCCTAGAATCCTTTGGATATACTTTTCGTATTCAAAGAGAAGTTCCTTGTTAACCAAGAGCGTAGCATCGCTGAGCATCACGGTGAAAAGCAGATCCGTACTCCTTGTCCAGCCGCTCTTGACAGCAGCGATTATGAGGTTGTTATCAAGAACAAAACTCGAATCTCTTTTTAGCAAGCTGGTTACTCTCCTCTTCTATCTCGCGTTCCACTTTCTCATGGTCGATACCCTTTGCTTTTTCTATCGCCTCTTCCAGCAGAGATCGTAGGTCGATCTTTTTTATGATGATGACACCATCTCCCATGGAGTCCACAGCGAACTCGTCCCCTTCCTTCAGCTTCTCGGCCTTCCGTATCTCGCTGGGCAGTAGTATTCTCCCCTTATCATCTAACTTCGTAACCGGCATTTTCTCTCACCCCAGATAACCCATTTCTGGAACTATTGGAATAAAAATGTAATGGTGGAACCAAAGCCGATAATCTCAGAACTGTTGAAGCGATAATCCCGGAGCGGTTGGACTGAAGGCGGATGCCGTTTGCGTCGGGGGTGTGGGATGCGTGGCGGGATGGTCGGGGCTTGCTCATTGGCAGCTCCGGGGGGCTGAATTCCCGCCCGACGGCTCTCGTGCAGTCGGACGGGATCGCCGAGTGGCCGCTCGTGGCTGGGACATCCTTGATTGGGACCCTATCAGAGTGCAGCCTGAGCGGCTTGGGTTATTGCTGTTTTATTTGGGCAGTGATTGCTGCTCAATCGATAGGCAATTACTGGCACCGATTTGCTGCGTCTCTTGGATGAGTCTTTAAACGCCATTCTAGCAAATACCTGTTTGATTAAGCATATACATAGAAGAAAGACAGAATATTATATGTTTCAATTTTATTCTCATAGTATTTATTCCAAAGCAAAGTTAATCTTAAATAGTCATGAATGATTGAGGTAATAAAGGTGTTCGTAATGCAAAAAGAAGCATTTACCGAAATGATGGCACCCATTATTATATTGGGGTTGCTGATCTTTGGCGCCATTCCAGCCGCAGCTCAACCGATATGCGGTATACAATACATGGTTGTTCCCGATGACCAGATTGTTGCAGGTCCATTGGTAGCTCCCGGATATTATACTGTCTGGTTTGGATTATCTTCAGATAATCAATGGACATCTGCTGGACCGTACCTGTTTAGCGGAGGTCATAAATATTTGGTTTCTCCGGACTTAGGAGGTAATAACCACGTCTGGGAGGATCACGTAGATATCTCGTCGTATCCCTATCCAACAAGCGATGTTGCTGCAGTATACTATAGAGTCTGGGATGAACACTCCAGATCTTATAGAATCACTGTCTGCCCATAGGAGATAGCTTTTGATCACAAACCGGGGTGTTGGGGAGCCTGGCAGCTTCGAGGTTGCCAGCTGCCCGCTCTGCGGCTTTCGTGCGGTCGCGCATGCTCGCCGGGGCCTCGGGCCGCTTGTGGCCCGGACATCAGTGGGCCTATGTCGCCGTGATGCAGCCTGGGCGGCGTGTCGCTTGCAGGAAATCCGGTCGAGCGTGAATCACCGATGATCGAGCAGGCTGGCCGGGCCTCTTAGCTGCAGCTCATGTTCAGGGATGCCGGATGCTTTCGACTCGCCGATGTGCGGTCGGGCGGGATCATTGGGACGCTTCGGTTTTCAACTCTAAAGAGCGATAAATGAGAGAATAGTAGAACCTTGTGAAACCGACTTTGCTCTGCAGGCAGGGAACTTCAGTTGAGAACGCAATAAGGAAAAGAGGGATGGCCCTAAAGCTTGATTCCACGTTTGCGACAATACTCTTCAAAAGTAATCGCTTGATCTTTGTTTTTAAGCAGATATTCATACTCTTCGTCCACGTGGGCCGCCTCGCTGTAATCCATTTCCTCTTGGCACTCTTTTGCTTCGACGGCATTCATTTCTATAACACCAAAACCTGTTTATGTCTCATTGGTATTTACCTTTATCTATAATCGGAGTCACCCGATCTAAGAAATGCATTGGTTACGGTAATTGCATTTTCGTTTTCGTCGATGAAATATTCCAGCCTATGCCTGCCTACTCTGAGTCTGTACATAGGGGGAGACTTAAAACCTCTCAGCTTTATGATATCAACCAATGGCCTGCGCCGATAGGGATTTTTCTTCAATTCTGCAATGGAAGACCATATATTCAAAATTGTCCGCTCGTCCAGAGTATCGAAGTATCTTTGAGCTTTTGATAATATGTTAATCTTGTAGGTCATGCGGACCAGGTCCCCATAAATTGTGGCCTTATCTAAAACCAATATCAATATGAAGAGAGTAAATAGATTGCGCCATGCCTGCATGCTAAGGGTGGATGCCAGTTGCAATGGGGTGGATGCCCGCCAGGAATCCTGTCGAGCGTGAATCGCCGATCGCCGATCGCCGGGCAGGCGCTGGCCGGTCCTCGCTCGTTGGCAACTCCGGGGGCCGGGGTTCATGCTCCCATGCAGCCACAGGCGCAGAGACACGCACTCCGGCAGAATTGATGGCCGGAATCGCAACGCATCAGAAAATATAATGCGAAGCTTTGATACCTGCTAATGCTGATGCTCCGACGAAGCACAGATCAAATCATCGCTCAAATCCTCGAAATCTGCCTGATGTCTGGTGTAACCAAAACCCGCATGGCCTACCAGGCAAACTTGAATTTCAAATCGGCTGTGCCCTAATCTGAGTCTATTAACCGGCAGGGGGCTTTTGGAAGTTGAGTTGAAGTAAATGGTCAGTGCTCGATTCTCATATCCGGGCGGTGGTATGATAAGAGGCTATCAGTTTCACTAATCGGCCGCCAGGCTAATCCATCGTCTCAAGTCAAAATGATTGTCTCACAAACCCGCCGTCTCACTAACCGATCGTCTCTCCCCTCATTCCAATCTAAGCAATCTTCAGCTCCCGGTGCTTGGCCAGGATCTCATCCGCCAGCCGATCCAGCGCCTGAAAATCCGCCTCCTTGGGATGGCCTTTTGCAACCACCGGATCGAAGAACTGCAGCTTGAGGCCGGGCAGGGCGACGGTGATCTGCTCCAGCATCTTGCCTCCCCAACCGAAGGAGCCGATGATGGATGCAAACCGCGTCTTGGGGCGCAGGGCATTGGCCAGGGTGGCGGCGTAGAGGGCATGAGGATGCGCTCCGGAGAGGATGGTGGGCGTGCCTATCACGACCGTGGCTGCATCGACCAGGGCTTCAGCCAGCTCTCCCACATCGTAGTTTGTAAGGTCAAACCGCTTAACGGCGATGCCGCGGGAGACAAGCGCATCCACGAAATAATCGGTCATGATTCTGGTGGCTCCGTGCATGGAAACATAAGGCAGGACAACCTCGTTCTTGACGGCATCCGAGGACCAGTCATGGTAGGCGCTGAGGATGAACTCCGGCCTGTCATAAAGCGGGCCGTGGCTGGGTGCAATGATTTCAATTTGCAGACCCTTAATCTTTGCGAGATGCTTTTGGATGTGCTGGCGGAAGGGCATCATGATCTCGGCGTAGTACCTCTTGGCGGACCCGTAGACCGTGGCCTCGTCATGAGCATAAAGGTCGCTGGTGGCCAGGTGGGAGCCGAGAAAATCGCAGGTGAACAGGATCCTGTCCTCAGGCAGATAAGTCAGCATCGTGTCCGGCCAGTGCACCCAGGGCGCGTGAATGAACTGCAGCGTCTTGCCGCCAAGGTCGATGGAGTCACCGTCCTTCACTTCCTGCCCCTTTTCCCTGGAGATCAGGCCGAATTCCCTGAGCAATTCCAGGCACTTTCCGGTGGCGAGCAATCGAGCCCCGGGAAATTGCGCCACAAGATGCTCGACCGTCCCGGAGTGGTCTTGCTCGGCATGCTGGCAGATGATGTAGTCGATCTTCTCGATCCCCAAACTTCGAAGGTTGCCGAGCAGCACATCGGCTTTGGTCGCATCCACGGCATCGATGAGGGCTGTTTTCTCGCTGCCCCGAACGAGATAGGAATTGTAGCTGGTTCCTTTGGGCAGCGGGATCAAGGCATCAAAGAGCCTGCGGTCCCAGTCAATCGCTCCAATCCACTGCACTCCCGGCCTGATATCCCTGATGAGCATAGATGATGATCCTCCGCAAATATTTTTTATAATAACATATTCATATTAACATTCATGCTAATATTCATCTTTTAAAAATTCCAAGGCATGATTCCATCCTTCCAGTCTGCCTTTGCAGCCGGATGGTGCTTCACATCTCTTTGAAATCCTCTTTTGCAGCACCGCACTGCGGGCAGGTCCAGTCGGATGGAAGCTCTTCAAACGGCGTTCCTGCGGCAACTCCCGAATCAGGGTCTCCCTTTTCCGGATCATAAATATATCCACAGATAGTGCATTGATATTTCTTTGCCATTTTCCAACCACTTCCCTAATACCTTTCAGCATTTTTCCACTAATATTTGATGCTTGCAAAGTATTTCAAATGAACGCAGTTGAAGGCCAATCATTCGAAAAGCACCATATCAAAGCCTCATAAGATCATGCACCTCCGACTGTACGCTTTCAGATATCTCGCTCGATGCGGCATCTCCATCGAAATGTGCAGTCCCTATCGGAACGAAAAACTAAAATAATGATTAAATGCATGGGACAATAACGATTCGAGGTGTGTTAATGGGAAACACCGGATCCAAACGAAATGGAAAGTTCAAATGCAAAATCTGTCGTATGGCCTTCGATTCAAAAGAAGAGTTAAAGTTGCATCTGCTGGAGGATCATAACGAGGATGAAAAGAGATAGAGCTGGATATTGTTTTTTATGTTTGGCATGTAATTTCTCCAAGAAAATGCGATCCCCTTGAGCCTGTCGCTCAACGCCTTCGGCTCTCGCTTCATGCTGGAGATATGACAGGCTGCAAGCGTTTTTGGCCGAATTTTATGGCTAAATATGCGCGAGCAAGCACTTGCTGCATACTATCATTCCGCTAAATGCCGGGATAGGATTTGTGTCTCTTCTGATATGATGCTTGAATTTGATATTCATGTTTGAATTTATTATCATGTTTGAATTTATTATCATGTTTGAATTTATTATCATGTTTGAATTTATTATCATGTTTGAATTTATTATCATGTTTGAATTTATTATCATGTTTGAATATATTATCATGTTTGAATATATTATCATGTTTGAATATATTATCATGTTTGAATATATTTATCGCGGATAGATATACACGACAGGATTCTTTGAACCGCCATTCTCTATCGTCAAACTCGGGTTTTTGGAATGCTATAGAAAAGCTATTATTCATGCATGATGATGTCGTATCAGGGAAGTTTCTAAACCAGTTAGAGGGACACTATGAAAAAAGCAATGATATTAGCAGCTATCTTTGCATTGCTATTGATAGCTGCGATAGGGCCTGTTTGCGCAGTGACCACTTTCAATGATGATCCGACGGCGTCTTCCTGGGGAAACAATCGCCTCGACGTCTTTGTAAGGGGGACCGATAGCGCTCTCTGGCACAAGTGGTGGGACGGCTCAACCTGGAGTTCCGGCTGGGAGAACCTCGGTGGAGTTTTGACTTCATCTCCCGGTGCAGTCTCCTGGGGCTACAATCGCGTCGATGTCTTTGTGAAGGGAACAGACAATGCGCTCTGGCACAAGTGGTGGAGCGGCTCGGCCTGGAGCGGCTGGGAATCCCTGGGCGGAGTCCTGACGTCGGCACCAACCGTCTCGTCCTGGGGTGATAACCGGCTGGATGTATTCGTAAAGGGAACCGATAACGCCCTCTGGCACAAGTGGTGGGACGGCTCTTCCTGGAGTGGCTGGGAATCTTTAGGCGGCGGCCTGACATCGGCACCGGCGGCAGTCTCCTGGGACTCCAACCGCATCGATGTTTTTGTGAAAGGCAATGACAACGCCCTCTGGCACAAGTGGTGGGACGGCTCCGCCTGGAGCGGCTGGGAGTCTCTCGGAGCAGATAGCGTATCTACTCCTACGCCCACTCCGCCCGGCGGATCTGCAGCATCTCTGGAAGGAGTTTGGAATTGCGATGACGGCGGGAAATACTACCTGCGGCAGCTTGGCGACACGCTCTGGTGGTACGGAGAGTTGGACCCCTACACTCCGAACTGGTCAAATGTGGCCAGAGGCAAGATAATCGGAGACACCGTCCAGATGGATTGGGCAGATGTGCCGAAAGGAAGCATCATGCAAAATGGCATTCTTAAGCTCAAGATCATATCGAGCAATGAGTTTTTGGCCGAACAGAAGACGGGAGGATTTGCCGGGTCAAGATGGACCAGATGAGCAAAATGCGAAAGACGAAAGAGTCCTAGCCGAAAGGTTTCCGGCTCTAAATCATTTTTTTGATATTTACTTTCATCGGCAATCTGAATCATCAGATCGAGAAAGGGCCTTGGTGATGTGTTTTATCGTTTTTGATTCATCAAAGAAGTATTCCAATCGCCACCATACGATCCTCATTCGATGCATCGCTGGCGACTTGAAGCCGCCAAGCTTCTTGATATCTGCAGGAGGGCGGCGCTTATAAGGCCGTAACATCCTTGGCAGGCTGGTCTTGGATTGCATGTCGCTCGGAGAGAACGTGGATGCTTGTCGGGAATCCGGTTGAGCGTTATTCATCGGTCGCCGGGCAGGCTGGCTGGCCTTGCTCGCTTGCAGGCAGCTTCGGGGCCGCCGGCTGTCCGCCCGTCGGCCCTCGCGCAAAAAATTATAGACTTGCAAAGGCAAAGATAGTAGATTGCTTCTGAAACGGCTTATGAACTCCCTTATCTTTCTGCCAAAAGAGGGTGCGGCATTCATAACTGCAAAAAGAGACGTACTTGGATTGAAGATTAAAATCGCCTACTCCGCCCTCTTTAACTGGTCTTCCGCACCTGTAGCACCTAATCTCTTTTCTCTCGCTCATTATCCGTCACTCTGTCTATTTTCTTCAGCCTCGGATGTCTTCGGCCTCAGATTCATCTGATCGTCTTTGCTGCTCGTATATTTTTGCTGCTCGTATAGCTTCTGGTTCTCAGGCAGGGTTCATCATTTCGTTTTTTTTTTCAATTGCATTCTTGACCAGTTTCAGCCTATGTTTTTTAATCTAAATTGCGGAAGTCTGCAACTGTGATGCTCAGTTCTCGGGACTGCGCGGCCTTTTTGATGGCCGATTTTACATCGGTTCGGTTCAGAGGATTGCGAATATAAATGACATGCTCCTCGTAGCCGGAGAGGAGGCGCTCCAGCAGCCCGTCCGGGATCTTCTGGCCGCCGGTGGTCTTGGCCATTCCGTTGCATAGCAGCAGGACCTTGAGCGGAATATGCCGCTGCACAGCCTCCGGGAGTCCCAGGTGTCCGGCGGCGATGAAGGAAAAGTCGCCGCAAACCGCCCAGGCGGGCCTGACGCCGGCCAGGCTTGCGCCCAAGGCCAGCGGAAGGCTGCCCTCCCATGTAAGTGGTCACATCGATGCAGTCAAAAGGAGGAAGGGCGAAGAGCGTGGACAGGCCCGTGTCTCCGGTGGTGATCTTTCCTTTGACTGAGCGCAGGGCCTCGAAGACGATGGAGTATCCCTCCGCAACGCTCTTCCATTTTTCCGGCAGAGCTTCAAAGAGCGGGCGAATGGTCGGCCTGGGAATGCACTTCCAGTTGCCGCCCGAAAGCTTGCAGTGCAGAACATCCCGCTGATATTTGCAGAAAGGCGGGCAGAGCACATGCCGCGCGATGTTTCTTTGATAGTCCGCAGGCTTCGGATCGATGTTTTCCATTACCGGAGAATCCGGAATGTTTGACGGCAGATCCAGGTCTCCGGCATCGATGATGAGGGCAAAGGGCAGCTCCAGTTTTTCCGAAAGAGCGAAGCCCTGCAAAATATCATTGAAGACATCATGCACATCTGCCGCTTTGTGCGGAATGCCCAGGCCCTTCACGAATCCGATTGTGTCCGCGATGCTGTCCGATTGAATGCCGCTGCGATCATCGACCACAATTGAGACGAAACCGGCAGAAGTTCCGGAATAAAGCGAGTCGCTGACGCTGTTTGCCGCCTTGAAAAAACCGTGCGCTTTCATCGCGGTGAACGCTCTCTTGCCCGCCAGTGCCGCTCCGTGGGCGATGGTATAAGCTACCTCCTCGTGAAAAGAGAAGACGGGTCTTTGGGCCTGCAATTTGCAGTAGTCGTCGTAGATCTCGGTGGCTCCTAGGCCCGGCACGCAGGTGGCCACATCGGTGCCCGCAGCGCGCAGGGCAGAGGCGATGGCTTCTTTGGCTTTGGCGATCATACTACTATCCTTTTTTGCTTGGATTGGCATTATTGGGCTATCAAATTTTTGCTTTGCTGGGCTTGGTTGGGGGCATTGGTCGAATGTGATTGAGGGCCTAATATTTAGCGCAGTTACTCCGACGTAGAGTATCTCCTGATATCTCTGACATGTGGAGACATGTGCATGTATTCCTAAATATGGATAGAGCGCAAGAAACAAGTCTATGAAAAGCTGAAATGCATTTGTGAGGGAAGACCACGAATAAATATTCTATTCCAGCTTTGGCACTAGCGGTTCTTTTGTTTGTAGTCATATCTGAGGGTGCTTCAAATTCTAATGCGAACAAATCAATTGAGCATGAAACCTATATCTACGCAAGCGATATGGGTCATACTGAATCAGTCGAAATGATTAAAGTTCATTTTAAAAATGCGTTTCGTGGTGTTGATCAGAATTTGGCCATTGTAGATCGAATTTGGCAGGCATCGGATACAAATTCGTCTCAGGTGATCCTCAATAATTCTCGTAAGATATGTATCACTAGCGGCACGCCTTTGAAACTAGAGGAAGGATATGAGTTGGCCATTAAGTCTATCGATATAAATGGAAAAATTGTTTATTTAGAGCTGGCTAAAAACGGCAATGTTATCGATTCTGCGATAATCATACCACCTCAAGTCGTTGATGACACTTATATTTATACTAATGATACTGATACCGCTGAGCCTGTTGAAATTATCAAGGTTCATTTTAAAAACGCTTTTCGTGGAGCTGATCAGAATTTGGCCACAATAGATCGAATTTGGCAAGTATCGGATACAAATCTATCTCATATGATCGTAAACAATTCTCATAAGATGAGCATAACTAGCGGCACACCTCTGAAACTGAAAGAAGGATATGAGTTGGCCATCAAGTCCATTGATATCGATGGAAATAAGATCTATGTGCAGTTATCTAAGAACGAAACGATAATTGATTCCGCACTAATCATTCCACCTAATGCGGTGGAAGACACGTATATTTACTCTAAATATCTTGATCCTGCAAAGCCTATTGAAATGATCAAGGTTCGATTTAAAAATGCCTTCCGTGGTGCTGATCAGAATTTGGCCACTGTAGATCGAATTTGGCAGGTATCGGATGCAAACACTTCTCAGGTGATAAAAAATAGTACTGAAAGATTGACAATCACAAGCAGTATGTCTTTGAAGCTGGGAGATGGATACGAGTTAGCTATCAAATCTATCGATATCGATGGAAATAAAATCTATGTGGAGTTATCCAAGAACGAAACGATAATCGATTCCGCACAGATCATACCACCTAATGCGGTGGAAGATACTTATGCTTACACAAAAGAGTTAGGTCATTCAGAAGTTGCTATCTCAGTTCATTTTAAAAACACCTTCCGTAGTGCAAATCAGACTTTAGCCACTGTAGATCAAATTTGGCAAGCATCTAATTCAAGTCCTTCTGATGTCATAAAAAGTTCTGATCGACTAGTTCTCACTAGCGGCACTCCGCTAGAGCTGGAAGAAGGATATGAGTTGGCAATAAGGTCTATCGATATCGATGGAAATAAAGTATATGTGGAACTATTCAAGGATGAAGCTGTAGTAGATTCTGCAGTGATTGTAACCTCACAAAAAGTGGACGATATTTATGCTTTCGCGAAAGACATCGGTCAGACTAAAGATGTTGAAATAATCAAGGTCCATTTCAAAAATGCTTTTCGTGGGGTAGACGAAAATTTAGCCACTGTAGATCGAATTTGGCAGGTATCTGATTCAGATCCCTCTCATGTGATTTTCGACAAATCTCATAAAATAAGTGTCAGTGGCGATACACCTTTGAAACTGAGTGAAGAATATGCGTTAGCTATCAAGTCTATCGACATCAATGGAAATAAGCTCTATGTAGAATTATCCAAGAGCGAAACAGTAGTTGATTCCGCGGTGATCATGGCTTTCCCCTGGCGCAATGATAGCATCACAGATCTTGTTGCCCAAGGCAGATACGATGAGGCCATCCAGTTATATATGGCGTCGGTATGGAAAAACAAAGGCACTTCTTTTTATGATCTGGGCAAGTACGACGAGGCAATCCAAGCTTTCGATATGGCTGTCGAGATCAATCCACAATTTAAAGCTGCCTGGAACGACAAAGGGAATGCTCTTTACTATCTAGGTAAATATGATGAGGCAGTCAAAGCATATGATATGGCTATTGAGATCGATCCACAAGATGCTGTTGTATGGAATAATAAATGCAATACTCTTGATGATTGGGGCAAGTATGATGAGGCCATCGAGAGCTACAATAGAGCAGGTGAGATCGACGAAACCTATAACAAATCTACAGTTCTCAAGGGCAACGATCACTATGACCAAGGGGAATATGCTGCCGCCATCAAGTATTACGAAGCCGCAATCAAGCAAGATCCTAAAGATGAATACGCATGGTACAACAAAGGAATAGCACTAAGGATGCTTCATCGCAATTCTGATGCAGATACCGCATTTACAAAAGCAAGAGAACTTGGATATAATGGCACTATGACTTTGCTTGAGATGTCCGGACTATATGAGACTAATGCATAAGGTAAAATTCCTGCCAAGGTTGGTCAATCCAAGATAGGTCCAATAAAAATTCTGTGCTATCATCTCCATAAGGGCATAGGGCTGTTGCATCGCTGCGTTCAGTTCGCCCCTGGGCGAAACTGGCGTGTTTCCCATGGAAAACTAAATTTAATGTCGATAGATCATGTTTTCCATCCGTCACGTGTGAGCCCCACCCTGCCTGGGCTCATGGGCGTTTCAATAGCGTTCACCGTATCTAGGATCATTTTGGTGACGTCAGCAAAATGGTCGAGATTGGGAGTGGTGCAAGCCGGGAAAATTAAGGCTACGTTGCTTTTGCGCTATGCTTGCTATCTCGTCATTCAGAACGCCGATCCCAAAAAGGAAATCGTGGCGCATGGTCAAACCTATTTTGCCATCCATACGCGGCGGCAGGAATTGGCGTACGAGTGTATTGAAGATGAGCGGCAGCTTTTATTGCGGGAAGAGATACGCCGCTATAGCATTCAATTGGCCGATGTCGTTGCGGAAGCAGCATGTAAAAGTCCATGTCACCATTGGTGTCGGTGCTGCATCGCAAAGACATTTGCCTGCGTGAGAAGGCGCGAGGCCCCGCTCCTTTGGCTGACGTTTGTGGTCGAAACCAGACCGCCTTGAGCCTCAGCGGCTGCAGACCGCGCAGGATCATAATGATTGATCCGTCTAAAAATCAGCCGCGCTTATCAAGAACCATATTAGTAAGCAAATCCGCTTTCGGACAATCGGGCCCCAGCGTTTTATATCAAAAATCT
>Ga0074198_1001784_pt1 | contig 13075 bp, 11 predicted proteins | sample EPASupsiteSAE323_FD_64527 | JGI IMG/M metagenome (GOLD analysis project Ga0074198, IMG submission 64527) | Bioremediated contaminated groundwater from EPA Superfund site, New Mexico - Sample SAE3-23 | ecosystem: Environmental > Aquatic > Deep subsurface > Groundwater > Contaminated ...
CCTGGCAGAGCTTCTTTATACTAATGACACATCAAAGGATATGAAAAATCCTATGACAGGTGCTACTGGATGCTTGGATTTAAATGTGACACCAATGACTGATAGCACAGCGTTTGCATTTTTTTCCGATGAGGATGAAGAAGGTTATTCGATGTATGAAGAAATTGGGGAAAATGAAGATTTTGCTGGAATAATCCTATTTGATGTATATTTGGACACTGAAAACAAACTTGCTATTAAGTTTGTTCCGCTTGATGAGCTTGGAGGTCCAATAGCCAATAAGGTTGTTGCAGTTAATCAATGATTCACAATTGCTGAAATTTAAGGGAAATATTTGAAAGTAATGCCTATTTGTTATATAATAATATTATAGGGTATTATTTTTTTTCTCAAAATTTATGGATAACTTTTGTAACATAAATTAATAATCTATAAAGGGGTAATTATAAATGGAGAGATTTAGAGTATGGGGTTCACTTCTTATTCTCATTTTATTTATTCTTTTCGCTCCAGCTGTAGAAACATTTGCTGCTACAAAAACACTAAGTAAGATAGCGATAACGCCGGTATCTGTTACAATTATTGGGTTAAATCAAGAATCAAGAACTCTTTCAACTATTGCGTATTATACTGATGGAACAACTGAAGATGTTACCAATACAAGCACATATTCAACCAATTCAAATACGGTGGCAACTGTTGAGAAAGATAGTGATGGAAATAAGTTCTATAAAAGTGGTACCAAGGTTGGAACAGCGACAATAACTGCTGCATATGGAGCAAAGAAGATTACATCTACTGTAACTGTAAAGGCAAAATTGACAAGTATTGCTATTACACCAGCTGCACCAAAAATAACTGGAAATAATGTTTTGAGTAGTACAGTTGCTGTTAAGGCTTATTACGAAAATGGGACATCAGCTACAGTAACTTCTAAAGCTAAAATTGAAAGTGATAATACTGATATAGTAACTATAACAAGTTATCGTCTAAAAAGCGGTTCAAAGTCTGGAACTGCTAAGGTTACTGCTACTTATAAAGAATATGATGTGGAATGTACTTCTGTAAGTAATGTTACGGTTGTATCTACGTTGACAAAAATTAGTATTTCACCGTTGACAGATAGCATTATTGGTCAAAATATTAAAGGGCAAGAAGTTAAGGTTACTGGAACATATTCTGATAATACTACCCAAGATGTAACTACATCTGCAACGTTTGCATCTAGCTCTAGTACAGTCGCTTTTGTAAAAGATGGATATATAACCAGCGGGACAAAAAGTGGAAAGGTAAGTATTACGGCAAAGTACAATAATAAATCGGCAGTATGTGTGGTTACTGTAATACCTACTTTATCTAAAATATCACCTTCTATAACAACAGCGACAATTAATGCACCGAATTCAACTGGTAGTACAATAAAAATAACGGCAACTTATTCGGACAATTCAACAAAGGATGTAACTACTTTATGCGGTTATGATAGTTCTGACAAAAATATTGCTTATGTTGATGTTAAAACATTAAAAAGTGGAAATAAAAGTGGTTCCGCAAAAATCACGGTTACATTTGAAAACATGAAGACTACAATTACTGTGAATGCAAAAGTAGGAGTGTTGTCTATAAGTGTTTCTCCAGCTATTAGCAGGATAATTGGTCCAAGTGTCACCGGACAAGCTATCACAGTTAAAGGAGATTACTCAGATGGTACGCAAAAGAATATTACGTCTTCATTAGCTTTTAGCAGCAGCGATAGCAATATTGCCTATGTTAAAAGTTATAAGCTGGTAAGTGGCAAGAATGCTGGTAATGCAATAATAACTGTAAAATATTCATCAAAAACTGCCAACTGTGAGGTTTTTGTAAAACCTGTAGTGTCCAGCTTGAAAGTTTCTCCTTCAGCACAAACAATAATTGGCAAGAATATGAACGGAAAGTCTCTAACAATTACAGCTACTTATGCTGATGGTAGTTCAGATGATGTTACTGATTGGGCATCATTAAGCAGTAACGATAATAATATAGCAAGCGTAAAAGGTACAATAATATCAAGTGGTACAAATTATGGTTCCGCAAAAATAACTGCATCTTATGGAGGAAAATCGGCATCGTGCTCAGTAAATGTGCCTGTTCCTCCAATAGTTAACACTCCTGTAAAATTCATTCCAACAAAAGAGATGGAGAAGATACACGGAAAAGTAGATAGTATTTCAATTTCATCTGGAGCTTCAGATGTACATGCTACTAATTCAGCAGGAGGATATGTGAGAATAGTATCTTCATTTCCAGATGGATTTTCATTGGATGTTTCGCCAAAAACAATGTTTAACACAAGCAATGGTGCTATAGCTTATGTAACAAAGGATGCTAATGGCAACCGGATTTTGATGAGTGGAAATAAGACTGGTACAGCAAAAATTACAGCTGTATATGGTGGAAAAATTGTTTCATTCTACGTTTCAGTTTCAGAAAATTGATTTGGGGTTAACAAAATATAATTTGCAAATATTTCAAATTTTTGTAGTTGTGAGAGTTTTTTTAAATTGTTTCTTCTTTAAGAGAAGAAACAATTTCTTTTATTTTAGCTATAAAGTATTGATCATGTTTTATATCTATATAATCTATAATTTTTTTTATTTCTCCATCATCAAGCCAAATACCGTTGCATTTTATGCATCTATCAATTAATACAGAACTTTCGTATGGATATAATACGTGATTCATTAAGGAGCTGCATTTTGGGCATAATCTATAATCTTCATCAGCTGGATGACTGGTTTTATCATCTATTAATGATTCGGATAATGGTGAATTCTGTAATTCTTCCTCGGAAGAAAAGATTATTTTTGAAAGCTCGTCTCTATCAAACCATATACCGTCACAAGATTCACAAACATCTAGAACAACTCCTTTTACAGAAACAGTTTTCAATTTAGCATTACAATTTGGACAATTCATGTTTACCCTCCAAAACCAGATTTGATATTGTTTCATTCAATGTTTTATATTTCTATATCGATTATATAATAATTGAATAATTTTGTCAGTATATAAAAAAATTTTAGTGAGTGAGGAACAGTAAAATGTGAAGCCACTTTTTTTAATATCTAGGAAAGTTTTATTTTGCTGGTATATTTTTCTAACATATTCAATATATTTATATTGATATTTTGTACAAACACGTGAGGGAGGCATGAATACTAAAAATGTCTTAAACCTGAAGGTTTTTATATATTCTAACGTCAAATTTACAAAAAGGAGGTATAGAAGGTGGATAAGATGAACATATACCAGGAAATAGCTGAAAGAACCAATGGGGACATTTACCTGGGTATTGTAGGACCAGTAAGAACTGGCAAATCTACTTTTATAAAAAGATTTATGGATTTGCTTGTAATTCCAAACATTCAAAATTCCTACTCCAAAGAACGAGCTAAAGATGAGATGCCACAGAGTGCAGCAGGAAAAACTATAATGACCACCGAACCGAAATTTATTCCCAATGAAGCTGTTGAAATTATTGTTGATGACAATATACAATTAAAAGTCAGGCTCGTTGATTGTGTGGGATACCTTGTAAATGGTGCTTTAGGCTATCTCGAAAATAACAGCCCAAGGATGGTTTCAACACCGTGGTTTGAACAACAGATTCCATTTGGCGAAGCAGCTGAAATTGGAACAAAAAAAGTAATTAATGATCATTCTACAATTGGTTTGGTTGTAACAACTGATGGGACAATAACAGATATCCCAAGAGACGAATATGTTGTAGCTGAAGAGAGGGTTATTTCTGAGCTTAAAGCAATTAAGAAACCTTTTATAATTATTTTAAACTCAGCAAAACCAAACTCTCAGAGTACGCTGGAATTAAAAGAAGAACTGGAGAAAGAGCATGGAACTCCGGTAGTTGTGGTCGATTGTTTGAACTTAAATATGGATGACATTAATGAAATTCTTGAAAGAGTACTCTTGGAGTTTACTGTTATACAGGTAGAAGTGAATTTGCCTCGCTGGGTTGAATCTCTTGAAAACGAGCATTGGTTGAAATCAGCAATATTTAATAGTGTTAAAGATGTTTTTGCCGGCACAAATAAATTGAGAGAAATAAAAAAATCATCAGAATTTCTTTCAGATAATGAATACATAACAAAGGTTAACATTAATAGAATAGCACCTGGAAATGGCTCTGCAGAAGTAACTGTCGATGTTGATTATGGATTATTCTATAGAATTCTTGGCGAAGAATCTGGATTTGAGATTGAGGGTGAGCATGAACTTATTGGATTACTGAAAGAACTAGGCAGAGTAAAGGTTGACTATGATAAGGTTGCTGAAGCACTAAAAGATGTAAGAGAGACGGGGTATGGGATTGTTAGTCCACTGTTGGATGAATTGAAGCTTGAAGAGCCGGAGATGATTAAACAGGGATCAAGATTTGGAGTCAGGCTTCGTGCAAGTGCACCATCCATACATATGATACGTGCAGATATTGAAACAGAGGTTTCACCTATTGTAGGAACAGAAAGACAATCAGAGGAACTTGTGAACTACCTGTTAAGAGAATTTGAAGGTGATACCAGCAAGATATGGGAGTCTAATATCTTTGGTAAATCGCTAAACGAATTGGTTAATGAAGGGTTGCACAACAAGCTTTACAGAATGCCAGAGGATGCACAAAAGAAACTTCAGGAAACATTACAAAAGATAATCAACGAGGGAAGTGGTGGACTAATCTGTATAATATTATAACGGAGCTAAAAAGTGCAGCATATGCTGCACTTTTTAAACATTTTGCATTATTTCTTTCACGATATCAGGTCTGTTCATTGTATAAATGTGAAATCCATTAACGCTGCTGCTTTGAAGTTCATGAATCTGTTGAATTGCATAGTGAACTCCAGCTTTTATCATATTCTCAGGACTATTCTCGTATTTGTTAAGAATTCTTATGAGTTTTTTTGGTATGCTTGCACCACACATAAGAGTCATTCTTTTTATTTGGTTTGAATTCAATATAGGCATTATCCCAGCAGAAATAGGACAGCTTATTCCTGTTCTACGTATTTCATCTAGAAAATTTATGAAGATATTGTTATCAAAGAAAAGCTGCGAAATAAGAAAAGATACACCAGAGTCAACCTTAAGCTTCAAGTACTCAATATCGCTTTCCCGAGATACGGATTCAATGTGTGTTTCAGGATAGCAAGAGGTACCGATACAGAATTTTTTCGTTTTTGTAATATACGAGATTAAATCACTTGCGTGTTGAAATTCTTGTTTTGAAAAATCAAAATTTGGAATATCCCTTGGGGGATCACCACGAAGCGCAAGAATATTTTCTATATTCTCATTTCCAAGATTATCTAAAATTGAGTTAATATCTTCTTTGGAAGAGGAAACACAAGTTAAATGTGACAATGCCTCGATTCCTGAAGTGTTTTTAATATATGAAGAGATTTCTATTGTACGAGAGCGGTTACTCCCGCCTGCTCCATAGGTGACGCTAATAAACGAAGGTTTAAGATGTTTGATTTCATCAATTGTTTTATATACGGTATCAATTGGCATTTCAGGCTTTGGAGGGAAAACTTCAAAAGAAAAAATTCTTTTATTAGAGTTATATAATTCGTTTATTTTCAAATTAAATCCTCCGTATCTAAATGACTTTAAAATAATTTACAATTAATTTTACTATTTTTGATACACAAAAACAACGCAATGATGTAAAATATATTTAGTAAAATGTTTAGGAGAAGTTTACTGCTAAGTTTCAAACTCAGACTTATCCTAAAAATATAAGGAGAGAAACAATGGAAGAAGAAAGAGATAATAATAAAGTTAAATTACTTGTAGTAGATGATTCGCTACTAATTCACAAGTTAATTAAAAAGGCAGTTGAAAGTGAAGGGTATGAAGTTTGCGCAACTGCAATCAATGGCAAGCAGGCTGTTGAACTTTATGAGCAGCATAAGCCTGATATTGTTACAATGGACATTACTATGCCAGTTATGGGTGGAATTGAAGCAACAAGGAAAATAAGAGAACTTAACCCGGATGCAAATATCGTATTCTTTGGTTCTGCAATTGATAGGCATGTTCTTGAGCAAGCCTCGGAACTGGGGATTAAATATTATATGGATAAGCCTTTTGAGAAAGAAAAGGTGTTGAACATTCTGCATTCGGCATTAATGGGACAAACATATAAGGTTGAACCTAAGCAAGAAGATAAGAGGGAAGTTAATAACATAATTAATCCATTCTTTCATGCCCTTGAAGAGGTCATGGATTATATGGTTAACATTCAAGGGAAGGTTGAATTAATTGATTCAAGTCCCGAGAGCCAAATTGAAGGAGGATATTCAACTGTACTTGGATTTATAGGTAAAATTAATGGCTGGATAGTATTATATATGTCAAAGGAAACAGCTTGTGTAATAGCAGAAAGGGTTAATCGTGAAACTTACGAAGATAAGGAAGATTCTTTTATAGGATACTCTATTCAAGAATTAGGGAATATTATATGTGGTGCAGCTGTTAAAAAAATAAATAATACTGAAAAGAATCTCAATCTTAGACTTACACCTCCAGGATTATTTAAGGGACATTCAGTATCTTTGCTTGGTGGGTATGCAAACGATAGATATAATGGTGTATTTGAAACAGAATTTGGTAATATTAATATGAGCGTTATTTTTGAGTAACAAAACTTAAACGCGACAGAGGAAAGTTTCTCTTGTCGCGTTTTTATTTTAATGGGAGAATAAAATATGGCTGAAAATCTCTTTGGTATAGACCTAAAACTGTGGAATATGGCTGAAAAAGTAGAAAAAAGATTAAGAATCAAATACTTTGAAGGAATAGAAAAAACTGCTGAGTATAATCAGTTAAGAGTTATACAAGCTATGCAGGATAAAAGGGTTAGTGAAGCATGCTTTTACGGAACAACAGGATATGGGTACGATGATTTGGGAAGAGATATAATTGATTCAATTTATGCACAGGTTTTTAATTCTGAGGATGCAATCGTAAGGGGACAATTTATATCAGGTACACATGCATTAAACACAGCTCTTTGGTCGGTCTTGAGACCCGGAGATACACTTTTATCTGTAACCGGAAAACCTTATGATACCCTTGAAAAAGCAATCGGAATAAAAGGAAACTATGGGGGCTCACTTGCAGAGTTTGGGGTTGAATTCAAGCAAATAGATTTACTCGATGAAGGTGGAATAGATTTCACAGTTTTAAAAGAAACTATTAGTAAGAAAAAAATAAAAATGGTATACATACAACGTTCAAAAGGTTATGGATGGCGTCCTTCGCTTAGTGTTTCGGATATTAAGAAACTTGTTGAATGTGTAAAAAATTTAGACAAAAAGATTGTATGCCTTGTTGACAATTGTTATGGTGAATTTGTTCAAAAATCAGAACCTAGTGAGGTAGGAGCGGATATTGTTGTAGGTTCGTTGATAAAAAATCCAGGTGGAGGAATTGCCCGTACGGGTGCATATATAGCAGGTAAAAAAGAATATATTGAGTTGTCTGCATCGAGACTTACAGCCCCTGGAATTGGAAAGGAATGTGGTGCAACTTTAGGAATGAATCGTGAGATTATTCTGGGATTATTCTTTGCTCCTCATGTTGTTGCTGAAAGTCTAAAGGGAGCTGTATTTTGTTCTGCACTATTAAATGAACTGGGTTTTGAGGTTTCACCAACAACAGGAGAGATTAGAACAGATATTATTCAGGCAATCAAATTTAACAATAAAGATGCACTGATAGCATTTTGCCAAGGAATACAAAAGGGAGCAGCAGTTGATGCTCATGTTACTCCTCAACCATGGGATATGCCTGGTTATAGTGATCAAGTTATAATGGCAGCGGGTACATTTGTGCAGGGAGCGTCAATTGAAATGAGTGCAGATGCACCTATTCGTCCACCGTATATTGCTTATTTACAGGGAGGTTTAACTTACGTTCATGCCAAATTATCAATATTAAAAGCTGTTCAGGAATTGATTGAAAATAAGCATTTGAAATTTTAGAGGAGGATTTTTATGTTACAAAAAGATGACCTTGAAATCAGAGCAGTTATAGAACTGGATAACAATCTAGAATTATATAAGCTGGTTGATTTTTTAAATAAGAATCTTAAAGAAAAGGGTCTGATATTTGGACTGACTAAAGTCCATGAAAAAATGAAGATAACAATTTATAATTCATAACTAATTATTAAGGAGCCGCTGCTTATGAAAAAGGTCATTATTGCAGGGGGTGGACCTGCTGGATTGTTTGCTGGAATATTTGCAGCTCAGAATGGAGCGAAAGTTACTATTTTAGAGAAAATGGATAGACCAGCAAGAAAACTGATGATAACTGGTAAGGGGCGTTGTAATCTGACAAATACCGCTGAATTGCAGGATTTCATTGAAAACATCCCTGGTAATGGGGTGTTTTTATATAGTGCTTTCTATAATTTTGATAACCAAAGGTTAATAGAATTTCTTAATGATGCTGGTATTGAAACAAAGGTTGAACGAGGAGGCAGGATTTTTCCAAAGTCTGATTGTGCAGTTGATGTCACAAATGTATTAGTCGGATATACTAAAAAGAAGAATGTAGAAATAGTTTGTAATGCTGAATGCGAGAAGCTTATTGTAGAAAATGGTTGTGTTGATGCAATCAAACTTAAAGATGGCAGGATATATAAATGTGATTCTGTTGTGCTTGCAACTGGGGGGATGAGTTATCCTAAAACAGGTTCAACTGGAGATGGATACAAGATTGCAAGTGAAGCTGGGCATACTGTTATTGAACCTAAACCATCACTGGTGCCATTGATAGCAAAGGAAAAATGGGTTAAAGAATTAATGGGCTTATCATTAAAAAATGTTTCAATAAAACTAGTTTATAAAGAAAAAAAAATACTGTATGAAGATTTTGGAGAAATGTTATTTACGCATTTTGGGGTATCAGGTCCGATTATAATAAGTTCAAGCAGGCACTTATTGGATTTGTTTTATTCAAAAGGAAAAAGATTGGAAGTAGGAGATGATCTAAAGCTCTTTATTGATTTCAAGCCTGCTCTAACACCGGAAAAACTTGATGAAAGGATTCAGCGGGATTTTATAAAATATTCAAACAAACAGTATAAGAATTCATTAGATGATTTGCTCCCCAAAAAACTTATACCTGTAGTTGTAAAGCTAAGTGAAATAAATCCTGATAAAATGGTAAATCAGATTTCAAAAGCTGAAAGGTTGAGATTAGTTAATCTTCTTAAACACTTTGACCTCACAATAACTGGATTCCGTCCAATTGATGAGGCAATAATAACTGCGGGAGGAATTTCTACAAATGAAATTAATCCTTCAACTATGCAATCAAAATTAGTAAAAGGCTTATACTTTGCAGGAGAAATTATAGATGTTGATGGGTATACCGGAGGATTTAATCTTCAAATTGCATTCTCGACAGGTTATACTGCGGGAGTAAGTAGTACAGACTAGTTTACAATTTGCAGTGTACAGTTCAAAGGTGCAAAAAATACTTGAGGTTCACACTTAAAAACCGAAAAAAGAGTAGTACTTGGTGCTGAAGTTCTCTAACTCCCATTCTTTTTTAAGAGAGGAGGCTAGAGGTTGAGTTGGAGGGATTGTTATCAAAGGAAGAATTGACTTACATGTTCATACAACTGCATCAGATGGTTCGTTTACTCCTTACCAGCTTGTAAAATATGCAGGCGAAAAAGGGCTTAGCGCTTTAGCAATAACAGATCATGATACGATTTCTGGTATAAATGAAGCGGAAAAGGCCGGAGATGAATTTGGGGTAGAAATAATTCCAGGAATAGAAATAAGCGTTGATCATGAATCTGAAATGCATATCCTGGGATATTTTTTAAAGGCAAGCAAGGATTTTGAAATTAAGCTTGAACACCTTAGAATAAGAAGAAATTTAAGGAATGAGAAAATTATTAGAAAACTGAAAGAGTTAGGATTTGCTATTTCAATTGATGAAGTGATAAATGAAGCACGCGGAGAATCTATTGGAAGACCACACATTGCTTCTGTACTTATGCAAAAAGGATATGTCAGAGATATTAATGAAGCGTTTGAGATTTACCTTGGAGAAGGTAAAAAAGCTTTTTATGAAAGAGAGAGAATCTCCCCAAGTGAAGGAATTGAATTAATTAAAAGTGCAGGGGGAATCCCAGTACTGGCACATCCGAAATATCTTAAACAGAATGGACTGGAAGAAGTTATTAAAGGGCTTAAAGATATTGGTTTGCAAGGGATTGAGGTATATTACAGTATGAATAAAAAAGAAGAGACAAAGAGATACAGCAGAATAGCAAAAAAATATGGACTTATAGCAACGGGAGGTACTGATTTTCATGGTTCGAATAAACCTGATATTGATATTGGAAGAGGGTTGGGCGATTTTCGAGTAGAATATAAAATTATAGAAAAAATGAGGCTAATTATTTCACAATAAATTTACTTTAAATGAATATTAATATATAATAAAATAAATTCATATATAAACAATTTGAAGGAGTGAAAAACCTTGAATGTAAACTATCTTAACCCATTTATTGAGGCAAGTATGAATGTAGTAAAAGATATCGCAGGAGTAGAGTCTGATTTGCAGAAGGTATGTTTAAGAGGAAACACGTTCAGTGGTAAAGATGTAATAATTATTATTGGTGTAACGGGTGCTTTGGTTGGACAAGTAATCCTGACACTCAACCATGGGGCAATGAATATTCTTGTTAAACACATGTTTGCAGGTGATTCTGATAATCTTGATATTGATTTAAAAAAGAGTGCAATGGCAGAACTGGCAAATATGATTGTTGGCAATGCTACTTCTATTTTTTACAAGAAAGGCTTGAAGGTTCTTATAACAACGCCTACAATTCTTACCGGAAAAGATATATTGATATCTAATAAATATCCGATTATTTGTATTCCGATTAAATTTGATGATGACGATGCAGGACTTGATTTGAATATTTCTGCTCTTGAAAATAATAATCCTGAAAATTTCGTTTAAAAATATTTGAAAGTGAGTGTAGACCTTGGGGTTTTTTGATAGATTAAAAGAGGGGCTCAATAAAACAAGAAAATCAATAAGCGACAGAATGGATCAGCTATTATCTGCATTCGTAAGAATTGATGAGGATTTGTTTGAAGAGCTTGAAGAGCTTTTAGTAACATCTGATATAGGAATAGAAACGGTTTCAAAGATAATTTCAGATATTAAAGAGAAGATAAAGCTACGTAGGATTACGGATCCATCCCAAATAAAAAATCTTTTACAGGAAGAAATAACAGAGATTCTCTCGGATTGTTCTGGAGGGTTGAAGCTTAATACAGTTCCTTCTGTATTGGTTATTATTGGTGTTAATGGTGCTGGTAAAACTACTTCGATAGGGAAGATAACTTCTAATTTAAGACAAAAAGGAAAAAAAGTAATCATTGCTGCTGCAGATACTTTTAGAGCGGCTGCAATTGAACAGCTGGAAGTATGGGCACAGAGAGCTGGAGTTGAAGTTATAAAGCAACAGCAGGGGGCTGACGCTGCTTCGGTTGTTTATGATGCAATACAGGCAACAAGGGCTAGGAAAGCTGATGTTTTAATATGTGATACAGCTGGCAGACTTCATAACAAGAAAAATCTTATGGAAGAATTAAGTAAAATATTAAGAATAGTCAAAAGAGAATTACCTGAATCAGATTGCGAAGTTCTTCTTGTAATTGATGCAGCGACCGGGCAGAACGGGGTTAATCAGGCTAAGGAATTTACTCAGGCTGCAAATGTTACGGGTATTGTTCTTACGAAACTTGATGGAACTGCTAAAGGTGGTATAGTTGTATCAATAAAAACGCAGCTAGGTATTCCTGTTAAATTTATAGGTGTTGGCGAAAAAATCGATGATTTGCAGGAATTTGATGCGTCTGAGTTTTCAAAAGCTTTATTTGAACGATAATTTGAGCGTAAACAAGAGTGGTGTATGAGGGGGAAAAATGAATCAAGAAGAAAAGAAACGGAAGCCATATGGAGCGAGGCTGAAAATAAGTTTATTAGTATTGCTATTATTAATATTGGTAGTATTAGCTATAGTAGTCGAATTTGATTTTGAATTGAAACAATATGAAGAGATTGGAAGACAATTTACAGATATATTTTGGATTAATGTAGTTTCAAGTTCAGTTTCAATGATTGTTTGTTTCTTATTCATATTTATATGTTTTTTCATAACCAATTGTATTATTATAAGAGGTATTAGAAAATTCTTTAAAGAAGAAAATGTTACGCCAACAAAGCTGCCTAATTTTTTACTGGCTTTTGGAATTGCACTTGTTGGAGCATTTTTAACCAAAGATTATATTGCCCAAAATGCATTGATTTATCTTAAAGCTGAGATGTTTAATACAAGTCTCAAAATAGATCCGATATTTTTTAAGAATTTTGGATACTATCTTTTTCAAAGACCATTTATTATTGCAGTAAATGATTTTATTTCAGGAACCATTCTTGCTGTAATAATTTACACAATGGGTTATTATGTCCTCGCTTTCGGATCCATTTTCAATGCAATAGAGGTAACCTCTCTAAGAAAAAATGGAGTTATATTGCATAATCTAATAAATATAACAATCTTTTTTCTATTGAAAGTTCTTTCATATGGATTAAATACGCAAAACATTCTTTATTCTAATAATGGAAGGTTTTTTGGAGCAGATTTCACTCAAGCAAACATATGGCTGAAATTTTATACGGTTGCCCCAATAATTTTATTTATCATAGTAACTACTTCTCTTGTTTTACTAATAAGGGAAAAATATAAATATGCAGGTTGTGTAATAGCTATGTTCCCCGCATATTTTATTTTGGGAGCAATAGTTGCAGGTCTTGTTCAACTGACTTGGGTTATGCCTTCGGAGATAGCTAAACAAAAGCACTATATAAAAAATAATATGGATCTTACTAAATTTGCTTATAATATTTCATATAAGCTGGACACAAAGGATTTTGAAATAAGTGATACCCTAACTCAACCGCTCAT
>Ga0074198_1001785_pt1 | contig 13073 bp, 12 predicted proteins | sample EPASupsiteSAE323_FD_64527 | JGI IMG/M metagenome (GOLD analysis project Ga0074198, IMG submission 64527) | Bioremediated contaminated groundwater from EPA Superfund site, New Mexico - Sample SAE3-23 | ecosystem: Environmental > Aquatic > Deep subsurface > Groundwater > Contaminated ...
CTCAGAATATTTTGGTTTGGAAGAAGAAGAATCTTAATGAAATAAATTATTGGCAATCATTTAATATATCCAGGTATAATGCCAAGTATCAGCTATCCAAGCATAATCTTAAATATAAAGAGACAGGGCACGAAAGATAGAATGGACTATGTGCAAAATTTATTTTTGGCAGAAGTTTAACATTTATAAATACGAAGGGAAACGATTCTAATGGAATTTACTCTTAAAAAGCTGGATAAGAAAGTTAATTACACAAAAAAAGCCAATAATGAAAAAGGGAAAAAGCCTAAATCCAAAAAGCTTGGAGAGCTTTTTGCAACCAGTATTTGTGGGAATGACATCAGTTCAAGCTGTTTGTATGTAGCGGGTATTTCAATTTTTTATGCTGGGGTATTGGCTCCAATTTCTCTGCTAATTATTGTTTTTGTTTTGTATTTATATAGAAAGGTTTATGCTGAAGTGGGAACTGCACTGCCTTTAAACGGAGGAGCTTATAACTGCTTGCTTAATACAACATCAAAGTTTAAAGCTAGTACTGCAGCTTGTATGTCAATATTATCATATATTGCAACAGCTGTTGTATCTGCAATGACTGCAGTGTACTACTTTTCTTCAGTTGTTCCACCGGTGAAGCAGTATATCATACCGGGAACGATTTTTGTTCTATTTACGTTCGCTATTTTAACAATAATAGGTATTGGAGAGTCTGCAGTAGTTGCAACAATATTTTTTACGTTTCACCTTCTGATATTAGTTATTTTTGTATTGTTTGGCTTGGTTTATATTCCAGGACATTTAAATATATTGCAAGCTAATTTAACTACATTTGATCCTCATAATCTTGCGGTGAGTTTGTTTTTTGGATTCTCGGCAGCTCTATTGGGAATTTCGGGATTTGAGTCATCAGCAAATTTTATTGAAGAACAAAAACCAGGAGTTTTTGTAAAAACTCTGAGAAATATGTGGATTACGGTGTCGGTATTCAATCCTTTAATTGCAGTAATTGCTTTAGGAGTGCTTCCAATTGATGCTGCGAAGGGTGCAAAGGATTTTGTGTTATCTACAGCTGCTGGTTCTATGGGAATGGAATGGCTAAAATACCTGATTTCAATTGATGCGGCTCTTGTATTATCTGGAGCGGTATTGACAGCGTATGTTGGTGTTGTTGGTTTGATAAGAAGAATGACTTTGGATAGGTGCTTGCCGCAGATTTTACTTAAAACCGGCAGAAGGAAAACAAATTACCTGATTATAATTTTGTTCTTCCTGCTTTGCACATCCATTATACTTATTACAAAAGGTAACACGCTTACTGTTGCGGCTGTATATACAATAGCTTTCCTTGGAGTAATGAGCTTGTTTGCTCTTGGGAATATACTGCTTAAAATAAGAAGAAACAAACTGAAAAGAAAGTATAGTGCAAGCGGAATTACGGTTGTTGCTGCATTATTGTTTACCGTTTCAGGTATGATAGGAAATATATTACTTGACCCAAATAATCTAAAGTACTTTTTAATATATTTCTTGCCGACAATAGCCATTGTCGGAATAATGTTTGCAAGAATTGATATTCTAAAGGGAATACTGCATTTGGTAAAGTATGTATTTGAACTGATAGATAAGAATGACCATAAGATGGCAAGGCTTATTATCCATAAAATTAGAAAAATAAAAGAATTGAAGTTGATTTATTTTACAAGGGGGGACAGTAGGGCAAATCTTCTGGAAGCAATGCTTTATGTTAGAAAAAATGAACAGGCAAAGAGAATAAAGTTTGTGCATCTTTATAAGGATGAATCGGAAATTCCGCCAAAGCTTAAGGATGATATCAGATGGATAGATGAAGCTTTCCCAGATATTAAGATTGACTTTGAGATGATTAAGGGAGACTTTTGTCCGGAAACTATAGAAAAATTGTCTGAGAAGTTTGGTGTTGCAAAGAACTATATGTTTATTGGAACACCGGGGGAGCATATGAAGTATACTATTGAAGACTTTGGGGAAGTAAGATTAATTATATGATTATGTTTTATAAAAAAAATAAAAAACAAATTTATTCCTTTCAATTCAGATAACAACACTGGATATTTCTGAGGACCCTTCTAAAAAGTAATCTCGAAATATCCAGCTTAGAGGTATTCCTTTATGGTCATGAATTTCCATTCATAAATTATTTTTTATAATACAGGAAAGTTCTTATTAAAATCCGTTTTTTCTTTTTCTAAAATAATCCTATTATTCTTCCGTCTTCAAGTATATCTATTCGTTCTGCTGCAGGTTCCTTAGGAAGCCCTGGCATAGTAACCATTGTGCCTGTAAGTGCAACAATGAATCCTGCCCCCGCACTTACTTTTACTTCTCGGACTGTTAGGTTCCATCCTTTTGGTGCACCTTTTAAGGTGGCATTATCTGAGAATGACATTTGTGTTTTAGCTATACAAATTGGCAGTGAACCAAATCCCATTTCTGTTAATAGCTTGATTTCTTTGACTGCCTGAGCGGTAAATACAACATCATCTGCACGGTAAACCTCTTTCGCTATGGTTTTGATTTTGTCCTGAATGGTTGCCTCAAGTTCATAAATTGGCTTAAACTGATTTTTATCTTTTTCTATAGCTTCAAGAACTTGATTTGCAAGCTCGATTCCGCCTTCGCCTCCGCGTGCTACGACCTCTGAAAGGGCTGTTCTTACACCCATATCATTTAAATGTTTTTTAATCAAATTGATTTCATTTTTTGTATCACTTGGGAATCTATTAATGGCGACAACAACAGGCAAACTGAATTTGAAGGCAAGATTATCTATGTGCTGATCTAAGTTTGCGAATCCTGTTTCAAGAGCCTTAAGGTTTTCACTATTTAAGTCTTCTTTTGATACTCCACCATGTGATTTTAGAGCTCTGATTGATGCAACAAGAATAACAACATCAGGTTTCATTCTGCTTACTCTTGTAACTATATCGAAAAATTTCTCAGCTCCCAAATCAGCAGCGAATCCGCCTTCGGTTATTACATAATCAGCAAGCTTCAAACCCATCTTTGTAGCTATGATTGAGTTGTTTCCGTGGGCAACATTTGCAAATGGACCGCCGTGAATCAATGTGGGTTGTCCTTCAATGGTTTGTACTAGATTTGGTTTTAAAGCATCTTTTAATAGAACTGTCATAACCCCAACTGCTTTAAGGTCTTTGGCAGTTATTGGTTTGTTCCCATATGTATAAGCGACAATTATGTTTGAAAGTCTGTTCCTTAAGTCGTTTATATCATTTGCCAGGCAAAGTATTGCCATAATTTCTGAAGCCACAGTAATATCAAAGCCTGATTGTAGAGGAACCCCATTGGATTTCCCGCCAAGACCAACAACAATATTTCTAAGCTGACGGTCGCATATATCCACAACTCTTTTCCAGACAATACGTGTTGGGTCAATTCCAAGAGAATTTCCTTTGGTGATATGATTTTCTAGCATTGCGGAAAGAAGATTGTGTGCTGCACCTACTGCATGAATATCGCCAGTGAAATGAAGGTTAAGGTCTTCCATAGGTACTACTTGCGAATAACCGCCTCCTGCTGCACCACCTTTAACTCCAAAGGTTGGACCTAGAGAAGGTTCTCGCAGACAAAGCATAACTTTTTTGTTAAGTTTGCCAAATGCTTGAGCTAGTCCAACAGCTGTAGTAGTTTTTCCTTCTCCGGCAGGGGTTGGTGTTATTGCGGTAACATAAATGAGTTTACCGGATGGTTTTGTTTTTAATTGGTCAAAAAGATTTAATTCTATCTTGGCTTTATATTTTCCGTAAGGTTCAACATATTCAGCTGGTATGCCTGCTATTTCGGCAATCTCAGAAATGGGCTTCATTTTAACATTTTGGGCTATTTCAATATCACTTTTCATGAGTTTTCCTCCTGTTTTGATTATTCATGTAAATAATACTTTAAAATAATATCAAATTAGCGCATAATTTTGCAAGTCTTAAAGCTAGATTTAGTTTAGATGGTCTTGGGCTTGCAGCTTAGTGATTGGAATAATATTCTTTGAAATATTAATATATGCTCAATTTTAATCATTAGCCAAGACAGGGTTATACCCAGTCTTTTATCTTTTAAACTTTTCAGGGAACTGCTTAACAATACCTTCTGAAAGTGCATCCGCCATTTTTAGAGCCTGCTTTTCGATTTTGTCATATGTTGCAATGTCTGTTGCATAATCATTCTTTAGTCTGGAAACAGCTTCTGTTTTGGTTAGAGCCAAATGGTCATACAACATTTCAGTAAGCGCTTGTTTAGACCAGTAAGGGTTAATACTACTTAAGAAAGAGGCTATTTCATCTGCATTATCATACCACTTTTTTTCTGCTGCTGCTGCTGCCTTAGTGTCTCCAATTTTAGCTGCATTTACAAGCTGCGAGGCAATTACTAAATGGTCTTTAATCAATTTTCCAAACTTATCTGCCTTTTCGTTCCCATAAAAGGGTTTTAGTGCTGCTGCCATATCGGGAGCATTTTGAAGGAGGCGGCCAACAACAAGATCCTGATCGGGCAAATTGGCTGCGGTGCTTATGATTGCCATTCTGGTCCAGGCAATGTGTTCTTCCCAAAGCATACGCAAGTAATTTCGAAGGTCTAATTCTGATTTACTAATACCAATTGCAGCCACAGGTATTTTACTTGGCGGATAATATTTATGACCAGGAAATATATGAATTATCTGACCCACTCGAAGACTGTTTGGTAATATACCAGGATTCGTAATTAAAATTGTTTGAACTGTTGTATTATATCTTTGAGCTAATTGCCATAAGGTATCGCCAGCTTGAATTGTATAAGAAAGATTTCCCATAGTGTTTTGCGGCATATAATTCACTTCCGAAATTAATATTTATATATCAGACTATGATTATGTTAATTAAAAAGTTACAAATAATAAAAACAGGACGTACTTAAAAAAGTACATCCTGTTTTATGGGTTGGTTTTATTTTTGGTATCTTTCAATTGCAAGTTCATCATCTTTTAATTGCAGCGGCATTGTTGCAACTACAATATGTTTATATTTTAGCAATTTGTTTTCAAGGAAGAATCTTGTATGATTATGCAGTAAGTTATGCCATAAAGATGAAACATTAAATTTTGGCAGAACAACAGTAATCATATCTCCTTTCTTATATTCATGTTCTTCTGATTCGACTAATTCCAAAAGAGGTTCGATGATCTTTCTGTAAGGAGAATACCTTATATAGAGTTTAATATCAGTGTCTAATAAAGCCCAGCGTTTTCTGACTTTTTCAGAATCCTCTTCATTTATTGATACGTGAAAAGCAGTGACTCTGTTGGATATTGTTCTTGCGTATCTTAATGCTCTTAAACTTGCCTTATTAACGCTTGCGATTGGAACGATTACGTGATTAATGTACTTATCTTTATCAATATCTATTGCTGTAAGTTCATCATCGGTTCTTTTCAATTGAAGAGCAACAGCGGTATAATGCTGTTTAATTTTAAAGCAGATTAATATTATGATAGGAATTACTACAACAACAAGCCATGCACCCTGAGAAAATTTTGCCCATCCAATAATTATAACTGCAACAGCTGTAATAAAGGCTCCAGTCCCATTAATAAATGCCTTAATATTTCTATTATTTTCTTCTTTATGTTTTAACCATTTTATAAACATACCTGATTGAGATAAAGTAAAAGATAAGAATACACCAACAGCATACAAAGGAATAAGCCTATGCGTATCTCCACCAAAAACAATTATTAGTATTGCTGACAATGCTGTCAAAAGTACAATACCATTAGAATAGCTTAATCTATCACCTCTAAGGGCTAACTGTCTCGGAGCATATCCGTCTTTTGCCATTACTGATATCAACAAAGGAAACCCAGAATACGCAGTATTTGCTGCCAAAACAAGAATTAATGCTGTCATTGCCTGTAAAAAATAATACATAAGGCCAGAGCCGAATATTTCCGATGCGATCATTGATAAAACTGTTACAGTTTGTGTTTTATCTGGAACAACATGATACATATTTGCAAGCAATGAAATTCCGCTAAAACAAATAAAAACAATTAGCCCAAGAAGCATTAAAGTGCGTTGAGAATTTTTAATTGTTGGTTCTTTGAAATTTGGTACTGCATTACTCACTGCTTCAACTCCCGTTAGAGCAGAACAACCTGAAGAAAAAGCAATAAGAAGAAGCAAAATTGATGGTTGCATGCCTTCAGGAATTGAAGGAAGCTGAGGTTGAGGTGGGACATAGCCCATAAAGTAAACTTTTATAAATCCCCAAATAATCATTATTATTATTGCAAGAGTAAAAGCGTACGTAGGGATACTGAATATTTTTGCCGATTCTCTTATGCCTCTGAGGTTTCCTATCAAAAGTATTAAAAGAAAGAAGATACAAATCGGGATTCTTAAACCAGCAAGATGGGGAAAGGCAGAAATAATTGCCGCTGTTCCTGATGATATACTAACCGCAACAGTAAGAATATAACCAACACTTAGTGCTGCACCGGCTGTTAAGCCTGAAACGACGCCTAGATTATCTTTTGCAACAATGTATGCTCCGCCGCCATTTGGATAACTTGCAATTGTCTGTTTATATGACAGGATAAGGAAAACCAAAAGCAATACAATTGCTAAAGAAACTTTTGTCAGATTCGAATAAGACAAAATACCTATAACTGGAACCAAAACAAGCAATATTTCTTCGGCTGCATATGCTACTGATGAAACAGCATCGCTTGCTAGAATTGGTAGACCCCAAAAAACACTTAACTTTTCATCTTGTAATGATTCATTTTTTAAAGGTGGTCCGATAAATATATTTTTTACTTTTGACATTTTTTAATCGCTCCCTAGGGGTATTCTTTACGCATATAAACTATTTAATGCCTCGGAGGGAAAATCCGAAGGCATTAGGATACTTAAAATATTAAGATGCTTTTATTTGTTTAAAACTAAAATTAATTATAATACGAATTTTGTAAAAGTAAAGAATAATTATTTTAAAATAGATGATACAAAATAAATGTAAAGTATACTTTACATCACCGACTATATGAAGTATAATAAATGTAAAGGAAACTTTACAAAAAGGAGGATATACTTTGAAAAATAAGATAAAGGAATTGCGTACTAAGCTGAATATTACACAGGAACAATTGGCCGATAAACTATGTGTATCAAGGCAAACAATAATATCCATAGAAACTGAAAAGTATAATCCGTCACTCATTCTGGGATATAAGATTGCCAAAATATTCAACAGCTCAATTGAAGAAATATTTGATTTTGAAAACAGTGAGGAGGAAAAATAGATGAAAAATCAGTTTTACCGCAAAACAATTATTATGAATTATATTCTTATTGGGTTTTTCGTAGCTATGATTATGTTCGCAAGTATATATTATAAAACTGCCAATATGCTCTGGCTTTTGATTTTGCTCGGAATAGTTTTTGTTATAAAGTTGAAGAGAATAAAAAGCAAGAAAGTGGACTTCGATGAAAGAAGTGAGGTAATATACTATAAAGCTCTTAGCATAGGTTTTTATTGTATGCTTTTTGTGGTGTTGTTTTTCTATTGCCTTGAGCTTGTCTCAAATAATGGAATAATCTCAATAAGAACCACCGTAGAACTTCTCGCTAGTGTTTCGGGTTATTTGGTAAGTTTGATTTTTTTAAGAAGGAAGTATTAGTTACGGCTATCTTTTTCCATTTTCGCAATTTGTTTTGCAGGTAATCCAGGAAGTGCCATGATTATTGAACCTTCATGAATGGTTTTATTCTTTCTGATATATGAGTACATTCCTACATTACAGTTGTCTTCAATTGTTACACCAGGCATTATGTAAGCTTCGGTTCCAATTAAGGTATTACTTCCAATTTTTATTTTAGCAAGGGTCAGATGATTACCTTCAAAAATATGACAGGAAATATCAGCTTTTCCGCCAATAACAACATTATCTCCAATTTCAAGTAAATAGGCATCGTGTAGTCCCGCAGTATTTATGAAAACGTTTTTACCAATTTTACACCCAAGGAGTCTATAGTACATTTTTGTAAATGGTGAACCAGACATGAAAGGAAGAATAGCATTTAATACGATGACATGTAGACCTGAATAAACAAGCCATCTGGAAAATTGAGGCGAATCAGTATTATATTTTCCTTCTTTAAAGCCTGCTACCAAAAGACGCTGAACAATTGCTGTTACAAAAAGTCCGGTAAATAAAAAAGCATAAAACGATAGTCCAAGAAATATTGCGAAAAGAGCAATACTACCCAAGTTAAATGCTGCGGTTGTGTTGATGAGCAAAGATTTTGAGGCGAATATCACTATAATTATTGAAGGAATAAGAGATATTCCGAGAACAATGGCATAAAAACAGCAAGTAAGCAGATTAAGAATTGTAAAAGTAACTTGATTGTTAATTAAAAATCCAATAATCTTTTTTATCATTTGTGCACTCCTAAAATAAATTTAAGTACATTAAAAATTATAGCATAAATTTTGGAATACTACGAGATGCATTTAGTGGCAGAACTTGCATTTTATTGGTGGGAAGATTGCATAAAGCAAGAATAATTCTTTATTCTTTAAAAAATATATAGAAATATGTATAATATATTTGTTGGCAATTGTGCTGGTATAATATTTAAAAAACTGACTGTTTTATTACTTTTTTATTACAAAACAACGAAGAGGTGTTATTACCTTTTCTCACTTTGGAGGGAATACTATGTTGCTAGAAGGTAATACCCTGATTTATAAAATTTCAGGCACTTCAATTGGAATAAGGATAAAACTTATTGGAGAAGGAAAATTAAAGTATCAGCATTTTGGTACGGGAGAAGAAGAGAAAATTTACGAGGCTCACATTAGCGACCATTTTGATTCCAAGACAGCTGAATTCAAAAAAGGTTTCATGGTTGAGAAAGGTTCTATATTTTTTCTTGACCAGTTTGTTAGAGAGGAATAAGGAATAGAAATAAAGGGGGAAAAAGATTGAAGGATGCATTTTGGAAAGTGGTTATTATATTAATTGGAGTATTATTTATTTTTGCTGGAATAAAAGACCCGGTGCTCGGCATAATTGGTAAAACTACTACAGGGGTAGTTACAGAGACAAAGAAACATGTTGAAAGCAGTAAAAAGAAAAATCATAATAATCTTACAAACAAGAATTATGATGTTAGGTACAGCTTTTCTACACCTGATGGGAAATCACATAGCGGAAGCTATTTAAAGATGGAAGTGTATAATACAGCATATTTACCCAAAAAAAATTCATTAATATATATTAAATATCTTGAAGCTTTTCCAGAGATAAATACACCTTCTAACAATGTTTCCCCTTCTTGGGCTACTCTTGGATATACTGCATTAGGTGTTGTAATAATCTTTTTTGGTTCTATAGCTGTTAAAAAGAAAAAAGAAAACTAGAATAATCAAAGAATATACTTGGATATAATAACCCCAAAATTTATATTAGAAATGAGTGAATTAAGATAGATAATAAAAAAATAGTTGAAGAAATAATAAAACTAAAAAAAGAAAGAAATGCAGTTATTGTTGCTCATAATTACCAGGTTGATGAGGTGCAGGAGATTGCTGATATTGTGGGAGATTCTTTTGCGCTAAGTAAATACTGTGCAAATAGTTCTGCTGATATTGTTGTTTTCTGTGGAGTTCATTTCATGGCAGAAAGTGCTAAAATTCTTTCTCCTGAAAAGATTGTGCTTCTGCCGGAGAAGGATGCAGGATGTCCGATGGCAGATATGGTTGAGCCTGATGCCTTAAAGAAAATGAAAGAACAATATCCTGATGCTGTGGTTGTCTGTTACATAAATTCTTCAGCTGCAGTAAAAGCAGAGAGCGATATTTGCTGTACATCTTCAAATGCATTAGAGATTTTAAAATCAATACCTCAAAAAAAGGTTATATTTGTGCCTGACCAGAATCTAGGACAATATGTGGCAGATATGATTCCTGAAAAAGATGTGATTTTATGGGATGGTTACTGTATTACCCATCATGGAATTAGACCTGAAGAGGTTAAGGTAATTAAGGAACTTCATCCTGATGCATTTCTTTTGGTTCATCCAGAATGTAAAGCTGAGGTTGTCGAAATGGCTGATTTCGTCGGAAGTACCAAACAGATTATTGATTATGCCAATAATTGTAGAGTTAAAAAATACATAATAGGAACCGAAATGGGGGTTCTATGCAGCCTGAAAAAACAAAACCCTGATAAGGAATTCTATCTGATGTCTCAAAGGCTTATTTGTCCAAATATGAAAAAGACTTCACTTAGAAGTGTTTATGAAGCATTGAAGGAAATGAAGCATCAAATAGAGGTTGAAGAAGAAGTAAGGATTAAGGCGAAGAAGTGCCTTGACAGGATGCTTGCGGAAGGAGAAAAACATTGAAGCTTCCACGTTATCTTATAAACTTTAATTCAAAAGAACTAAAAAATGAAAGTTATGATGTAATTATTATAGGAAGTGGTATTGCGGGAGTATACACTGCTCTTTGCTTGCCTGATAATCTTAATGTTGCCATATTAACAAAGGAAGAAATAAATATTAGCAATTCAGTTCTAGCTCAAGGTGGAATTGCGGTTTCCCTTGGCAAAGGGGATTCACCTGAACTTCATTTTAAGGATACTATTGCAGCGGGTGCTGGCTTATGTAAAGAAGATGTGGTTAAATTTCTGGTGAACAATGCTGAATCTAATATTAATCAGCTGTGTACATATGGTGTAAGATTTGACAAAGAAGGTAAAGGTAATTTGAGCCTTTCAAGAGAAGCGGCTCACAGTAAGCACAGAATTGTTCATGTTGGTGATGCAACAGGGAAAGAGGTTTGTGACACTTTAATAAAAGAGGTCCACAAGAAAAATAATGTAAGCATAATAGAGAAGGTTGCAGTAATTGATATACTAACATCAGGAGATACTTGCGCAGGAGTCCTGGCAAGGTATCAGGGGGAGCCTGTCATATTCCAGTCGAGAGTAGTAATTTGTGCTGCCGGTGGATATGGACGAATTTACCACAGTACAACCAATCCTGAGGTTGCAACCGGAGATGGTGCAGGAATGGCATTACGTATGGGTGCAGAATTAATGGATATGGAGTTTGTGCAATTTCATCCTACAGTTCTCTTTCATCGCAAAAACAAGACATTTCTAATTTCTGAGGCAGTAAGAGGTGAAGGAGCTTTATTGAAAAACATAAATGGAGAGAGATTCATGCCGCATTATCATTCAATGGCTGAGCTTGCTCCAAGAGATATTGTATCCAGAGCCATATTTAGTGAATTGGAAAAAACTAATTCAGATCATGTCTACCTTGATATAACATTTAAAGATAGAGAGTTTCTTAAAACAAGATTTCCTACTATATTTGCCAAATGTTTAGAATATGGAATTGATATGTCAAAACAGCTTGTGCCGGTTGCTCCGTCTGAGCATTATTGTATGGGTGGAATAAGAACCGATGCCTTTGGTAGAACAGGTATTAAGGGATTTTTCTCTTGTGGAGAAGCTGCATGCAATGGTATCCATGGTGCAAATCGTCTTGCAAGTAATTCATTACTTGAGGGATTGGTTTTTGGTCGGAATATTGCAAATCAAATAACTGAGTTATACAAAGCCAATAAAGAGATTCATTTTGAAGAATCTTATGATATACCTAGAAAAACTGGTTTAATTGACCCTGAAGAAATAATGGAAGACATTAGAAAGACTATGGATAAATATGCAGGCATAGTAAGAACTAAAGAAGGATTGCTAAAAGCTAGGGAAAAAATAAAAAAATATATTGATGAAGTAACAGATATTGAAAATTCCACTCATGAGCATATTGAAATGCAGAATATGGTTTTTGTTTCATGGATTGTTGTAAATTCAGCTCTTATGAGAGAAGAGAGTCGTGGAGCACATTTCCGCAGTGATTTTCCACAGATTGATGATAATCGATGGAAAAAGAATATAATTGTTTCAAAGGAGGAAACAGCCGCTAGTTTGCTTAGTTCCTAGTCCCTAGTTAAAACAAAAGCTTGAAAACAAGAGCCAGGAATCAGGAACAAATAACAAGGGACCATAAAGTGAAAGGAAGCTAATAATCATGAATAAGATAATTCTAGATAAAATAATAAAATGTGCACTTGAAGAAGATGTGTTTAATTATGATATAACTTCAGTACATACAATCCCCCAAAATAATAGCAGCAGGGCTGTTGTAAAAATTAAATCAGCGGGAATAATATGTGGGTTGGATGTTGCAAAGAGGGTTTTTGAAATAATTGACCCAAATATAAAATTTGTAAAGAAGTTCAATGATGGCGATAGCGTAAAAGCCGGAGATATTGCGGCAGAAATTGAAGGAAATACAAGAAGTCTTCTTCTGGGTGAGAGAACCGCACTGAATTTCATGCAAAGAATGTCTGGAATAGCAACATTAACTAGTGAATTTTGTAAAGTTATAAAAGGAACAAATGCAAGAATTGCTGACACCAGAAAAACGGCGCCGGGATTGAGATTTGTTGACAAGTATTCTGTTGAATGCGGTGGAGGGACAAATCACAGATACTGCCTTTCAGATGGGGTATTGATTAAGGATAATCATATAACAGCCTCTGGAGGAATTAAAAATGTGCTGAATTCAGTAAAAGGAAAAATTCCTCATACGATAAAGATTGAAATTGAGGCTTCAAATATTGCTCAAGCAATTGAAGCTCTGGAATATGGAGCAGATATTATAATGCTTGATAATATGGGAATTGAGGATATGAAAAAAGCAGTTGAGTTGATTAATGGAAGAGCACTTATTGAAGCATCTGGTGGTGTTTCACTCGATACTATTCGCAGTATTGCAGAAACGGGAGTAGATATAATATCTGTTGGTGCATTAACCCATTCAGTGAAGGCAATGGATATTAGTATGAAAATTATATAAAGGGTACAGTTTTAATCTTATTGAATACAATAAATAGGCTTAACATAAACCTGAAAGGAGGTTGGGACTATGGCATGCGGATGTGGCTGCGGTACCAAAAAA
>Ga0074198_1001498_pt1 | contig 13054 bp, 16 predicted proteins | sample EPASupsiteSAE323_FD_64527 | JGI IMG/M metagenome (GOLD analysis project Ga0074198, IMG submission 64527) | Bioremediated contaminated groundwater from EPA Superfund site, New Mexico - Sample SAE3-23 | ecosystem: Environmental > Aquatic > Deep subsurface > Groundwater > Contaminated ...
AGGGCACCATCAACAAATACGCGTGATTTCTTCATCGTGACTCACCCTTGATCTGTTCCACGCCAAGGTTGTGGAGGATCTGCATGATCTCTTCTTCGTTATCCACACCTTTGCTGATCTCGACCATCTGGGCGAAGTTCTTGACAAGCCCACAATTCGGACCTTCGGGTGTTTCGCTCGGGCAGATCCGACCCCACTGGGTCGGGTGCAGGTCACGGGCCTCGAAGTGAGGCTGTGAACGGGAGAGCGGTGAGATCACACGACGCAGGTGCGAGAGCACGGCCATGTGATCGATGCGGTCAAGGAGCTGAGATACACCCGTCCTTCCGCCAACCCAGTTGCCTGTTGCAAGCGGGTGGAGCAGGCGCTCGGTAAGCACATCGGCACGCACGGCAGTCCCAATCGATAGATCGCGGTGCCGCATGCTGGCGCGTTCGAGCTGGTACTTGATATCACGGGTCAGCCTGTTTAAGGAGATACGGAAGAGATCTTCCATTAAGTCTCCGGCGAGTTTGAGCCGCTTGTTGGAGTAGTGATCCTTGTCATCAATCCTGCGCTTATTCAGCACGAGATCGAAACAGGCCTCTGCCATGCGCCCGAGGAAATGGGCCTTTGCAAGCCGGACCGAGAGGACCGCTTCCTGGTATCCCTCGTCGCCTTCCTTTAAGGTGGCTGGCATGGAGTAGTTGAGGTGGGGCAGGAGATAGTTGTCCAGCACGAATTCGGCCCGCTTGCGCTGGTAATCCCGCGTCTGGTTGGGTGCCAGTTTCTTACCCACGTACATGACACCACCGTCAACCGAGTCGCACTCGCTCTCTTCGAGATTCTGCATCATGAACGTCAGGATGTCTTCATCGGTTGAGACCGCATTGACAACTTCCTGGTCATTGATCATACCCAGTGCACGCATCAAATCGACAAATTTCAGGTGGCCGGCAACCGAGGGGAACGAGACTTCGAGCAGGTTCTTCTTGTTGCGCTCTACGACAACCAGTGCACGGTATCCCCGGAACTGCGAGAACACTTTTGCTACATAAATGCGTTCACTGTAGCGCTCGGTAAACTCCGTCATGATCTTATTGGACGCAAGGTCTTCTAAGGTCATGAGCACGCGCTCGGTACCGTTTACAATAAAATATCCACCGGGATCGAATGCATCCTCGCCATGGGCGACACGCTGGGCATCGTCCATGCCATAGAGGTTACAGGATGTAGAACCGATCATGACAGGAAGCTGCCCGATTGTCGTGACAATCTGTTCCTGCCGGTCCTCACCGTGTACGAGTGTCAGGCCCAGCTGGATGGGGGCGGCATACGTCAGGTTGCGCAGCCGTGCCTCGCAGGGATAGAGTTCGCTCTGCGAACCATCCGCTTCCCGGACGAGCGGCTTTTTTACCGTAATCTCCCCGAGTTCGACCCAGACAGCCTCGTTATTCTTGCCGCGGTTCTCGATATCCGTCTCGATGATCCGCTGTTCATTTACCACTTTCTGAAGATTGTGCTTTAGGAAATAGTTATAGGAGTCAAGCTGGTGGCGCGCAACATGCTCCCGTGAAAAATACGCCCTCGATAAAATACTTCTGTCAATCAGACTAATTCCCCCCGGAATTATTTCTTGGGTCTCTTTACCACGAGACGGTACGATTCAGCCCTGCCGGCTGTATGACTCACGCGGATAATTCGTACTACGTCATCGGCTTGTGCGCCGATCGTTTTGACCGCTGGATCGTCATGGAATACTTTTGGTAATTGTTCGGTAGTGATGTTGTAAGTGGTGAGGAGTGCAGATACCTCCTCCTCACTCATGATTTCATGGTCTGGCACCATAGCGTGCTTCAACACATTCAGTTTGGTGCTAATGAAAAACCCCCTCCCGTATGAACAAATTTCCTCTCAGATGCATCACCGCAAAAAACCCACGATTGCTCGTGGCAACGGGCCCGAAGGGATTTGAACCCTTGACCACCTGGTTAAAAGCCAGGCGCTCTACCGAACTGAGCTACGAACCCACGTTGGAATATAATGTACAGCGTTATAACAATGCAGGAAAACTATATAAATATTATCCAGGTGCTATTCGATCCGTAAAGGGGGGCTCAGCCCTCATGGGGAAGGCTCTCGTTTATCTCCTTAAAACGAATCTCATCCGCTTTGATCTTCGCATCGAGTTGATTGATAGCATGCAGGACTTCATCAGGTATAGTACGCCCGGGAATGTTCATACCACTCGAATTTTTCAAAACCGCAAGAAGATTACGGTCAACTTCTATACTCTTCCGGAGCGCGGTGTATTCGGCAATAATTGTTGCATCCATCCCTGCATCCCTTGCTATCCCGACATCCAGTTTCACCCTGCTGCGGCGTTCAAAAATCCGTTTAATCGAGTCAAGAAGCTGAGCCGGGTTAACCGGTTTTGAGACAAAATCCTCAATGTTGAGGCAATGCTCCTGTGCTTCGGCAGGGCTGATTTTTTTCGCTGAGAACATAAGTACAGGAATATCGCATGTTTCCGGATTGGCCTTTATCTTTTCCAAAGTCTCCCAGCCATCCATCGGCTCCATCATAATATCGAGCAGGATAAGATCTGGTTTATTGGAGACAAGAAGAGATATGGCTTCATCTCCACCGTGTGCTGCGATCGGTTTGAGACCTTTCCGTTTTAAAAGTGCAACAAGACCATCAACAATATAGGAGCTGTCATCAACAATCAGAATTGTTTCATCCACAATAAATGTCCCTCATACAGTCTTACGTCTTGGCTGGTTGATGACCGGAGGCGGGCAACATGTGCGATCCGGATGCCGGGTGATATTCACCCCAGGAGTATTCATATTTTTATGGAAAGGTGGGAAAAAGAATTATGTTTCCGCACTCGTTCCCGATAGTTCACCTTTGATCTGCTGGAGCCGGTTCTCCTGGAATTTTATATTCATTTCCATGCTCTTGATCGCACGCGATATCTCATCGCTGACACGGACTTTTGAATCATTGAAATTATAAGTGGTTTCAAGGATCTTCATTAAACGCTTGTTTACATCGATGCTTTTACTCAGGCGGGCATACTCGGTGATGGTCTCTGCATCAAAACCAGACTCTTTTGCCATATCCATATCGGATTTTATGGACTGCCTCCGGGAGAGAACATGCTCGATGGCATCATACAGTTCGCGGTGGGTGATGGGTTTTAACACGTAATCTTCAATATAAATGCCATATTCCTGGGCTTCAACGGGTGTCAGCTGTTTTGCCGTGAGCATAAGTACAGGGATCTCTTTGGTCGAGGAATTTTCCTTGATCTTCTCTAACGTTTCCCATCCATCCATCGGTTCCATCATGATATCGAGAAGGATGAGATCGGGAGTAACGGTCTTTAAAATCTCTAGGCACTCCTCACCTCCGTATGCAGCAACTGTGCGGTACCCGCCGCGTTCCAGCATGGTGACGAAGACATCAACAATAAACGGGCTGTCATCGACTACAAGTATGGTAAACATTACATAACCTCTCCAATCTGTTTGGCAACTGCATGCAATTCCGTATGCACTCTGTCAGCATTATTTTTATCTCTGACTATTGCAGCGACAATAAAATTTTCCCCGGCACCCATGACAATCACAGAAGTATCCTGTCCCCGTATCGTCACCGACTCCATACCATTCATTTTGATAATACTCCCAACAGACTCAGCTGATGCAAGAATGGTTGCAGACAGCGCACCAAACCAGGGTTCATTCAATTCCTTGTCAAAAAATTTTCCTGCGATAATCCCGTCACGGGATACGAGGGCACATGCCAAAACCCCTTGAATCGCCTGAATCTTATCGATAAATGCAGAGATCTTCTCTTTCAACATGGGCCGGCTCCTGTTGCACTACCCCATTATAATTGATAATACCTGATAGAAGCATATATACATATTGCTTTACGTTATGCATTAACGCACCAATTTCAGGTAAAGTTATCGATATTCCCTTGAGTGGGCCTGATTTTTTCTGATATTCCCCCGAAAGAGTCGTCGTTCATTCCGGAGGAGTAATCAACAATATATAAATACGATTTCCCCCAACGTGTGGAAATAAGAATTCCCATGATCCGTGCATACACCATTACTTCTGGAAAAGGCGGTGTGGGGAAAACCACTATCACGGTGAATCTCGGGATATCGCTCGCTCTTCTTGGCCGTGAGACGTACATTCTCGATGCCGATATCGGTATGGCAAACATGGCACTGATCCTAGGTATGGACGATGTTCCGGTCACCCTGCATGAAGTGCTTGCCGGAAAAGCGGATATTGAAGATGCAATTTATGAAGGTCCCGGGGGGGTGAAAATAGTGCCCAGCGGCATCTCCCTCCAGGGATTCCAGCAGGCAGATCCTGATAAACTCCGCGATGTGATGCACCGGCTGGTTGACAAATGCGAATACCTCCTGATTGATGCCCCAAGCGGCATATCCAAAGAAGGCGTGGTGCCCCTCTCGGTAGCAGATGAGGTCATTCTCGTAGTAAACCCCGAACTTGCCTCCATGGCAGATGCCTTGAAAACCAAGATACTCTGCGAAGTGATGGGGGGTCGTGTTTACGGCGCTATCCTGAACCGGGCTGGGCAGGAGCACACGGAACTCCGTTCACAGAGTGTTGAGGATGTCCTGGGGGTCCGCGTGATTGATGTTGTTCCCGAAGATGCAAGTGTCAGGAGAGCGGCGGCCTATAAAAGTCCCTGCGTGTTAAAATATCCCAACGCGGATGCTTCACGGGCGTTTAAGAGAATAGCCGCACAGATCTCGGGTGTTGAATACAAGGATACCGGTGGCGGGAAAAAAGCAGAGAGCTTTGTTGACCGGCTCGCCCGGTCGGTGTTCCGGTGATCCCGGTTAAGGAGATATAATGACTTTCGAAGGATATCTGCTGGTATTGTTTGGGATTGTTATCGTAATCCAGCAATTCATTATTTATCTCATGAATGTGCGGATCCGCCAGCTGTTGCGCGAAATCGACTCCATGCATGGAAAGATCAAGATTACGGATGCGGAACTTGAAAACCTTATAACGAGAGTTGAGGAGTTCAAACAGGGCAATATATAAAAAATAAAATACCGCATTCTTCTTTTACCGTACAACAAGCTACATAAGGAATCTCATCCTACACTATGAGAACGGGGCCATAGGGTAGCCTGGCCATCCTAGGAGACTGGGGGTCTTCTGACCTGAGTTCAAATCTCAGTGGCCCCATTTATTTGTTGTTTTTCAGGCGTTGTCATGAAGATTACGGGAACCTGTACAGATTGTCTCATATCCCGAGTGCGGCTGGAATGTGCGCTATGCAATGCTACGGAAGCAAAAACCACAGAAGCGGTTACTGAATGCACGGCTCTTTTGGAGGAGATCCGCGATGCTCCATTAAGTCATCCGCAGATCGCCAGTCAGATTCACCGCAGGGCCTATGAAATACTGGGCACGAGCGATCCATTCGCCAAGCTTAAAAGGCTGGGGAATAACCAAGCGATAGAAGTCTGTAAGAAAGTCCAGGGCAGTCTGGTGACATTCCGGGATTATGTGCTTGCAGCAGTCATCGGAAACACATTCGATTATGGGGTAAAGGGACATACGGTTGCTGAGGATTTTTCAGTCTTTTTCGAGCGTGAATTTGAAAAAGGCCTGACCGTTGACGATACCGATGCAATCCTCCCCCTCTGTACCCGGGTTGTATACTTAACCGACAACTGTGGTGAGATTGTGCTCGACCGGCTCCTTATCAAGTACCTCAAATCCCGCGGGGCTCATGTCACGCTCGCGGTCAAGGATGCTCCCGCCCTAAATGACGCCACCTTACAGGATGCGTGGGACTTGCACCTTGATTTCATTGTCGACTGCCTCACGACAACCGGAGGAGGAGCCGAGATCGGCATCTGCATGGAGAATATCCCTGACGATTTAAGGAATGCGATCAAGCACTGTACCATCATCATCGCAAAAGGCATGGCCAACTTCGAGTCCCTCTCGGAGATGGAGAACCTGCCTCCGGTTGCCTACCTGATGGCAGCCAAGTGCGGGCCGGTTGCCGAAGAAGCCGGCGGTGTGCCGGTTGGCTCAAAGATCGCGATGCTGCGGAAGTGACGGGATCCGGAGAGACGGATTCCTGGTTTTTTAGGGCACCTGTTGTTACTAGCACGCTTGCTGGAATCAATAGTGGGATCAATGGGTGACAGTATCTGGTGTCGCTTCATAGTGCCCTTTTTATGGAAATTTTTTGGCCAGACCCTGCCTGAAAAATTTCGAGCAGGGTGCAAGGGTGTTAGTAAACCTGCCAACAGTTGGATAATTATCCAACTGTTGGATAATTATCTAACAACAAATCATTTTCTCCGGGGTGAGGGTACGGACTCGTACGGTAAGGTCTGGTTGAAAAAAAATGGGCGGGGGGTGAGGGGGTGATTGAAAAAAAAATTCCGGAGATCGATTGCGAAATTTTTTTTATGCGAGAACGATCCGGGTTTTTTGTAAAGATGATCCGGTCTTTTTGCTCGTACACCTGCGCCCAACCGGCAATTCCTGAGGGATTCCTGAAGAATTCCTGTTTTTTATCCGGTCTCTGCCAGCAATTCCCCATACCATTTTATCTCCGTACTTCGATCATTGTTCATGGTACTTCCTGAATTGGGGTTATCCTTTGGATGGCTGCTTATTGTTGCCGGTGCCCTGCTGCTGCTTCTTGAAGTGAGCAGTCCGGGTTTTTTTGCAACCGTACCTGCAACTGTATTGATCATTCTAGGCATATTGCAACTCATGGGTGTGGATATATCCAACCCGTGGATGGGGGGCATCATCGGCATTATTACGGCCCTGTGTGCAGCCGGTTTTACCGTCTGGATGTACGGAAGAATAACACCGAACGACAACCCGACGACCATCAGCCGGGACTCGCTGGTCGGTATGGAAGGCCGGGTGCAGAAATCCGTTGATGCAACAACTATTTCTGGCAAAGTCGTGATTGGCAGCACGGAATGGAGTGCACGTTCAACCGGTGCCACAATCCCGGCCGGAAAAAAAGTAAAAGTAATAGATTCCCAGGGAGTCCATATCGTAGTTGAAGAGGTTGTATAACATGGCATTTTTCGAGACACTCATTATCATATTCCTCATCCTTGTCATCGTCATTATCTTTGCAAAAGGTGTGGTAATTGTCCAGCCATATGAACAGGGACTTCAGGTTCGTCTCGGACAGTATGTCGGACGGATGAATCCCGGTTTCCGCTGGATAGTCCCGTTTATCAGCGAAGTGACCAAACTCGACCTCCGTACCCAGGTTATGGATGTCCCCAGCCAGGAAGTCATTACCAAGGATAACTCCCCGACAAACGTTGACGCAATCGTCTATGTCCGGGTGATCGATCCGGAGAAGGCTTTCTTCGAAGTCGCCAATTACCGGCTGGCTACCGTAGTTCTCGCCCAGACAAGCCTGAGGGGTATCATAGGTGATATGGAGCTCGATGAGGTGCTCTACAACCGCGATGTGATCAACACGAAACTCCGCGACATTCTCGACCGTGAGACCGACCAGTGGGGAGTCAAGGTCGAACGGGTGGAGATAAAAGAAGTCGATCCGGTTGCTGCGGTCAAGAACGCGATGACCGAGCAGACGGCAGCGGAACGTGCCCGTAGGGCAGCGATCCTGAGAGCCGACGGTGAGAAACGTTCTGCAATCCTCAAGGCAGAAGGTCTTCGCCAGTCCATGATCCTTGAAGCCGAAGGGGAACGGCAGAGCAAGGTACTGCGGGCAGAAGGAGAACGGCTTTCACGGATCCTCCAGTCACAGGGAGAAGCGCAGGGACTTCGTATTCTCTCGGTTGGTGCAGCACCGCTCGACAACCGGGCAATGACCGTGCTTACATTAAATGCACTCAAGAACATGGCAGACGGCCAGGCTACCAAGATCATCTTCCCGTTCGAGCTCTCGCAGCTGATCCGTCAGGGTGCAAAATTCCTTGGTGCAACGGATGAAACTGCTGATATTGTTGCAGGACGACCGGTTATGGATGAAACCATCCTTGGCGATATGCCACAGCGCGAAGAGGTAAACGCAATCTTAAAAGAGATCAAGGATGCCGTCCCGAAAGTCTCGGTAGATGAACTCAAGGATACCAGCAAGCGCAAGCTTGCCGATTCCGAAGTCGGCGATCCTGCGGTCAATCCCTCATCCTGATTCACTACATCTCTTTTTTTTTCATTACGATCCCAGTATCCCGTGACTGACATGAACGGTCAGGCTAGTGAACATGTGGACGATTATCAGAAGAAAGGATTTGCTAAAAAAACCTGCATGAAGTCAAAAACTTCGCACCAAAACAACAAAAAATTTTACAATCCAAACTCAATTTCCATTTGCCTCCTTTATCGTCGGAATTTTTCAAAATTTTCATGACAAAGATTCCCGGAACAAAGGGAAAAATGATGGAACGTTTCCATCCCACTACATCTTTAAATTCCTGTTTTCTCCCACTCACATATGAAGAATATAGGGCAGCGCAATCAGCGATACCAGTACCACTAACATCACGTATGAGACTGCACCGGTGACATACCCGGAATATTTCAGGAGTCCCCTGCGATCAAGAAGGCGGTCAACCCCTTCTTTGAAGATATAACCGCCATCCAGCGGCACCATCGGAATTGCGTTGAATATCCCTACGTTGATGTTGATCCAGCCGCACCAGAAGAGCAGGTGAATCAGACCCCAGAACCCTTCGAACGGCACCTTGTAGTACGTGGTGTCCGGCGTCTCGAAAGCCAGAATGCGGAGGAACTGGATGCTGGTATCATTTGCGAAAGGAATTACAAGGAACTGGAAAAATCCTACGGGAGATAGCATCCCGCCGATCGTTGATTTGATCGTATCACCGTCATAGTACTGGACTCCCATGAACCCGCTGGCCGGGCCGGCATACTCCGGGGGCCATGCAGAGAGCGTAAGCGGATACTCTTTGACAGCAGAGTCTTTCTCAATGGTAAGGGTTATCGTTTCCCCGGGTTTTGTCGTGTTTAAGAGATTCGAGATATCGCTCCGGTCCGATACCGGGACGCCATTGATTGCCGTAACGAGTGATCCGGGGGGGATCTCGGCCTGTGCGGCAGGGAAATCCTTGTACACCCCATGTATAACCGGAGTTGCCAGGGGAGTGACAAAACCCATGCAGAATATCAGCAGCACAAAACAGGCAAAACCGACAACAAGGTTGTTGGTAATACCGGCCCCGAACATCCGCACTTTGGGCATACCTTTGGTCTTATCGAGTTCTTCTTCATCGGGCTCGACAAAAAAACCGATTGGGATGACTGCAATAAGAGCCCCCATACTCCGCACCTTGATATTCTCGACCCGGCAGAGAATCGCATGGCCGAATTCGTGGACCACAATGGTGATGATAAACGCAAGCCAGACGGCAAACGTCGAAGGCACATACTCGTTGATGCCCGGCAGCAGAAGAATATTCTGCGGCTCATAGATACCAGTCGGCTCCGGTTGGATCATCAGCGTGTAGCGCACCGAGATAAAGAGCATTACCGTAATAAAAACAGAGACAATGATGACGGCAATAACCCCGGCAGTTCCGTAAATCCTGAAAAAAGTCCGGAATGCTGCAAATTTATCAAAAAAACCAATACGGGTCGTGCGGATGGCCATGATCGGCCCGTAAAAGACGATATGCTCCTCCCAGAGTTTGTTCCGGTGAATAACAAAGGCTATCGCTGCATATGCGGCAACCAGAAGAATGAGAATGAGGAGCCAGTCCATTCCAGTACTATAGCCATGCAGGGCTGATAAAGCATTCACCCGGGGCAAATCCGGTGCGGATTAGAATGCTCTTAAAAATCGTCCAGTGAACTCTGGGCTTTTTTTGCAAGGATCGCACTGACCGTCTTCCAGCTCTTCCTGGCTATGAGAGGCGGTATGCGGTGCTCATCGATGTATGCATGCAAGAAGCGGATAGTAACCGGATCCGAAGGATATCCGCTGCCAATCTCCCCGTATTTTTTTGCAAGCAGGGATATTGCCCGGTCACGGGTCACCTTTGCGATGATACTGGCAGCGGACACGACAGGAAATTTCTCATCGGCATGGTGTTCGGATACGATCTCGCAGGGATTATCAAGGTGGTTTTTTACCATCTCTGCATACCGGAACGTATTCACATCGCAGGCATCCACGTAAGCGCAGTCCGGAGACAGTTTGGTGATCACGTGTGCATGAGCCCGGGCAACCACCGCATTGAGGGTCATTTCCCGCCGTACCGTGTCAATTTCCTGCGCGTCAAGCGAGACAACTGCAATCCGGCATTTTTTCCTGATTATCTTGTACAGGCGCTCACGCTCTTTTGGCACCAGCAATTTTGAGTCCTTCATCCCGAGGTCAACGAGGATTTCTTCTGAGGATATCCCCACCGCTGCAATCACCATCGGGCCCAGCACAGAACCTTTTCCCGCCTCGTCGACCCCGCATATCACGCTCAGAGGGTTGATGCGCAAATTATTTCAATGCCGATGATGGTAACCGGTACTCATGTATATCATCATCGTCGGGCTCGGGGGAATCGGGAGAAATCTCGCAAAACAGGCGATCGAGCACGCCCATAACGTAGTCGTGATCGACCAGGATGAATCCCGGTGCAGCGAGATCCTCGAGCACTACGATGTACTGGCTGTCACGGGAAATGCCACCGATAAGACTATTCTGGAAGAAGCAGGGATCGACCGGGCCGATGCCCTGATCGCAACCACGAGCGATGACTCGGTTAACCTGATGACCTGCTGGCTGGCAAAGAAATTCCGGGTACCCAACGTGGTTGCAATCGTCAACCAGCCCTCGCACTCGGACTTTTTCAAGGAAGTCGGCGTGCGGATCAGCGAGAACCCGGACGAACTCGTTGCATCGCGCCTCTATTACTGGACGCAGAATCCCCAGTTGCAGCAACTCGCCTCAATCCCGGGCGGCACTATCTTTGAGATTGTTGCAGAGCAGGGAGCGCCCATCGTGGATCACGAGATCCGCGAGCTCAAGGTCAAGGACTTTGTCTTTATTGCGATCCGCAGGGCCGGCGGCGTGCTGATCATCCCGAGCGGAAACGTGAAGATCCAGCCCGGCGATATCTTTACGGTTTTTACCAAAAAAGAAGCAGAGGACGATTGCCTGCGCCTGCTGAACAAACAACTGAAAAAATCAACGGAGTGATGCTGCGAGCGCGCCCAGCTCGAGCACCAGTTTCGGGTTTACCCGGATAATTTCTTTTATTAAACTGATGGTTGAGAACTCTTTTAAGTTCATTTTCGAGACCGAGTGGATGATCTCGTTGAGTTTCTCATCGGGTTGTTTGATTAAGTATTCCTTGATATGGTAGTTGCGCTCGATAGCTTTTCCCATCTTCGATGAACGCCAGGTGACGTCATAGGTCATGAGCGCCTTTTTCGAGGTGTCTCCCTTGCAGATGCAGTCTGCGGCAACTTCAGCGGCAAGCTTGCCGGTATACATGGCATTGTAGATCCCGCCACCGGTCAGGGGATCAACGACCCGGGCTGCATCACCGGCAATAAGGAGATTATCAGCAACCGTACACGCAAGCGGGCGGCAGACCGATACACCACCGGGAATATACTCGATGGTCTTTCCGTTCGGGAACGTCTTTTTTACGAACTTGTCAAGGTAATCCTTTGCCCGGTGTCCTTCGCCGCTCTTCTTGCCGGAGATCCCGATACCGACATTTGCCGTGCGGTGACCTTTCGGGAAGATCCAGAGATAGCCTTCCGGTGCAACATCGTTACCAAGATAAAAAATCGTGGCGTGTTCATCGATGTCAACATCTGCCATCACGTACTGGACCGAACTCATGATCTCCCGGACGGGGACCGTGGTATCGATACCGCACCATTTCGAGAACTTGGATTCCACACCATCTGCCGCGATCACCACATCGGCCCGCACATCCGTAACTTTCCCGCAGTACTCGATCTTTGCCCCTTTGAGAACGCCGTTTTCCATGATAGGGGCGGCTGCCCGGGACTTTACGGCAACGTCTGCTCCTGCCTCAGCCGCCTTCCAGACCAGCTCACGGTCAAAGAATTTGCGGTCAAGGACATAGCCGACCTTGCTGCCCGCCATGTCAGATTCGAGTTTCATGAAAAACCCGTCAGGAGCAACGATACCGGCACCGTGCATCTCGGCAGAGATCCAGCGCGGATCGGCTTCGATAAACTCAAGAAGAGCTTCCCTGCCTATCCCTTCGGCACAGCGTACCGGTGCACCAATTGCCGGGCGCTTCTCCACGATACAGGCAGACAGGCCTTTCTCAGCAGCAGTCTTACCGGCAAGAGCGCCGGCCGGGCCACCACCGATGATGAGCACATCATACTTATTTTTCATTGACTACCTCCAGCGCACCCAGGGGGCAGACTTTGGCACAGATTCCACAACTCGTGCAGTTATTCTCTACGGAAAGGTATGCGTCGATCAGTTCCAGGGCGCCTTCGGGGCAGACTGATACACAGCATCCGCAGTATCCACAAATATCCCGATGTACTTTGAGCATTGAGTGGTTATGTTGGTTTTTTCCTTCATTAATAGTTACGATTAAAAAAACCAGTTGACCATCAGCGTAACCGGCGAAGCAGGGAAAAGCGGGGGGTCGTCCCCCCAGCCACAACGCATCATGGATTCTGAACAAAACAGAAGGGATCCTCGGCAAGGAAATCCCCCTCTGTGGCATGCGCCCGGACCCGGCACCCGCCACCGCAGAGCTCGCGATAGTTGCACGCACTACACCGTCCCCCGAACCGGGCCTGCTTTTCCCGGAACCGGGCAAGCACGGGATTACCGGTATCCCCCCAGAGCCTGCTGAACGACCGGTCCCTTATGTTTCCAACAAGAAATTCCGGTGAGCGGGCGAACTGGCAGGGATACACGTTACCCTGCGCATCGATATTTGCCACACGGGTGCCGGCACTACACCCGCCCTTTAACGATGCCAGCAGCTCACGGGCATCAGCAAGATCCGCAGATCCATCAT